>ERZ841116.106-NODE-106-length-72089-cov-4.427104_pt1 | contig 72089 bp, 92 predicted proteins | sample MGYA00519875_ERZ841116 | MGnify/ENA primary metagenome ERZ841116 (study PRJEB31850, sample SAMEA3708889) | human gut metagenome | biome: human gut; feature: human-associated habitat; material: faeces | place: China | collected 2014 ... | reverse complement strand
ATAAACCGGATATGATAAAACCGTTGACTGCAATTGAAGCATCTTTTTTGTTGGAAATGATAAAAACATGTCAGGTACTTCAAAGGGAAGAATATGTGGGAATGGTAGATAGTATTGTGAAGGCGACGGAATTGAACCGTCGTCAGTCTCTTGAAAAAATGGCAGAGGAATATAAAAAACTGGATATAGGGGTGAGTGAGGATGCAATGCTGAAAATGCTGTGGGACTTATTGCAGTGTGTTGTAGAACAGGATAAAATCAGGATTCATTTTAAAGATAAAAGAAAAATAGAATTAGCACCGGTTTTTTTGTGGATGTATCAAGATAAAATTTACCTGTTTGCTTACAAAGAAAGAACGTTAAACGTGTATTCTTTGCAGGAGATGGACTGGTTTACACTGCTTGGAAGCAAGTATCCGAGAGAATTGCAGGAGAAATTTTATAAAATTTCCCGTGAACAGATACATAAAAGAATAAAAAATATGGAAGAATCAAAAGAAGAGGAGTAGGCATATTGACAGAGCGCATAATAATGTAAAGGAGAATTTGAATGAATGGGACAAAATCTGCAAAAGAATATCGAAAAGGAGAACGATTAGAAATTACAGAAGAGAAAATGACAGAAGAAACGCTGGAAAAAATAGAAAAGATTTTTCAGGAATTTCTCGAAGGGAGAAATGAAAATTCAAAAAAGATTGCAGATTCTGTAGAACTTTATGAAAAAGAATTAGAAGACTTTAATCGAAGCATGAGAGCAGGAATCACAAAAGAATCGTGGTTTCTGGAAAAATTGCAGGATAAAGCGAAAGGACTTTCCATTGATTATTTTGGAAATATTCTTTTGGAGATGAATCAAAAACTGGCTGAATCAAACAGAACAATGAGCAAACTGCTGTTTGAAACAGAAGAAATAGATAGAACTAATATTGAGCAGAAGAAAACCGTAAGAAAATGCAAAACAAAGTGGAATAGTTATAATACGAAAGAAGTTGCGCTGGAATTAGCAAGAGAAGCCAAATGTCAGCTTATGTTTTGGAATCAAAAGGATGAGTGGCTGAAAAATTCACAGTTTTTAGAAAACCTGGCAAAAAGCTGGTTTGAACAGGAGATAAATACAAATAAAAATAGTGAATTAAAAAACGTCATTGCAGAAGCATTAAAGACCGCAGGGAAAGAACAGATTCTTCCATATCAATTTTCACGACTTTCAACAGAGTGGCTTACCAGAATAGCCTGCGTATCGGTAGAACATTTAAAAATTATATGGGAAACTGCAAAAGGAGAGATGGCAATGCGGGAAGCAACAGAAGAAATCGAAAAGTGTATTCTTGTGTTATATTCTTCTTTTGATTTGAAAAATGTAGACTTTCTCTGCTTTTATGCCCCTTTGTTAGGGAGAGTGACAGAGGATGTCCTTAATAGAACGACAGATAAAGAAAATAAAAAGAAAAAAGAGAAAAAATAGCCGAAAATGCAGGGCGGAATATTGTGAAAAAGAGAAAAAAAGGTATACTAAGAGATAGCAAGAGGAGTGGCTTTTCTTAGAAAATTATAAAAGGAAAAAATTTTTAAACAATAAAAAGGATGGACAGAACGTGTCCATATCAAATGCTATGATTGAATCAAACGATGGAGGAAAGCCATATATGAAAGAGAAAAACGAAAGTAAAGAGAAAAACAAAACCAGAAACGAAGATAAGAATGAAGGTAAAATTATCAGAGTTTTAGAAATCTATACCAGACTGTTAAACGGAGCGGTTATCAACAAAGAAGAAGAGGCAGAGCGGTATGGAGTGGCAAAGCGAAGCATTCAAAGAGACATTGATTCAATTCGGGAATATTTAAGACGAACCGATAATAAAAGCGGAGTATATGATTTAGTTAACTATGATTACAGAAAAAAAGGGTACTGTCTGGAACATATTTACAAAGTAAAATTAAAAAGCAGTGAAATACTTGCAATCTGTAAAATTCTTTTAGAAAGTCGTTCGATGACAAAAAGAGAGATGACAGATATTCTGGATAAACTAATTGAATGTTGCGTTCCACTTGAGAATCAAAGAGTAATCAAAGATTTGATTTTAAATGAAGAATTTCATTACATAGAGCCACAGCATAAAACAGTATTTATCGATAAAATGTGGAATATCGGGCAGGCAATTCGAGAACATCAGTACATAGAAATCGAATACAAAAAGATGAAAGGAAAAGAAACAGTAACAAGAAAACTCAAACCGGTTGCGATTATGTTTTCAGAGTATTATTTTTATCTGACGGCATTTATTGACGATAAAAAGGTGCGGGAAGATTTTGATATCTTAAATGATTCTTTTCCGACGATTTATCGAATGGACCGAATCCATTCTTTAAAAATTTTAAAAGAAAAATTCAATATTCCATACAAAGACCGATTTGAAGAAGGAGAATTTCGGAAACGGATTCAGTTTATGTATGGCGGACCACTGCAGAAAGTGAGATTTAAATACAGTGGAATTTCTGTTGAAGCGGTGCTTGACCGTCTGCCAACTGCAAGGATTCTGCATGAGGATGAAAGCGGATATACGATTGAGGCAGAAGTGTTTGGAGAGGGGATTAAGATGTGGATACGGAGCCAGGGAGAGTTGATAAGTGAGGTGAGTTATCGGTAGGAGGTGTAGAGAAAAGCAGAAAATAATATAGGTATGCGTCACAGGAAACAAATAAAACGAAGGTTAAGAACAGGGGGACAAGTTTATGCCATTACCATTTATTTTAGGAGGAATCGCAGCAGCAGCAGCTGTAGCAGGTGTTGGTTCAGGTATTAAAGGCGGTATGAAAATGAAAGATGCAAATGATACAATGGAATCAGCAAAGCGGATGCAAAGAAGAGCAATTAATAAGTTTGAAGAGAATAATAAGAAAACTACAAAACAAATGGATAGTGTAGGTAAGACAGAGTTATCTATTTTAAGTAGTTTTGAAGAATTTGCGGACTTGATGGAAAACATACAGGGAAGACCGGAATTTGAAAAGTATTCGAAAGAGGATATAAAGCTGCCGGAATATACGGCTGAAGAGTTACGAGAGGTTTCAGTTGGAGCTGGCGTTTTGATGGGCGGATTAGGAGGAGCGGCAGCAGGAACAGCAGGTGGTTTTGCAGCAGCAGGCGCAACGACTTCAGCGGTAATGGCACTTGGAACTGCTTCAACAGGAACTGCGATTGCATCATTGAGTGGAGCAGCAGCTACCAATGCAGCATTGGCAGCATTAGGAGGAGGTGCGCTTGGTACTTCTGCTTATGCTGGAGGAATGGCTTTAGGGTCTGCTGTCTTAGGTGGAGCTACTCTGGGAGTTGGTCTTTTAGTTGGTGGAATGATTTTTAATGTTACGGGTTCTAAGTTGTCAGAAAAAGCGGACGAAGCATATTATCAGGCTCGGAAGACAGAAAAGTGTGTTGATGAAATAGTAGGATATTTAAAAGAACTTTATGAGTCTGCGAAATCATTTGAAGACTGTTTGAAAGAAGTAAAAGAACAATATCAAAAACGAATGGATATTATGAAAGTCGTTGTGTATGTTCAGAAAAAAATAAACTGGGATGAATTTACAGAGACAGAAAAAGAGATAACAGAAAATCTGATTTTACTGGTGGGGCTGTTGTATAAAATGTGTCAGGTAAAACTTGTTTTACAGACTGAAGATGATTCGGAAGTAAATAAAGTAAATAAAGAAGAGATTGACAAAAATATAGGGCATGCAGAGGAAATATTGTCTGAATTACATGGTATTACTGTGTAGCTAGAAAGGTACATAAGAGTTTGTTGAGAAAAAAACAGACAGCAGGAGGATTATGGTATGAGTGCGGCAACTGCATTTATGGAAGATTTAAAAAATGGACCAGGGATGGAGCCGGATGAAGATGTATTTAAAGGAATCTGGGAACAGTATGAAAGAGTAATTATCAGAAGCCTGATTACTTCTTTTGGATTGGATTTTCTTGTAAAAGACCAGCATGGAGGGGATGTTGATACTGTTCATAATGTAAGGCAGATTGGGAATGACCCAAATATGAAATATAAGAATAAGCAGAATGAGACAGACTATGAAAAGAGGGAAAAATATGATACGCATGCATATCATAATGACCCCAGATTTAAAGAAAAGAAGAGACAAGCCAAACAAGATTATGATACAAATGGTATCAAACAAGAAGATGGTTATGTTCCGGGAAACACTGTAATACCGAGAAATAATAAGACAATACCAAGAGGTCAGCAGGGACAGGTAGACCATAAAATACCGGGTCATAAAATAAGCAATGACCGAGGAAGAGTATTATCAGGGTTAGATGGTGTGGAACTTGCGAATAGTCCGGAAAATCTTGTTTTTACTAATGCTGCTTTAAATTTGAATAAGCGAGATATGACGGTAGAAGAGTATATTAGCTGGTGTGAGGAAAATCCGGATAAAGTTAACTGGAGAGGGAAAAAAGGAGAACCACTTCCAGAAGAAGTAAAGCAGAAACTGAGAGAAGAATATAACGAGAGTAAAAAAGCATACGATGCAAAAATTGAAAGGGCATATTATACCAGTTCAAAATTTGCAAAGGATACCGCAGTTGCAGCAGGAAAAATAGGTGCGCAGATGGGACTTAGAGAAGCACTGGGATTTGTTTTTGCAGAAGTCTGGTTTACGGTAAAAGAAGAATTACAAAATATGCCGGAAAATTCTGAGTTAAGAGATATGCTTAAAACAGCAGGAAATGGAATAAAAAAAGGTTTTGAAAATGCCAGAAAAAAATATAAAGAAATAATGGAAAAACTACAGGAAGGATTTGTGGCAGGTGCACTTTCCAGTATAACAACAACGATTTGTAATATATTTTTTACGACGGCAAAAAATCTGGTAAAATGCATCCGCCAGGTAGCTGCATCAATTGTTCAGGCTGGAAAAGTTTTGTTATTTAATCCAGACAACTTAATGTTTGGTGAAAGAATAAAAACGGCAACGGTGATCCTTAGTACAGGGGCAAGTGTATTGGTCGGTACAGCAGTTGGAGAAGTAATTTCAAAAACACCTATCGGGGTAATTCCTGTTATCGGAACAAGTGTTAGTATTTTCTGTTCTTCTCTTGTAAGTGGTTTGTTGTCCTGTACACTGCTTGTTTGTCTGGATAGAAGCAAATTTATAAATTCTATAATTAATGCGTTGAATGCAATTCCTTCAGAGGCAAATAATTATAGAAAAATTGCTGAGGCGATGGAACAGTTAGCTGCTAAGTTTGCAAATCTGGATATAGATAAATTCAAAGCAGAGACAAAAAAATATGCTTCAATTTCAAGTAGCATAAGTAAAGCAAATACAGAAGAAGAATTAAATCACATTTTAATGGATGCATATCGGAATTCAGGGATTTCTATTCCGTGGAAGGGAGATTTTGATTCTTTTATGAGCAATAAAAGTAATCATCTGGTATTCAGTTAATGTTTGAATGTGATAAATGTGGAGCATGTTGTAGAAGTTTAAAACGCTCAGAATTGTATTCAAAATTAGACAGAGGAGACGGAGTTTGTAAATATCTAAATGATAATCTATGCAGTATCTATGATATAAGACCTGTGCTGTGTCGAGTCGATGAGTGTTATGATTTATATTTTAAAGAATTATATTCGAGAGAAGAATATTATCGATTAAATTATGAAGCATGTGAAAATTTAAAAAGGGAAGAAACGGTTATAAAATAAGGATTACAATCTATGAATTTGATATGAGCAGAAATGGAATTAAACATAGAAATATCCGTGATTTTCTGTTAGAGGAAAATTGGGAATAAAAAAAGATTGAAATTAAAAAGCATCTCAAATATTAGATACAAAAATAATATTTGCAGATGCTTTTTTGAATATGTGATTATAATTGAATATGGTTGACTATAATCATAAATATGATTATAATCATGATTAGATAAACAAAATCAGGAAAGCGGGAGGTTCATGATTTTTCAAGAAAGCGAAACCGTAGAATTAAAAGAAATTGTCGTAGATGATATCAAAAAAGAAATTATTGCATTTGCAAACGGTGAGGGCGTATGATTAAAGAAATGGATGGAAATCGATTTGAAGAAATGCGTTCTTTGGAACAAAATTTGACTTTCGTTGAAACTTCAAGAGAATTTGCTCGTCGAAATGTGGAGTTTGGTCTACATCAGATGAAAACATTGAAGTTATTAAATTATGATGGAATTTATACAAATCTGGGTCTGCTTCTTTCTGAACAATGCAAACATACAATTAAAGTTGCAGTATTTCAGGGAGCAGACCAGAGTGTATTTAAGGATAGACGTGAATTTTCAGGTTCTCTTTTTAAACAGTTAAATGAAGTGTACGAGTATATTGACATGCATAATCAGACACAGTCTACATTCAATAAACTTTTGAGAATTGATACCAGAGATTATCCAGAAGATGCACTAAGAGAAGCCTTGTTAAATTTGATGGTACATCGTGATTATGGTTTTCAGGCAAGTGCGCTGATTAGCATTTATGAGGATAGAATAGAATTTGTTTCGGTAGGGGGTCTTGTGTCAGGAATTGATTTAGAAGATATCATGATGGGGATTTCTGTTTGCCGAAATCAGAATCTGGCAAATGTTTTTTACAGGCTTCAGCTAATTGAAGCTTATGGAACAGGAATTAGAAAGATTTTAAATGCGTATCATGATGTGAAACAAAAACCTGGAATTCAACACACACAAAATGCATTTAAGATCATCCTTCCAAATAGGAATCAAAGTTTGGAAAGAAAGGAAGAATACGAAGTTCTCTCTAAAACAGAACAACAAATCATTGAGTTAATGAAACAGAACGGAAAACTTAGCAGAAAAGAAATTGAAACAAAACTGGAACTCAGCACTTCTACAGCGTTGCGGTTGTTAAAAAAATTAACAGAAAAAAATTTAGTAGTACAAAATAGAGAAGGACGAAAGGTAAACTATCATTTAATAGAAAATTAAAATCAGGAAAAAGGATTACTTTTATTTTTTAAGGTAATCCTTTTTCTTTTCCGCTCTTGACAAATTCTATCAGTTAGAATAAACTATCTTTGGGTAGAAGAGAAAACAGGAGGAACACGCGGATGTCTTTGGATGTACTTGCATTGGAATTTACCGATATGCAGCTCAAGTATTCAAAAGAAATTTCAGCGTTTTTGGATAGGGCATCAGCGTTTGGACAAGACCGGATTCTGATTTATCTATATAAAGAAAATGACCATATTCTGGTTGGAGATTTGACAAATGAACTGCAGATGTCGACCGGAAGAATTGCAAATATTTTAAAAGAGCTGGAACGAAAAGGGTATATTCTAAGAGTTCAGCAAAGGGAAGATAAAAGAAAATATGAAGTTTGCCTTACAAAAAGTGGCGAAAATTACAGCAGAGAATTATATGCAGATATGGTTGCGAATCATAGAGTATTGATGGAACAGCTGGGTGAGACAGATGGAGAGCAGTTTCTTAAGCTTTCTGAGAAAGTATTGCGGTTTGGAAAAACAATGGTTTAATAAATAAAACAGGCTGAAAAAGCCTGTTAAAAAATCCAAAATATCTTCTACTAGAAGATAATTCTAAAATGATAAAAGAATAGAAAACATAAGAGAAGGGAGATTAGAGAATGACACTCAAAGAACTTGAAATCGGCGAGAGTGCTGCCATCAAAACCGTTGGTGGTTCAGGGGCACTTCGTCAGCATTTTCTTGACATGGGAATGATCCCAGGTGTTGAAATCACAGTTATAAAACTTGCACCAATGGGGGATCCCATGGAAGTGCAGATTCATGGATATGAACTGACACTTCGTTTAGAAGAAGCCGACCAGATTGAAATTGATCCAATTGTGAAAAGAAGCAGAAGTCATAAAGGTGCAGAATATATGAAAACCTCTGAACATCCTGGTCTGGGCGAAGAGGGAAAATATCATTCTAAAGAAGATGAACATCCACTTCCAGATGGAACACCATTAACTTATGCTTTAGTTGGAAATCAAAACTGTGGCAAAACAACGTTATTTAATCAGTTAACTGGGGCTAATCAACATGTTGGGAACTTTCCAGGTGTTACAGTCGATCGAAAAGATGGATCGATCAAAGGACATCCAGAAACGAATGTAACAGATCTTCCGGGAATTTATTCCATGTCGCCTTACAGCAATGAAGAGATTGTTTCCAGAAATTTTGTATTAGAAAATAAACCAAAGGCAATCATTAATATTTTGGATGCAACAAATATTGAGCGTAATTTATATCTTACTATGCAATTACTGGAAATGGATATACCAATGGTTGTGGCTTTAAATATGATGGATGAAGTGCTTGGAAACCAAGGATCAATTAATGTAAACGAAATGGAATCCTTGCTTGGTGTTCCAGTTATTCCGATTTCAGCAGCAAAGAACGAAGGAGTCGATGAAGTTGTAAAACATGCACTTCATATTGCAAAATATCAGGAAAAACCATTAAGACAAGATTTTTGTGATAAAGAAGATCATGATGGTGCTGTACATCGCTGTATTCATGCCGTAATTCATTTGATTGAAGATCATGCAGAAAAAGCACAGATACCGGTTCGTTTTGCAGCGACAAAAGCGATTGAAGGGGATCATCTGATCTTAGAACAATTAAAACTTGATCAAAATGAAATGGAAATGTTGGATCATATCGTCAAACAAATGGAAACAGAACGTGACTTGGATCGAAGTGCAGCAATTGCAGATATGCGATTTGATTTTATTGAACGTTTATGTGAGCAGACGGTTGTGAAACCAAAAGAAAGTAAAGAACGAATCCGAAGTGAAAAGATTGATCGTATTTTAACAGGAAAATATACAGCGATTCCTTGTTTTATAGGAATCATGGTTTTGGTATTTTATTTGACATTTAATGTGATCGGTGCCTGGCTTCAAGGAATCCTGGAATTAGGAATTGATAAGCTTTCAGGACTTACGGATCAGGCATTAACTGCAGCTCATGTCAACCATGCGATTCATAGTCTGATCATTGATGGAATTTTCACTGGAGTAGGAAGTGTACTAAGCTTTTTGCCAATCATTGTAACATTATTTTTCTTCTTATCATTGATGGAAGATAGCGGATACATAGCAAGAGTTGCATTTGTTATGGATAAAATGCTTCGAAAGATTGGATTATCTGGACGAAGTATTGTTCCAATGCTGATTGGTTTTGGATGTACCGTTCCAGCGGTTATGGCAACAAGAACTTTAACGAGCGAACGAGATCGTAAGATGACGATTCTTTTGACACCATTTATGAGTTGTACTGCAAAACTTCCGATATATTCTTTCTTTGTCAGTGCATTTTTCCCAAAACGTGGGGGATTTATTATGGCTGGATTATATTTATTAGGAATCGTAATCGGCATTTTGATTGCATTTTTATATAATGGGACTTTATTTAAAGGAGAACCAGTACCTTTTGTTATGGAATTACCAAATTACAGACTTCCAGGAGCGAAGAACGTAGTACAGTTATTATGGGAAAAAGCAAAAGATTTCTTACAGAAAGCGTTTTCCGTGATCTTAGTTGCAACAATTGTGGTATGGTTTTTACAAAGATTTGATCTACAGTTAAATATGGTAGAAGATTCTGCTCATAGTATTTTAGCAATAGTAGCTGGATTCATAGCTCCTTTATTATCACCATTAGGATTAGGAGACTGGAGAATTGTAACGTCCTTGCTCAGTGGATTTATGGCAAAGGAGAGCGTTGTTTCAACATTAGGGGTTTTATTTAATGGAAATATCACAGCAGCAATCACGCCGTTGGCAGCAAGTTCTTTATTAGTATTTAGTTTACTGTATTCTCCATGTGTTGCAGCAATTGCATCTGTTAAACGTGAATTAGGAACAAGATGGGCGGTTGGTCTTGCAGTGTGGCAATGTATCATCGCATGGATTGCAGCATTGATCATAAGATTAATTGGAGTAGCAATTGGATTTATGTAAAATAAGTAATATTTTGAAACTGATTTAAAAGAATCCAAATAGATAAAAAATATCGAGAGAAGCCGGTAAAATGCCGGCTTCTTAATTCTTTATTCTAATCTATAATTTAAATTGGTATTTTGCGTATAGATTAATCTTTGGAAATATACCTATTCTTTCTATCTTTTAATCACTAATTTCTATAAAAAATTAAGGGAACATCTAAAGTGATTTTTAAATGTTCCCTTAATTAAATTCAAATTGTAAAATTAAAAACTAATGTGCTTCTTTTTCTTTAATAAATTTGCACCAGTTACGATCAGCATGATTCCTGATGTAAGACCAACACAAATGGATAAGATTCCAAGAACAATGTTTCCAGCTCCAGTACGTTTCATAGTTAAATAGATTTTTTCCATGTCCATGGCAATTTGACCTCCGTTTGATTGTTTCATTATGTTAATATTTATAATATCTGATATTTTTTACTATATCATTATTTTTGATATTTCGTCAAATATTGGCTTCTTAAATACCAACACTTGTTATGATTTTATAATAATAATTCTCTTACCATTTTACCATCAAATGTTACGTTGGATACGTGATGAACTTCAATCTGATATAATGCATTCGCTGCAATATGTTCTGCCGCCTGCTCAAGATCTCTGATTCCTGTTGTTTCTGAATACAGTTCAATTACAGTATCCAAGGCTTCATCTGTCATGATACATTCATCTTCTTTAAGTCCCATACGTTTTAAAATCTTTGGGAGTGCAAATCTCGAGAAAATAGCCTTCTTCTCTTCTGGTGTATAATCAGGAATATCAATGACTGCAAAACGTGACATCAAAGGTGCACTGATCTGATCTTTTTCATTTGCGGTAGCAATTGGATAAACACCAACAGTTGGGATCATACATTCCATATAATTGTCTGTAAATCCAAGATTGTCAAGTAAAGTTAATAATACATCGGCTGGGTTTCCATTTCCTTTTCCTGAATTTGCTTTATCAAGCTCATTGATAATGAATACAAGATTTGATTCTCCAGCCATGGAAAATGCATCCATAATGATTCCAGGTTTCGCATTTGCATATATCCGGGAGCTTCCAGTGAGCTGTTCTGGATCATTGATAGAACTCATATCAAGGGTTGTCCATGGAAGCTTTAAAATTCTGGCTACAGCGTATGCAATCTGTGATTTTCCTGTTCCAGCAGGACCAACTAATAATAATCCATATGCTGGTAATGTATGTGTACGATTGATCTGAATGATCGTTTCAATGATTCTTTGTTTCACACGCTCCATACCATAAAGTTCTTCATCCAGAATCTTTCTGGCTTCATTTGGATCAATTGCTTTAAAATAATCACTCTTCCACTGAATATTCATCATGATTGATAATGCACGCTGAGCATGTCTTCTTTCTTCTTGTGATACTTCATGGGAACGTGCAACAGCAAGGTTTCTTCTGGCCCATAATCGGATGTTATCTGGCAAAGTACGGCCTGCACATGTCATAAAATCGGTAATACTTTGAATACTTGTAAGTTTCATATCATCACCCATTTCATCTTGATTTTCATCAGATGGTTTATCCTCAGGTGCATCACTTTGGAATAAACGTTCGATCATAAACTGAAGGAACCCATCTTCCGCTGATAACTTTGTACCACCTCCAAAAGCTATTTCACGAATCTTATATACACAATAGCCTTCGGATGTGTTTTCTCCTGATAGACGAACATGAATATGATTTTCCCCAAGCCATTTGATCAAACTTACGAATCGTGCATCAATTCGTAAGATATCAGAAATGATCGTCCCATCTTCTTCTTCAAATTCAAATGCTGTGTGCTTTGCAGGATTTGTGAATACACCGCAGGAATGATGCGCCCAGTCTTTTCGTTTGTTTGAAAGAATTAAGATTGGACATTTAATTGTTGCATGATCTTCGTTAGAAGAAAAAGTTGTATAAGTACAAACGGCTTCTTCTTGTTTCCCGGTTGTATCGTTACTAAAATCAAATACTGGCATAATAAGTTACTCCTATTGTTTATTATCTCTTTGGTATTATATAAATATATCTTAATGCAATTTTACCAAAAATTGATTGTTTTAACCATAATAAATATGAAATTTTATGGTTAAAGCATATTAAAGTATGCTGTTCATAAGTTTTACTTCAATCTCGTACTTTATTTATACGGTTATTTCTTTTTTAATATTTTTAAAATAATAAAGTGCAGAGATACATATGATGACGGACAGTAATGATCCACATGGTGCGGCAAAACCCATTGGATAAAGTGTGTTAGCAAAATATTTTGAAGCCAAAAATGCACCTGGAATTCGGATCAGCACAATGGACAATACATTATGTAAAAATGAAATTCCTGATTTACCATAAGCACAGAAATAACCACTGAAACTAAAATGAATTCCTGCAATCATACAATCCCATATGTAACTTCTGATATATTGACTTCCCATCTTGATAACAAACACATCATTTGTAAAAATTCCGACAACTGGATTAGAGATAAACTGCATACAAACAGCGACAACTAGTCCAAAACTTACAGCAATCATTGTTGCATACTGTAATGTTTTATAAGCACGATCATCCTTTCCAGCTCCGATATTTTGTGCAGAAATTGCAGATACACAAGACAGCATAGAGGATGGAACGAGAAATACAAAACTAATGATCTTCTCAACAATTCCAACAGCGGCAGCATCATTTAAACCTCTTTGGTTTACAATGATCGTTATGATAATAAAGGATATTTGGATAAATCCATCCTGAAGTGAAATAGGAATTCCAATCTGTAAAATATTCTTTAAAGTTCGAGCCTGTGGTTTCAAATCCTCTTTGTGAACAGAAATACCTGTGTTCTTTTTTAATATTGCTAATAAAGCGATAACAACGCTGATCGTTTGTGCAAGAGTTGTTCCAAGTGCTGCTCCAGAAGCACCAAGGTGGAATATGCCAATAAAGATATAGTCTAATATAATATTAAAAAAACATGCAACCGCAATAAAATACATCGGACTTTTGGAATCTCCAAGGCCTCTGAAAATAGAACTTATGATATTATATGCTGTAATTAAAGGGATTCCTGCAAAACAGATCATAAGATAAGCTCTCGTTCCTGCAACAGCTTGTGTTGGTGTAGACATAATATCTACGATTGGATTTACAAAAAACAATAAAATACATGTTAAAACGATGGAAATACCTAAAAATAAAGTAATTGTATTTCCGATGATCTTTGATGTTTCTTTTTTTAACTTTGCTCCGACTGATTTACCAATCATAACGGTTGTACCCATTGCAATTCCAACAATCATAACGGTGATCATATGCATTACCTGACTACCAATAGAGACAGCTGTTGTCCCAGAAACAGAATCAAACTGTCCAATAATAAATAAATCTGCCATTCCATATAGTGTCTGTAAAAAATACGATAAAAAATATGGAAGTGAAAATCTTAAAATATTTCTTCCAATACTTCCATGTGTTAAGTCTCGTTCCATAAAAAATCTCCTGTTTATTTTTATTTACTCATTTTATAGTATCATAAACTAACAAAAATAAAAAGCATTCAGTTCCTGCTTATAATACAGGGCGTGAATGCTTTTTGGATAAAATCCAATATTATTCAGTTTCTTCTTCTGGAAGCAGATTCTTCATACTTCGAAGTCCGATACATAATGTTGATGTGTTATGTAACAATGCAGATGTTGTTGGCTGTAAGATTCCTAAAACACCAGCACCAATAAGTCCTGCGTTAAATCCAACAATAAAGCGGTAATTATGAATGGATATTATGGCTTATTTTTTGATGATTATTAGCTCAATATATTCAAATATTACGAGTATTTTTAACATTTTATGTATTTAAATTACGTTTTTAATGTCAAATTAATGTCACAGCTATTTTTTATAATGTCACAAATCCTATTGCTTATAGATCAATCATTTAGTTCCTGTTTCTTCTATATTATATACACATATTCTGTATTTTTCAAATAAAATAATAAGCTGCGCATTTTTTACTAATACGCAGCTTATTACTATTTTGAAGTCTTAACGATCTTGGTTTGAAATTTTAATTCTTCATCTGGTCCAACTCGTACAATCAAATCGCTCAGATCACAATCTAGTGCTTCACAAATTAAATCCAAATGTTCTAAGCTAACTCGATCTGCAATCTCGTGGTACAGTTCATTGATTGTAGCCGGACGTATTCCTGTCATACGTGCCAGATCTGCTTGTGTTAATCTTTTCTCGCCTAATCGTGCAGATAACAACACTCTAATCACATTATCTTGCTCCTTCCGCTTTAATGTACCATTATTTACTTAAAAAATAATGGATTTGGAAAATTATTACGGAAAACATAAGATTATTTCTTATTAAATGGCATAGAAAAACCCGGGCCAAAAGTCCGAGTTTTTTAGAAATTAATCCAATTTATAATCTAATTTAATTCCAGCATGTGCATACAGCCATTGTTTTAGTATGTGCATTATTACATTAAATTCATTTCCAACAGAAGGCAACTTTAACACAATATCATTACTTGCTTTTCCATTATCTTCAAAACAGGATATAACCTCTTTTTCAACGTTAATAGTCAATTTAACGTTAGCCTCAGATCTATCTCCTAAACTAATTATTTTGTGGTCATCTACTTTATTGTTTTTAATAAGTATATCCACGCATACTTTTTTTAATTTTGGATCTTCAAAAACTTTTCTTAATTTCTCTTCTACATTCATATTTTTTCTCCTTTAAGTAACCTTTAATCAGCAAATTTTTTTCCGTTTTTTACTTGCGCAATCTGTTCTACTTCTTCTATTTTTTGTCGCCAATTATTCTTTAAATCTGTATCATCACTAACTTTTTCTAAAGCTAAATAGCATATAATAGCAGTTTCGACATTTCGTAAATCATATTGTCCAACTTTTTGATTTGATAATTCTACTGGATTTTTTGCTAAATCCAAGTACTGTTCAATCGCTTCAATAGCTAATGAAACATCTTGTTTTTCGAGAATATTTTCATATAGTTGCATATCTTGTTTGTATGATGCTTTTCCATAGTAGTTTTGTATATTCCATCTCATTATTACTTGTACCTCCAACGTTTTCTTTTATGCTAACATATTATTGTTGGATTATCTATAAAAATAATTATGTAATTTCTGGAAATAAAAAAAGACCAGGGATCTCTCCCTGGTTAGATTAAAATTTAAGGTATTTTGTAGCTGAATACCCTGTTACGCTCTTGTACTTAACTTTCGTCCACGTGCTGCCCTTTGAAATTACTTTAACGCTCGCACCCTTTGGAATCTTACCGATAACTTTGGATGATCCTTTTGCACTCTGTCTGATCATAAGTGGATCAGATTTTGTAGCTACCTTAGCATATGTTGTTGCTTTGGTAACTTTCTTCACGGCTGTTTTTACAGCTTCCTTAGCCTTGGTAGCTGTTCCCAGCTTTTTATTACAGATTCCTTCTGCGATCAGCTTTGCAATCTTATTAACGTTTTTACCGATCTTATAATCGGACTTGGAGTCACAGAAAAAGCTCTCTGTCATGATCGTTGTTGCCTTTGTGCCATTCAGCATGTACAGGTTCGTTCTCTTCTGCACGTCACGATCTGTAAATCCAGCAGATACCAGTTTCTTCTGTACTCTCTTTGCGTACTTCTTACCATTTTCGGAAACGTATAATACTTCTGTTCCGTGTGCTTTTCCGTTATAGCAATTCAAATGACCTTCTACGACAAGATCATAGTTCTTTGCATTTAAACGTGTCAGTTTCCATGATTTTTCCTGTGATGCAGCGGTAAACACCTTCTCTGGGCAGATATACAGATCAACACTGTGTCCGTCACTCTCCAGATATTTTTTTACCTTTTTCATCAGCTTTTTGTTGTACTTATACTCGTTAACTCCACCACAATCTTCGCCACTTGCAGATGTGTATGATCCATTCTTAAGTAAGCTGTGTCCTACTGTCAATGCGATTCTCATATGCTTACACCTCCTGATCGTTTGATAGCTGGTTATCTTCTGTCTGTTCCTCTGGATCTTCTAAGTCAGTTTCAGGTAACGGAGTCTCTGCATAATTTGTCAATGTTCCGTCATCTAACTCTGTCGTATGATTGATCTTATCTTCTCTGCTGACTTCCTCAACATCTTCTAAATCATATACTGAATTATTTAATTTTCCATCATCTAAAAGGTCCTTGACTCCATCAAACCACAGCTGTACGATCTCTTTTAACATATTATCACTAACAAACAGCTGAATCGGCTTCGGCAACAGTCCCCTTGCCATATGTATTACATAATCAAATTTCTGCTGCCCTTGCTTAGATGCTTTGAAGGTTTTCTCTGCTTCTACAAACAGCTTGTATACATCCAGTCTGATCCCTTCCAGACCTTTTTTTGTGATATAGTCGATCAATTTCTTAATCAAAAAAGCAATGATCAATACTGTGATCACTGCCAAAAACAACAACTTATTCTGTTCAAATAATTCTTTCATTTTATCTCTCCTTCTTAGATTCCAACTTGCTGCAGAGCAAATCCGAGCACTGCACCAACAACTACAGTCAGGACATACATAGAAATGCTTCTCCATTTTTCTCCGTCTCGGTTTTCCAACTCTTCAAGCCGTTTGCTCTGCTCTGTCTGATTAACGAGCATATGTTCCATGTTGATCGCAAGCTTTTGCACGGACAGCGTGAGGTTGTTAATCTGTCTTACTGTTACTTCTAGATCTGCAATTCTTTTATTCTGCCGAACTTGCTCACGGTCTACGCCTTTGGCAAACTCTTCATGCTCATGCCTTCTTAAGTATTCGTCATTCAATTATGTCTCCTTCCTCAACTTATCATTGCTGTCATTGTTGCTTGACTTGTTTCTAATTCAGAAGAAAATATGCAATAGAAGCAACTAGCATCGCTTTCATTCACTTCAAGCCCTACGCTGATTTTAACTTTTCCTCCAACTTCTACTGGATTCGGAGACATACTTACAGACTTAATTTCAATAATTTCCGCCATTACAACTACACCACCTTCAGTTCTATCGGCTCTATCAGAACTTCGTCCAATATCACATATTTAATATCAAGTGTGTATGTGCCTCGTTGTTTTGGGGAGACTATGGCTTCGATCTCATGCTCATAAATCTTACAATTTCCGTTGCTTTCTTCTACCTTATCTTTTAAACGTAATAAAGAAAATGAAGCTTCTTCAATCACAAAATTTTGATCTTTGATAGAATGAATTGAAATTCTTATACACCTTGTTTCCCCAGCATTAAGCATTACTTTTTTCTTACTTTGCATACCAGCCTCCTATATTTTCTTCTAATTATTTAAAGTTGCATAGATATCTAACGGCTCTAATGTCACTCGCATAGAGGCTAAATCCACAGTGATAATATAAGTCGCATAATATCCAATATTACCAGCTTCATCATAGGCGGTAAGTCCTATCACATACTTGCCGTTTAATGTCGCTGGAATAACTGCATCCCATATCTCCGGAGAACCCGGAGAATCCTTATTTCTGTATAAAACAACGGATTCTCCGTTAATCTCTCCCTCTAACCGAACAACCATAGATTGCTCCTTAGTCTGTTACTTCAACGCTAATTACAAATGTTTTACCGCAATCAACAGGGTTTGGAGTTAATGTTACAGACTTGATAACTGGTGCTCCTGTATCCAGTGTAACTGTTCTTGTAACTGTTGTAGACTTACCAGCACTGTCGGTAGCAACAACTGTGATTGTGTTTGTTCCATTTGCAAGAGTAAGGTCTTTAGTAAATGAACCATCTCTTCCGACTGTAACGGACTCTGCTGTTCCACTGTTAAGTTTGATTGTAACTTTAACAGGACTGGAAGTAACATCGTTTGTAGTACCTTTGACTGTACAAGCAGATTTGTTTGTAATAAGCTTGTCTGCTGGGCTTGAAAGAGTCAGTGTTGGTGGTACTGTATCTACCTTGAATGTAGTTGAGTTTGTAGCGGCTGCGTTTCCATCATAATCGGATGCATCAAGTTTGATTGTATGACTTCCATCGGATAACGCTGTAGCCGGTGTATATGTACACTGGTATCCGCCTGTGATCGCTGTCTTAGTGATCGCATCGCCTGTTACCTTAGTACCACTGTCAAGTGTAATACCGATTGTTGCTGGGTTAACTCCAGAATCCGCATCGGTAACTTTCCATGTGATCGTAGGTTTGCTGTTTGTAGAGAATGAACCAGCTGTTGGGCTTACAATTGCAATAACTGGAGCTACTTTCTCTTTAACTGTTAATCTAAGGGATGATCCTAAGGTAGAATCACTCGCATCCTTAGATGTTGAGTTTCCAGCCTCATCCGTTGCTGTTACTTTTACTGGATAGTAATGTCCACTCTGGTTATAACTGGATTCTGACGGAGCTGTTACTGTAGCCTCGTATTTTCCTGTTGAGCTGTTAAGTGTAAGTGTATATGTCTGTCCGTTAATGACGGTTTGTACTGTTTTTACTGCCATATTTCTTTTCTCCCTTCAATATAGGCTTTGTGTATGTTTTATAATTTTGTTTTTTCTCTTTTAATTACATGGGGCTCTTATCTTCATCATAGGCTTTGTCCTTAATCCGCTACTATATAAGTTAAGCATACATTCAGCCAAGCATCAGCCGGAACATTAATACAAGATGTTGTACCATATCGCCCTATTGAAACAATTCTAGTACTAGCATCAACAACCACTGAAAACCTATTACTTCCACTTCCTTGTTGTGCAAAACGTACGTTTGTTCTAGGAAGTCCTATCCCATCTGGAAGTTTAAACATTGCAACGTCTGGAATCCCATCACTTGTTTGCTTTGTAGCTAATTCATTTTTATTGCCTACAGCTCCTACAATATATACAAATTTTCCACACTGACGTACTTGAACGTTGCTGTTCGGTCCATAATGAGTACAACCATTAAAAAAATTAGTAACTTTGAGCCATCCAGTATCTATAGGTTGCTGCTTTTCTAACTCTTCCTGTAATGTTCCAAATGTGACGTATCCCTCTGGATCAATTGTCGTTGTAATACTTACATCATTACTTAACTTGATGTAAAAATCATGTACCAGCGACCATGCCGGCATAGATGTTTCTGACGGAACTTCCTTACCTGTTGAATTTTGCGAAATTGCAAATAATACCTCTGTTCCGCTTGCATCTTTTGCATAAATACCCAGCTGTGTCATAAGATAACCAGCTGTTAAGCCAGTATTGGAAAACAACACTCCGATCTTAATTGTTCCATCCGAAGCGGTTGTTACGCCTTGGATTGTTCCACTTTGCTTTATCTCTGAAACGGCTGTCTGACTTTTTAATGCACTTACATCGACTTTTCCAGCTCCAGCTTTTATGGCGGTTACGTTAATCGTCCCACCATTTAGAGCATTTTTTAAAAGCTCAATTCCTTTGTCTGTAATTATCGTATTATCCCACATACTTATACCTCGCTAATAATCACGGAAGAATGTTCGCATGAACTTGACACAATCGCATAATCAATATCCGTTTCTGATTCACTTACTTCTGAAATACGAACATCACATATAAGATGTGCTGGTTTTAATTGCTCAATTCTTCTTAATACTTCATCATAGTTGTTAACTGTTCCGTAAAAAATCACTTGAAATGTATTCTTACCAGTGTTTTCAACGATCTTTGCTTCAACACCGCTCAAAGATGATAAAATCTTTTCAAAACGTGCTGGATTTAAAGCCTTTTTTACTCTCCTTTGCTGAATCTGCTGCCTTCTTTGTTCTATTGTCTGATCTGGAAGAGGCGTTATTTCATACGCTTTTTCCCAGTACGGCAACGACCATGTGGCACGGCTTACAAAGATTTGATCGTAAATGTCGTCACATATCTCTTTCACATCGTCTAATTCCAGACCGATGATCTGAAACAACCAAAGACCGATTCTTGATTTTCCGTAAATAGGAGATACATAATCAATCATTCGCTTTGCACTCTCACTGGTTAAGATTTGCTCCATAAGTTCTGTTTTATACCACATAAATCAGCCCTCCGTTAATGCTATAGTTCCAAGCACAGGCATTTGTCCAGACGTAAATTCAACGTTTTTGGCTGCGTCATTTATCTGTACATTTTCATAGTCATAAATATCGGATATAGAACTAAGTAATGAGTTGATCGCTGATATTCTGACAACATTATCGGTTGCATCCGAAGATACGTTCAATAAATATGCCTGCAATTCTGTCTTAAAGCTGTCTTGCACCTCTCGAATCGTTCCTTCTTTCAGATACACAACCGCTGCGACATTAATTGTGACTGTATCAGGGGTTGTTATTTCTAAAACGGCATTTGTCGGTGCTAAACGTGCTTCTCCATCGTCTGGACTCATAATATAATCATAAACGGCATCTTGAATCTGCTTTGATGCCGGCTGTCCATTCTGATCTAGCAAAATGATCTTAACTGTACCCGATGTATCTTTTGCCGATATAACAGTTGCAGCACCTACACCAGCAACCGATAATGCCCATCGTTTGTAATCGGCAACATTTCCTATAAACGAAACGTCCTGACTTTGATCGTATTCAACGATTCGCTCTCTCAAAGTGTCATCGTCCTCTTCATCCAAACCACCAGTGATCGGTTCTTCATTTGTTACAGATATAATCTCGTCGAGAAGTTCTCCATTCTCGTCCCCTGTGTGCAATACGATTGTATTTGCTCCAACATTGCTATCTGCTCCTCCTTCCACTGCTTCAATTGGTATTTTTGCATTTCCCAGAGTATCAACTGTAGCTTCTTCAATCGTTACGAACTCTATGGTATTTCCTTCATCGTCAGCCTCCGTTGAAAATCCATAGCCAAGGGGTATTACAAGTCCAGCTTTTGCTGTAATTCTCACATATCCCGAAGCGTTTACTGATTCTCTTCGCACCATGCCTCCTCGCTCGTCTGCGTGATAATCTAACAAATACGATTCTTCACAGGTAGCTGGAAAAAGGCACTTTAAAACTTCTACAAGAACGTACTCTTTAAGTTCTGATATTTCTATTGCTGTTGGTCGTGTAAAATCCCACGGAAATCCGCCCTCTGATTTATCAATATCGTCTGGCAAATTTCCAAGCATTTTCTCATGGATTTCATCTTCACTAGAATTTTCCAAAAAATCTGGAAGTTCCATTTCTTCTGCTTCCAATGCCATTTTTAGCCCACCTCACTTTTAAAACTTGTTGTTATCTCTGTATCTCCGTCGATTCCCTGTACTTGTACTGTTACAAGACAATGATCTGCTTCCCATTGAAACGTAATATTCCCAACGTACAAAGTTCTTTCGGACGGATCAGCCATTAACGCCTCTTCAATCTCTCTTTGTAAAATGCTTTCTGCCTCTTCACGGCTATCTGCTTGCAAGGCACTTTCATAGTCAATCCCAATGTCGGTGGAATATCCCTCATGAGCATATCTTTGTGTCATGATCGTTTTGTAACACCATTGCACCCACGCTTCGAACCCGGATGCCTCTTTTAATTTTCCATCATGAAGCGTAACAAAGTCGCCTGTGTCAAAATCAAAAAAGATGCTCGGCTTATAACCGGCATCTTCGTCCTCTTCTGTATTTTCTTCGTCAGTTCCTTCGTTCTCTTCATCGTCTAAATATTCCTCGTCATTGTCGTATTCCTCGGGAAAAAGATTATCCGGCATCGTCTCCACCTCCTTCTACCTTTCCAACTACAATAAGTTCTTCTGCATCTGTCCAGATCAATAAAACCCTGTCTCCTTCTGCTGTCTCTATTCCAGATAATACTAAATAATCATCGTCTGGTTCTGATCCTTCTGGGTAAGAATCTGGAAGAACGCCACCAGCTTTCATCGTTCCAAGTTCTGCAATAATATTTACTGCTTCGCTGTTATTTCCCTTTGAAATCTGTTCGATCATCCGAATAAAGTTTTTTCTTCCATCTTGCTTCATAACTAGCAATCTCCTTTAATAAAAAACAACGTCCATTGTTCCAGCGACACAGTCATGAGATATACTTTTCACTGTCTTGTTTCCCTTGATTCCAGCGGTACCACAATCAACATAGACTGTATCGCCTCGTTTGATCTTAGGATTACTGATCGCTGTCACTGTGTATTCTCGTTTGACTTTTGCACTTCTTTTAAGCTTGTTTTGTGCCTGTTTCTTGACCTTAGACAGCTTTTCTTTTTTGTCCTTGTCCATAATATCTTGGATCGTACCAAACTTCGATGTATTCTTAGATAATGTTGAAAGTCTTGGAATCGAGTTTTTCTTCGACTCTCCATAAATTTTTATTTTGGTAACGATATCATCCATCGTTATTTTCAGTTCAATAGATATAACGTTCTTTCCTTCTTTCAATTTATAAATCGTCGAATTTTTGTTTGCATACTTTATAATCACAGTCGTTCCTTCAATCGTGAAAATATAACGGCTGGAAATACTTTTCTTTGCTTTGTTAAGCACGTATATAATCATATCTCCGATATTCTTCTGAACTGGCTTGATTCTTTTGTTTTTGATCGAGCCATAACTATAGCTTAATTTCAGTTTCCAAGCGGTACAGATTTTCTTTACAATCTCTTTTGTACTAAGTCCAGACTTATAATAAAAATAGTCCTGTGATTTCATCATATAAATGAGATAATCATACGCTGTAAACGTTACTTCCTTCTCGGTGTCTGTAACTCTGTCATTTTCCCAGATCACACCTCGAAATACTTCAAAGTACCCATTCCCAACATCGGCAGAAATATATAATCGGTCTGACGGCTGTATCAAGGTTGATAGTGTAGCTCCATTTTGAACGGCATTCATTACTGTTAAACTGACTTCTTTCGCTAACGAATCAGGATCATCGGAGATCGTTAAATCTAAAATAACTCGTGATTTAAAAAGATCATATCTCTTGCCGGATGATGTCTTTACCACGGCTTTATACTGCGGATTTGCCAAACTTGCCATGATTTATCCTCCTATCATCTTTAACAAAGTCTTATAATCTACAACGCCGTCAACAGTTAATTTATGCTTTCGCTGATATCTTTTCACTGCTGCTGCTGTCTTTGATCCGTAAATTCCATCTTGTTTAGTTCTGACAATCTTCTGCACAAATTTAACCACTTTCCCTCGTCTGCCTCTTCGAATCTTAATCTTCTTCATGGCAGATTTCATAGCGGAAGTCAGCTTTTTGTCAACTTTCAATTTGGAATATCCGTCTTTGTTCATTGCTTTCTTAAGTTCAGTGACTTTAGAATTTGAAACGGATTTACTGCTTGGAACAGGGATCACAAGCACCTGTCCTTTATAGATCGTGTATTTGCTGATCTTCTTTTTCGGATGTTTCTTGCGTTCCTTCTTGTTCCTTGCATCAATGAGTTTTTTATTGGCATTATAAATTAACTTGTACTTTTTACTCGATCCGAGATATTTCTTTGCAAGCTTACGCAACGTCTGACCTTTTTTTACCTTAACCTTTTTCTTTTTTACTTTGGTTGTCTTTCGCTTTCGTTTACTTGATGATACACTGATTTTCTCATAATCAATAAATCGGATTGTATAATAATAATCTTTCAGACTTTTAATCGTGGAAACGTACTGTGAGATCATCATGTCTTTATTGATCTTTGTTCCTGTAATACAGACATTTACCACTGTTCCATGCACTGTCCAGTAATTCAGCAACGCATCCAATACCGCTGGATCAGTCCACTTATGAACAAATTTCATGCCTTTTCTTGATTCTCCGGGCAAGAAACTATCCCAACCAAGCTCTGACAAGTTTTTACCATTCGGAACGTTGATCTGCCCGAATCTATAAATATCATACTCTGCAAATTTTCCATCAAGTGATGTTTCAATCTCTTCTGGAATCACTGGAAGCTGAATCTTTTGATTCGCTCCCTTTGCATTTTTACCAGTAATATATATGTCCATCACATAACCTCCGCTGTCCTGTTACTTGCTGTTGATCCTACGGCATCTGCAATCGCCTGCATGATTGTATCAGCAATCTCTCCTTTGGCGTTCTTAATATCATCTACGATGCTTCCACTACCATTTACGCTGATCGTAATTCCGCCAACATTAATGACTGTCTGACTGCTTCCAGATGATGCCGTTGCTCCTGTCTTAGCTGAACCGCCAACAATTCCACCCTTGGCATGTTTTGTAACGCCTAAAATCTGCCCTGCCTGATTCCACAAGGATAATGCTCGGCTTCGATGTTTAGAAAGTGGAATAACCATTTCGTTTCCATCTTCTCCAAGCTCTGAAACGATATGTCCTCTTACCAAGCTACCTTTCGCATTATGAAAGAACTTCCCATTTTTCGGTAAGGCTGTCTGTAATTTCGGTGCGGATGATGTCTTTTTGCTTGTTTTCTTTTTACCAGATTTTGAAGAACCGCTATTACTTAGATAACTTCCACTAGTAATACTTTTGATCGCACTTGCTTGTGCAGCGGTTGTACTTGCTGCGGATGCAATCGTTGAGGCTGCGGATGCTAAAGCACCTGCAAGTGATAATGCGGAACTTCCAGCACTTTGTAAGTTGCCACCAGCTGCAAGCGACATAGAACCCATCGTTCCCAGCATTCCTCCAGCTGTTGCGGACATTCCACCTAAGCCACTGACTTTTCCACCAGCTGCATTCGTAGCACCTGAAAAAATCTTTGTCGTCTTTGATCCAACATTCGTTTGTTTTGTGTTTTTCTTATTCTCCTCGTAAGCTTTCTGTACGGAACTTGCCAGCTCTTTGTATTTTGCTCCTTTTGGATTAACACTGCTAATACTGTCTTTACTGTATTTCCAATATTTCTGACTCTTTGCCGTCATAGAATTACTGTTTTTCAGTGCATTCTTTCGGCTGGATACAAACCTTCTAAGGGAGTCGCCGAACTTATTTCCTTTTGTGATTGCACCAATTCCACCAATTCCAGCACCAATCAAACCACCAGCAAGAGTTCCAATAACTGGGACTGCTGAACCGATCAGTGCTCCTGTTGCTGCACCACCTCCAACCATTCCAAGTTTCGTACCACCTCTATAGGCTTCCTTCTTCTTCGTGGCTGAATCTTTTGAGGTCACTGCGTTGTAAATATTACCAGCTGCACTTCCTATTCCAGCAATCCCTAAAGCTCCGCCTAATAAAGATGCACCTCCAACGGCTGCTGCTCCACCAGCGGTCGCTGCACCTGATCCAAGTTTTACGCCTAGATTTCCAAGCCATGCTTTCCATCCAGTGGCAGCTACGGTTTCTCCATTTTTCAGTGTGACACCAGAACCGCCTAAACCAAACAAACCACCCGGTGTCCTTGTCGGTCCAGATGGTGTTTTCGGTTCAGTTTGTTGCATTTTTCGCTTTACGCTTTCTGGTAACCAGATTTCTTTATTACCTGTCGGATTTCCACTTGTTGGTGTATTCTTTCCTGTGCTTGGTATCGTAGGTGTTCCAGAATTTCCAACACCGCCATTTACGTTTACGACTGCGGCTGATACGTTGATCGTTCCAATGGAATCTCCTAAAGGATTGGTTTTTCCTCCACCTCCAGAACCACCAGTGATCAGATCGTATAGACTTTTTCCACCTTTAAACAGCTTTAGCCCTCCAGATAATCCAAGAAATCCAGCTAAATAATCTTCGATACCAGCTTTATCTCCGCCTGGTAACAGATCCTTAAGAGATTCCTTGAACCAGTTTCCACCAGCTTTTGCAATATCTTTTCCAATCCCAGTAATCTTCTTTACGATTGCTGGTTTTCCTTTGGAATCCCACCAGTTCGAAAAAGGATTTGCGATCAACTCATCCCATGCAATACTAATCTTGCCACCAATTGAAGCATTTTGGAATTTTGGCATACTAATAAGATCGTCGATCTTATCTCCAGCCTTTTCAAGTCCCTTGAATACAGATGTACTTGCATACTCTCCAAGTTTTTCAAGTGATGTTCCAGCTTCTTTTAGTTTTGCATCGGATTTATCAAGATAGTCTGCAAATTCTCCTAAACCTTTCGTTGCTCCCTTCTGGAGACCTTTTCCCCATTTAGAAACAATGTTTATGTCGAACGTATCTTTAATATTTGACATTAATCCAGAAACCGTCGAATTAGATGTTTTGTCCATCATTCCATCAAATTCTTTCAGCCCATTAAGGATTGTATTAACTGCTTTGTCTCCACTGATTTCGCCCTTTTGAGACATTTCTCTGATCTTGGCTATGGATTTACCCTCTGCATCAGCAAGATACTTCCATGCGTTTATACCGACATCTGTCAGCTGATTCATGTCCTCTGCGTTCAATCTTCCGTTTGTTTTCATCTGACCTAAAGCTCTGGATACTCGAGAGATACCCTCTTCTCCAGCTCCAAGTGCTGCGGATGCATTACCAATCTTTGTCAGATCCGGAATAATGTCTTTATCAGAAAATCCATAAGCCAACATCCTTTGAGCATTTGATACTACGGCCGATGTGTCAAACGGAGTAACAGATGCAAATTTCTTCGCACTATCCATAAACTTCATAGCTTTCTTTTTAGATTTCAGCATTGTTTCAAAGCCAATTTGATATGTCTGAAATTCGTCTGCTAATGATACTGGATCAGCTATCAATTTCTTTGTAGCAATTCCAGTTATAACTCCACCAGCCAAAGTTTTTAGTGAAAATATAGAATTCTTGATCTTAGATATAACACTTGGGATTTTTTTGATCTGACTTGTTACCTTGTCATTGATTTTTAGGGCTGCTGAAAAAGTCTTTCTACCAAAACTCATACCAGCACTCATAGCTTTTTTGATCCCTGCTGTTGCAGTGTCTTTTAATCCAAGTTTTGGAGTCCAGGTCTTTTTACCGAGCCCGTCTCCCCTTTTACCAAACTTGTCGAGGACTGGACTTGCTTTATCTTCAAGTCCTAATTTTGGCTTTGCACGCTTCTTTCCAAGCTTGTCCATCTCTCGTGATGCTTTCTCTGCATTCTTCCCTGTTTGCTGTAGGCCAGAAGATGCATGGTCGGAATATTCCGATACAACATCGATCACAATTTCTTTGTTTGCCATTTATGCATCTCCTCCTTCCATAGCTTTTAAAATTGCTGCAAAAATAAAAGCCCTCTCTCCTTCAGAAAGATCAAGGGCTTGTGATGGTAACATTCCAGTCCGTAAATAATTTTCTGCAAGCATAGAAGCTAACGGACTGGATTCAATTAGTTTTTTGCGTAGTCAACTACACTAACACCGCCTCCAGATAAGTTATCAATAGCATCGCTGACAGCTTCAAGCTCTCCAGCTGTTAACACCTCTTTGATAATTTCGTTCTGTGTCATAACCATATGACCAGCTTTCTTTAATCCTTCTTTCAGTGCTGAATTATCCCAGAATTTCTTTCCGTCAGTCGCTACTGTTGCAGTGTAAATCTTCCATGCCATGTAATCAGCTGTACTTACTTCTTTCTCAACGAGAGGAAGTGAAGCTCCGCCTGGGTTTGCCATATAAGTTGTAGCTTTCTTTCTACACTGTGCAATTTCATCGAAAGATAATGGTCGAACATTAAATTTAAACAATGTCTGTCCATTTCTTGTAATATTCAATGGCTGCTGTACTTCTGTTTTATACTCTGCGGCTTTTAAAAGACCCGTGATAAGGTCCATTTCATTTTCTTCTGTTACTTCAATTTTTGTTTCTTTCTTCTCTGCCATTTTGTTTCCTTTCCTATACCAGTGCTTTAATGGAATCTGGTACGCTGTTTACAATAAACTGACACTGTCTTTTTATGATCTCTCCCGGTTTTACCTCCAGAATGTTTGTATCTCCATCAGGGATACACTCATCTAACAAATATTTGCTTTCTCCGCCAGCAAGTGGCTCTGTTACACCAGCTTGAAGGCTGAATGTAGGAACTTTCCCATTTTTGATTGAATCCAACATAGGCTGGATTGTAAGATCGTCTCTTACTACAGCTTCCGTAAATGATGCTGTAAATTTAACGCTGTCTGGGACACCATAAGTCTGAATATCTCCTGCCGGATGGAAGTCTACGTTTGAAAAGTTTACTCCAACGGCAAACTCTTCTACGGAGGCAAACCATACAGATGTGCCATCAACTGTGACAAATAATTTGCCATCTTTTCCAGTCATTAACTTTCTAGTATCAAAACCTTTTCCGCTCATTTATAATAACCTCCTACTGTGAAATATACTGGAACTGATAAGTTAAGTAGATCTTTTCCATACTGTCTACATCATCAATACGAATAATGAAGTATGCATAATCTACTGCATGTGTATTATCCGTATCCTCGAAGAACTCATAAGTATCTAAGATTTTTCCTTCTCTGTTCATTTCAGCCAATACTTTTTTTGCTTCCTGAATTACGTTATCAACGCCATCAGATGTATTGCTGATCTTTCCAATCAGTGGTTCTAATGTTCGGTTAATACGATCAAAAGCCTCATAACGAATTGCTGTTCGTTTAATCTTTTTCCAGCCCTCATCGTCGTCCTCATTTAACACTGTGTAAGTATTAACCCCAGAATCGAACCAGACCTGTCCTTCCTGTCCTTCGGATAACAGAAGCAATCCTGATTTAATCGCACTCACATACTGTTCGTTTGTAAGCTGTTCAATGCATGATTCTGCATCAGGAATCTCCGTATGCACGATTGATGTACTGGAATCTTTACAACCAATCACACCGCCCTGCACTGCCGCTGCAAGATATCCCTCTACTCTTTCTCCGGCGGTATTATAATAACCACTACCGCAGTAAATGAAATATGGTGCATTATAAGCCTTAGCATTTGCCAGTCGGGTTGCAAGTGACTTTCCAGCTGTTTCTCCAAGCACACAGATACCTAACGCTCCGTTTGAATGAATACGATCCATATACGTTTTCGCTAATGTCTTAACATCTTCCTCAACAGTATCAAGAATCATAACGTTCCATGCGTATGCTTCAAATGCATTAAAAGCATTGCTGTAATCTTCTGTTGTAACGTTTGGGGCTGCTCCATCAGTTAACGCCTGCTGTGTAACTGTCTGCATAATTCCAGATTCCCCAGAAGCAAGTTCAGCGTATAAATACTTACTGTCTTTCATTGCTTCCACAAGGTTTGCGGCTTCATTTACACCAGTACCAGCGACAAAGCTTACTTTCTCAACCAGTGTTGCTCCGTTATAAACAGAAAGCTCTTTTGTTGTTGCATCTCCTAACTTCTGCTTTAAGGTTACAGAAAACTTTAAGGCTGTAGGATACTTTGTTTTTAATGTGACTGCATTTGTGGAAGTTGTTGTCTGTAAAGATACGCTTCCCTCTTTTCCGCCAGTTCCAAGGCGGTATAAATATACAGTGTTTGCTCCAGCACTAAATAAGGCTGCTGCTGCATCAATTGTTCCGCTCTCCATATATAAAGAATACAGATCAGTTTTAGATGTGATCTTCTGAACTTCTCCAACCGGCCCAAAGTCTGCATGAACTGGAATACAAAAAACTCCATTCATTGCGGATGCTACACCATTATTTGTGATCTGCTCATGCCTGCGGTAAACGCCTGCTCTTTCCTTCTTCTCGCCTTTTAAAAATAATCCAGACAAGTCTCTACACCTCCTTCTTTCTAAATGTATCTACAAGTTTCTTTGCTGTACTCTGTGTTGCTTCTCTAATACCAGCTTTCGCAAATGCTGTTCGGATAATATCTTCGGATACTCCTAAGACCTGTGGATTTTCTGCATACTCTTCCACAGTGTAAACAACTTCCGGCATTGCTTTTGTATTTTCTTTCTTTTCTGCCATTGTTACCTCCTAATTTATTGTAATTCCTTTTATTTCTTCTGATTCCTCGTCCATTTCTCGAAGCTTTCCGTACTGTCCTCTCACGCTTACCTGTCCATCTCTTAAAGGATCAAGCTTTGTGCTGTATGCTAATTGATTTACAAAAAACGGCGATCCATCGTCCATGACAAACCGCTCCCTTTCCTGTAAATCTTGAAGCAAATTCATGATAAACTGATCTGCGTTCACATCTGATCCAGAGATCACATGAACTTTGATATTGTTTGTAAACCATGTACAAGCATATGTCGATGGGAACGTTCCTGGCTGCATAGAATCCAGTCTCGTATAAACGACAACCTCTTCATCATCTGGTTTCCAGATTTCGTCAAGTTCCGTGTGATTAATTACTGTCACATCCCAGTGTTCGTCAATGTGCTTTGCCAAAGAACCGACTGCATCCAACGGAAGATACGAATGTTTTGGAAATGCGTATGCATCAAACGTCAAAATTGATCCGCACACCTCTACGTCCGCTTGCCCTTCAATCGCCTCTTGAAACGATTCGGATTTTCTCCATACAAGAGAAATCGTTGTATCTGCATCGGTTAAAAAAACTCCTTCAAATGCCTTTTTCAAGACTTTCTTTGCTTCAAGCAAGTTTTTATAGCCTTTATTATTAAACAGATACGCTATTGCAATCTCCATTGTTCCAGAAACCTTACGTTCGGAATCATCTTTCAGATTCAATCCATAAATGATACGCCCATATTGTGAGCCATCCCATCTTGCATCGGAATCATCGGGTGCCTGATCTAAAAAGATTGCTGGTGCATTTTTAAATGAAGCTAAGCCCTCAATGCCCAGCTCCTTTAAATACTTGAAAATTATTTGTTTCACAACGTTACCTCAAAATCGGAACCGAAGATTTTGACAACCTCCGGCTCTGCTTTCTTCTTAATTGGATTGACAAAGGGTCGTTTAGCCATCTTTTTTGTGCCATCCTCCAGCCATCCAGCATATTTAACATTACTTTTCAAGCGACTTGTAACTCTGTTCCCTTCAATCAAGGTTTCATCGTTCCAATCTTGACGTAAATTACCAGACTGTGGTGCTGGTGTCTCTCCCGGTGCGGATGATCTGTTTGGAAGCCGTTTATATTTCTTTCCAGAACCGCCTTTTGACAATACTTCAAGTTCGACATTTCTAAGAGTGTTTGTTGCCATCGCACCCTTTCTAGCCATTTCTCTTTTGATACTATCATTAAGGTTCTTTGCACACGCTTGAAATTCAGCTTCTACGCCCATCGGTATCACTTCTTTCTAGCACATAGTAAATTGAAAACTGCCCTGTTCCAGCTGGGTCTTTTGTTCCTTTCACAATAAACTTATGATCGTGACAAGGATCATCCCCAAACAATAACACGTCATTCTTACTTATCTTGACTGCTGGATGATAAGAAACAATCGTATGGCTAATCGGGGACTGGTTTTGTTTCCAGATTTCCATTGTTTTCATATCTGCTTCGGCTAATATGCCGTCTATGATCGCATCTGGAGCTTCTTTTTCATTTCCCTTTACAACCATGCCATCGTCCATGACTTCTGTATCCTGCCAGTAAACACGAAAAGACTTCATGTACTGATAAGGTCTGCCAAAGGATACCATTTTCAAAATCGTCCACCTCCCGGATGATTCATCATGCCAATATAGAAATACTTTCGTTTTTCATTCTCATACGGCTTGATTCCAACGCTTGAAGATGCAATTTCCTTTTTCAGATCATCATAAAGCTGTTTCCAAAAATTCATACGGTTCCCAAAATTAAAAGAGACAGGACCAACACTGTTGTCTACGTCCTGTCCGTATTTGAACATCATGTGTTCTAGCAATTTCAATTTTGCCATTTTGAAATTATCTGGATACTGCTCTAATACAGCCGTGATCTCTTCATCGGAAAGTGCAGCTGACATTTCATCTTTGGATACATCAGTATCCGCCAATTCAAACCGCATTTTCATAACATCATCGGAATTGATATCTTCTGGAAAATAGTTATACGTCATTCTCCTCGCCACCTTCCGGCTGTTCTTCTGGTTCTTCGGTTTCTTCCGGATTAATATCGGAATCTACAGAAAGATCGGCAAGTCTTGTTTCAACTGCTGCCTTGATTCCTTTTCTCGAATCAATCTCATGTAACAGCTGTAAGACCGGTGCATCTTCCTCTGTCATGGTCGCAATCTCAATTTTTGCCTCTTCCATTGTTTTCTGAATTGTGGCAAAGAACTGTAATAACTGCTGTGCGTTCACTGCAAGCTCGTGCTTAGATTGTAATAAAGGAATTGATAAAGTGTTAGGGTTAACATTCAAATCCTCTGCATACGCTCCATTTACGCTCGCTACTTCTGCAATGTGTCCAGACTTCTTTAAAAAAAGAGAGCGTCGTTCATCTACGACACCCTCTGGAATAGTCTCTCCGATCTTATACCGCTTTCCACCAAAGTTTACTGGTTTTAATGCAACATAATTCATATAAAGCACCTCCTACTTGAATACACATCCTGTTAAGAAAGTTGCAAGGTCATCGGAAGTTTTCTTCATATCCGTTGCCATAAGCCCTTCGATGAACTCTGAATGTGATCCTCCTGGTCCATCATACTGTGATGTAGCCATCCATTGACCGTTTCCTAGCATATCCCATGTATAAATATATCCGGCAGATGGTTCTTCAAGATCTACTTCTTTCGGTGCATAAGTTAATAATGCACTGTTATCGTCAAAGACAAATTTCATATCGGCTTTCTGACCGATTTCTGCTGCATTATAAGTTGCATACAGAACTTTTACTTCTTCCAGACCAAGTACCGCTGCAATTACCTGTTCGTTAACAAGTGCTGGATTCGGTGTTGACCCTGAACCTGTAACTCTTTCTAAGAACTGCGGATGATTTTTGATTGCCTTATACGCTCTGTATCCTAAGCATAATTTGTTAGGCATTCTACGTCCGTTTAAAAGGATTTCTTTCTTCATCTCATCAAACTGACCTACGATGTCCGCGTTTGCATCATCAAAATGCACAAACTGTTTAGATGTTGAAGCTGTTGCTTCTCCTGTCTTAACATTTGCCCATGCGTCAGCATTGAAAAACTTGTTTGCAAAGACCATATCAAGGTGCAGATTCATCTGTTCTGAAACCTGTTTTACCTTTGCACGTCTCGGATCAATCGTTGCTGGTGCTCCAGTTCTCTGGTAATCCAGAGCTGTGATGTTATCTACTCCGACGATGATCTGATCTACCTCACATTTGTAAGTATCATCTGAATGAGAGAATACAGCCGGATCTACTGCTCCGAACTTGGGCTTTCTCTTTACCTGATCTTTTGCAATCTCTTCCTTGTTGAAAATATAGTAATTTCCTGTACTTGCCTGCACTGGTAGGATCGGAAAGATGCTTGGTGCAACATTCATTCCCGGTGCCTGAAAATATGACATTGCCATATTTGTTAAGTAATAGTTAGGTTTCCATCCTTTCGCAATATCAACTGCGATTGCTGCTGCGTTGTTATGTCCTGTGTTCATTTATTTCATTCCTCCTTTATTTATGCTTCATATCCAGCATGGATGATCGCAACGTTTACGATGTCTCCTTTTGCTGTCGCTGGTGTCAGTGCCATAGCTAAGATGTACTGCCCTGTTGTTGCCTTCTGGCATAATCCCTCTTCATCAACAGCAAGGAAATCTCCAGAATCAAACGCTGCACCAGCGGTCCACATGCCCTGATTTCTGATCTGAACAGTAATATCATCGCCTTTGGATGCTGTTTCATCTCCAAGAAGCACAATTCCTGTTGCTTTCTTTCCGGCTTCAGGGAGTTTCGCTCCATCTTTTGTTAATAAAACTGCTACGGCTGTTTTTAGTTCTGCTCCAGCTGTAACATTGATCACTGGGCTTCCACCAGTTGGATTGTATTCATATGTTCTGTTTGCCATCTTCTCTGTACTTCCTTTCTTATTTATCGAACATTGCTCTTAATTCAGGATCATTCTGCATAACGATATCCTGTGCCTGTGCATCAGTAAGGTTTGGCATAGACTTTTTGATCTCTGCTACCTTTGCGTTCATCTTTGCAACACCTTCTGTATCGTCATTTCCTGTGTGAGCTCCACCAGATTTACCGATTTCCTCAAACAGACCTGATTTCTGAATTACCGCAAGGTTGTTATCCATGGATGCAATGAAGTTGTTATACGCTTCATCGGATGTTGCTTTCATGGATTTCAGAACTGGCACTAATTCCTCTGCTTTTGTTCCTAAGAGTTCATACTTCTTAGCAACTTCTTCTAAGGACTTCTGTTCTGCTTCCTCTGCTCTCTTCTGGATTGGTTCCATGATCTTCTCCATCATAGAAGTGAAGTTCTTTGTAACACCTTCCATTGCTTTATTCATTGCTTTATTCACTGCTTCCTGAACCTGTCCATCAATATCAGCTCTTTTTGCAGTATCCTCTTTTTTTGCATTTGCATCATCCTGTAATGCTTTTAATGCTTCTTTCTTTTCTTCCTCTGTCATATTTGAAATATCAAATGCCATTTCATTCTCCTTTTCTTTTTTTTCTTTGTTAATAGTTTCTGGATCACAAGATTTTTCAATGACTTCTTGCATTTTTGCGATCTCAAAATCATCCGCAACAACAGTATCTTCTTTGTCTGTTGCTGCACGTTCTAATTTGATCCAAGACTTGGATGCATCATCCGAAAATACCTTAAACTGATCAATGCTCTGTGCGATTGCTGCCTGTTTATCCTCACACTCTTTATCGAGTAAGATTGACACGATCGACTGCTCCAGAGAGTTACAAGCATTCCAGATCTGATCCCTTACGTCATAGATCTTTTTTTCGTTCATTACATCATCAAAGGATGTTGCTTCATCTTCCATGGACTTTCTGACATCTTCTGAATTTACTCCTAAGCTGTCACAAAACGCATTAAAGAATCGCTTGAAAAAGTTTCCCTTCGGTTCTTCTGCACCTCCTCTCTTTTTAATCAGGATATTTGCTTTCTGATCTGCTCCGATGTCTACTGCATCGATCTTTTTTACTTCCAGATCTTCCAGCTTTGTCTTTCCTTTTGTTTTCATGTTTCCTCCTTTCTAACGACACTTTTTCGAGTTTTGAACACGAAAATTGCATTTTCTAATGCGTTTTATTGCGTTTCAAAAACGCAAAGTACAATTTCAAAAACGCAAAGTGCAATTTCAAACATAAAAATAGACCAATTTGCATTTTTGCAAAATGGTCCTTAGTTGATCTATTAATTGAACTATTTTATTGATCTATCGTTTTTAAGTTGAACTATTTAACTATTTCTTGAACTGAATTTTAGATTTAACTTAATTTTTAACTAATTTAAGAATAAATTTCAGTTTTTCATTTCAGATTTCACTTCCTCAATGATCTTCTGAATCTTTCTTTTATAGTTCTTATTCCCAGTCAGTCTTATGTGGCTTTCCAAGGTCCTTAGATTTCTGGATGTTGGAACTCTTCTACGTTCTACATTCTTCTTAATTGCGATCGCAACTCTTTTATTCCTACAGTGCGTATGGTGCAATTCAAAGCAATCAGGGTTGTATACGATCCATTCATCCTGTCGGTGTGATTTCTTAATCTTAAGAATGCGATCATCTCCTAATCTGCAAACATCCAGTCATCCGCTAACATATCAGCTTGGCTCGCTAACCATCCCATCTGTACACCAGACGTGCCGATAAACGCAATTGCTTTATTTCCAATGTCATTGTGATCACAATTAACAATTGTTCCGTCTGCTGCTGTGTACGAAATACATGTTGCAAGCTGAATATACTGGTTCTTTCCGTTCCATCCTTTTCTTTTGACTTTAAGTCCACGTTTCATGTACTTAATCGCATCTCCGAATCCAAATGTAGCTTCTCCGCCTAAAACTGGACAATTTGTTTCATCTGCGATTAGCCATTCATCAGACAAAATGTTAGAAAGTGTATATTCAACCCTCTGCGTCTCTCTAATATCAAGTAAATCTCCCTGTCCTTTGTCAGTATCTTTTGGTCTACACTGCATCATAATTGATTGCTTTTCTGCATCCCTAAATTCCATTATTCGTCCTCCTCAACTTCAATACGTTTCGCTTTGCCCTCAATACTGAACATCGTATAAGTTCCGTCCTTAATCTTTGCCCAGACCTCATCGTCTGTGATGTGGAAACCAACCCACCAGCCTTCAGGCAACGTACCTTCCTCTATACCGAGAGTTTTCATCTTTTCCTTAGTGAATATAATACTCTCGATTAAAACGCCTGCACCGCCTCGCTCGTGCATCTCTCCGGCTTCACGATAGAACTCTACATAGGTATATGCTGTCTGTTCTAGTTCTTCCGGATCAATTAAATCGTTCTGGCGGTCAACCAGCTGTTTTCCGTTCTCATCGACTGCAATCTTAGCCCATCCAAAGACGTACTGCTTTTCTTCGTCCTTCTTAGTAATATCTACTCGATTCAAGGACTTTCGTATACTGTCCTGTGTCTGTGCTGGGGATCGTATATAATCGTTAAAATATCTCATGCTTCCTCCTTATACAGCCGATCAAAGTCATTCTTACGAACTACATTTAATCGACCGACTGAATCTTTTACAACATAGTCTCCTATTCTTGCAACAAGTCTGCTGCCTTTATATCTCCGTGCATTAAAATAGATCGTACATCCAATAACGGAGATTGCTCCGTCACGCTGTGCACGATCTATCATAATTTCTTCGGTATTCATTTTCTTAGCAAGCCAGTCAGGGGCGATCATCTCAATATCGGGTGTGATCTGCACTGCCTGAACTGTCTGCTCTATTGCTTTGTACTTCATCATTCTTCTTTCTTTGCATATCGTCCAGTTCCATTTGCGTAATGGATTCCGTCACAGATTTTCATAGTTACTTCTAACATCCCTAAAGGTTCAAACTGCCTACGAATATTTCTCGGAATTGTCTTATCCTTTAACCATTCATGCATATCGTCCAGTAATTCAAACCATTCTTGTTCGTGTTCTGATACATCCATATCTTGTTTCATTAGCTGATCGAATCTTTCTTTTAATTCAAGATGTTTTTCCATTTTCTAAAGCCTCCATCCAGTGCGATACCTTCTGATAATCTTCAATATTTCCTGATAACATCATTTTATCATAGATCATATTATTCAGCCAGTCATACCTATCTGGTAACGGAACAGAAATAAGCTTCATTGCAAAATCATAATCATTTTTAAATAACCCAGCAACTTTATTTATATTTCTTAAAGCTTCTGTCATATGATCGTACTGTGATTCAAGAATTTGTATATTCTCTTTCTTGCTAATCTCCTGTGCTGCAAACTGTACCGAACCCTCTTCCATGTTCTCATACTGTTTATACATTTTACGATCATATTTTGTAACTGATCTAGCGTGTAACTGTTCATGTAACAAAATATGTGGGGCTGTTTCATGTCTGGTTATAATATCTCCGTTCCACTGGATACCATAAACACCAGAATCATCATCAACTACGACCTTTCCACTCCATGAGCTTTCAAGATCAAGATGTTTGTCTGCAATCTCTGACATTTTATTAGCAAGAGTCTCTATTTCCTCTGTGCTGTACTCTCGCAGTTCATCTTCTTCTGTTTCATACGCTGCAGCCATAGATTTTGAATTGACATACATAACACAGCATTTACACCTCGGATGAAGCGGAGGAAGTATCTTACCTGGGGCAAATTCTTCGTCCATTCCAACAACTTTTCCGTTCAGTTCTCTACATGTGCTGCATGTATTCTCACTGTCCGTGGCAGACCATTTTTTATCCTGTGGTGGCAATATGCCTTGATCGACAAGATTCTTTATATGCTGATATCTGCCATACTCATATGCAAACGCTCTTTCGGTCTGTGCGATCGTGACGGCTCTTTCTCTTAGCCTTTTCTCTGCATACTTCATTTGCTTATCTCTCGCCATTTTCTCGATCTTCTCTGGACTTGTCCTAGGATGTTTCTTAGTAAGCTCTTCCTTGATATTCTCATAGTATTTCATAGCCGCTTGTGTCTGTGGCTTCGTTAAACCAATACAAGGACGGATAAACCTTGCAAGTTCATCTGTCCCCATATGCTTTCTTATACCTAGATCGATCATTGACTGAATTGCATCTTTCTGTACTCTTGTACAATTCGTTACAAGCTCAGCTGTGTGCTTTTCCAACCAATCAGATACCGCCCAATGATCTGCATCAAATTTATATCCAATGTCTATTCCTTTGTGCTGGTTTTGATTTTTAGCACCAGCTTTCATTGCTTTAACCATCTCTGGTGCAATCTTATCATGAACCAGTTTTGAATAATCCTGTTGCCATTCTTCTACAGATTTCTTGGAGATCACACCAGCCTGAATAGCTTCTCTGATCTCTTTAAATGTAAAAACCGTCTGCTGATCCTTCCAATACCTGACCAGCAAGCGTGTTAATTCTGGACTGCTGCTATTAAGAAACCTCTCTAATGCTTCTTTCACATCATTTGGCTTCATCGATCCACGCTTCTTAACCTTTCGGAATAGGAACATATAATCAGCTCCTTCCTAATCGTTTCTTGGCTTCCTGTACCTTTCCATCATCTTCGGCAACGTCCTGATTGTTCTCCGGGTGTACATTATTTCCCTGTGATCCAAGATCGTTTGTCTGCTGATCTTCTCTGTCAGGATCAATGAATCTTTCATCGTTAGCTACCTTTGGTGGCAAATTAGCGGCTTCTCGAACATATGTTTCCAATTCGTCGTCTGGGATCAATACACCAGTGCCAACCATCGTCTGGATGTACTGTGCTAATTTGTTCATGTCGATCTTTTCAATATCTCCGTGAACCATCTTCGGGTAGTCTGTGATCCCCTTGAAATGTTCTCCGTTTAGATCAATTAATCTTGGGATCGCTTGGTTATTAAACGCTTCACAGATAATGTCAAGGTATGATCCAATCGCTACAGCAAATAGCTCTGTCTTATCATCGGACAATGCAAATGATCCAGTGTGTTCATGCCCCAACAGAATAAAATCCGCAAGCGTTGTCATTGCTATGCGGCTATCATAACGCTTTATGATCTCGTTCGTATCAATTTGTCTGCTTCCACCTGTGGAAACAAGCTCAAACTTGAATCCCGGTGGTAACACAATACCAGCACTCTTGTCTTGTCGGATGTTTCTTACCAAACTATTTGCCCATGCCAACATTCTTGATCCTTCCGGATCATCTGGATTGTACAGGTCAACACCTTCCGGCGGTGTAACCATCGGTATACCGGCGAGGTCTCGTTCAATCCCGATTCCTTCAAACTCCTGAATGCCTTTCTTGAAGTACCAAGAACGATAAGCATTTCTAAGAATACTTCGCCCTTCTGGATTTCCTTTTCTGGATCTGGTCCTGAAATGGATTGCCTTTTCCAGTGGGATCGTATAAAGTCCAAAATTTGGCGGTGGCATCTGGGTCATTCCAATAAGGTTATCTTCATCGTCGTACTCCCATTGGTATAGAGAATCCTGTGATCGGATAGGAAGTTTTCTCCACCCGATTAAACCATCATCATATTTACTATTCGTCTTAAGGTTTCCTGTTCGCCCTGATCTCCTCTTATATACGATCTCATGATACGACCAGCCGTATGTAAGAAATGATAGGATTTCAGAGACTGTGTCAGTCCATGTGTTCTGCATATCATTCATGCAAGATTCAACAAACTCTGCTGCCTCTATGTCCTTTTGATCGTTTCCCTGTGGCTCTACGGAAAACTGTGCTTGTCTAAGCAATGTATCTAATGCAAATATAATCGCACCGATTACATCATCGTTAGACTCCATTTCGGTATATACTTTAACTCCACGTTGTCCTCTCAACTCTGAAAGAAATTCTTCATAAAAGCTACCGCCCCACCGATTTTGACCGATGCGACCAATTTCATCATACAATGCTATTTCACCTCCAATAACTATCTTTTGTTCCAATAAGTGACGTTGGAACACTGATTGGTTTAATTTTGTTTCTGTAGCAAGATAAAACAACAGCATCTGCCCGGTCTGGGGATTCTCCAATGCGTTCTTTCATTGCTTTTTTCGATTCTAGTCGTATCTTTCCCGATGAACTAAGATCATATTTTCTTGCACTCAATTGTGCGATAAGTTCTGTGTCATTTGGTAATATTGTTTCTTTTTCTTCTAACATGTCTCTTAATATGGACCATGCATAAGATGTGATATCATGATATTTTTCTGCTGCTTTCTTGTCTGGAACGGCAGCAGAAAAATTAACCGGAACAATCACTACACCAGATAACTTTCCCTCCGATTTTAATTCATTCAAACGATCTGTTACTCCGCCACCAAGACCAGTATCATCTATGATCACATATATTGTTTTTTTATATTTAAACTTTTCTTTGATATTCCTACACTCTACAACAACATCTCCTACAGTCTTCATTAGGTCCTGCCCATGTCTGATCTTTTCTAATGTGATCTTGTTATTCATATTCCTTGCGATCACTGTATCATCGTCGCCAAAGCGAGCCACATCGACTCCTAAAGTACAAATATCAGCTGGTGGTATCTCTTCCAAGATGATTGATGATTCCAACATTTCCAAAGGCATATAAACATCATCATCCTGTTTAGGAAACAATCCTTTTACCCTGACTCTGACAACATTACTTTCTTCTCCATATTTTCTGATCAGAGAATCAATGTTGTCTTTATTAGTTCTTTTAGACTCTGCGGAATTTACAGTAATGCAATAATATAATTTACGATCAGATGTATGACTGTCATAAAATGTACCGCTTGCTTTTGTTGGGTTTCCACAAAGCAGCAGTTTATTATTTGCTCCTGTCAGAGTACCTAAGATTGCTTCCATGATCGGATCTGCAACACCAGAAGCTTCATCAACAATGAACAGCATATTATCCTCATGGAATCCTTGCATATTTTCTGGAGTAGTTGCTGTTCTTGCTACTGCATACCAGCGTTCTTTGCTGCCAATCATAGATATTTTTGTTTTGGTCCACTGTAGTATCTCCTTCAATAACGGAGATTTACTTTGCCACTTTGAAACCTCTGCCCAAAGAACATCGTTCAACTGGTGTAGCGTTGGGGCTGTTGCTACAACTCTTGCATTCTCAAAGCAGCTTAAAAACCACAGCAGTGTTGCAGCTTCAAATCCTGTCTTTCCAACACCCTGTCCAGATTTGATCGTTACTTTTGGATTATCTCTTAGAGCAAATGCTGCCTCTTTTTGCCATTCATCCGGATAAAAGGAAAGAACTTCTTCAAAAAATTGAACTGGGTTCTGCTGCCATAAAGGAATACTCTCTACAAGGAAATCATGTAATACTCTATCATCCATCTGATTCCCTCGCTTTTTTTACAGCATCCATCCAAGTTTGAACTGCATCAGACTCATTATTATTTCCGCTATGCTGAATTTGCTCTGTTCGAGCCTTCATTTGTTCAACCTTAGCTTTCTGCTCTTCTGTTGCCATATTCATATGATCCGACAACCATTGCAAAGCTTTCATGCGATCAGCCAATTTTATGCTTGCACCATCACGTCCCTGTTTTACCTCAGATAAAATTGTTCCGTCTATCTCCGTAGAATCTTTAAATCTAACGACATTTGTTGTTTGTTTTAATATTTCTTTTTCTCCAGTCTTTGGATTTTTTATTTCCACGGGTCCATACATTGACATTACTGGTACTTCTTCTGTTCCAAACAAGACATAATCCGTAATATCAGCAAAAGCAATATCCATGTATTTTTGGAAAACATCCTCTTCTGATAGAAATTCACGATTAAGACGATTTTGTTTAAGGCTATTAATCTCTGATTTTATCTTAGCATTTCTTAGTAACATAGATCCATTAACCATAGCGGTTTCATAACTACATTGATAGGCTTTTTGATATGCCTTTGTAGCATTAAAACAACGTACATAATAAATGCAAAAAAGCCGCTGTTTATCAGTTAATTCAGGATTTGCTATAACCTGTTTAACTTCTTCAACACCGGCTTTGCTTTGGCTATTATTTTTTTGTTTGGAACGTTCCATATTTTTTCGGAACGTTCCATTCATTTTTTCTGCCCATCTATCTTTGGATTTCCATCCTCGAATTGTCCCTGAAGAAATATTTAATTGACTTGCAATATCTACTAAATCTATCTCGCCATTATGCTTTTTATAAATTTCAAAAGCTCTATCTCTATTAGGGTCTCTTGCCCTTGGCATATCACCACCTCTCATTCGTTTGTTGTTTTACATAATATTCTTAATAAAAAAAGAACTCCCTATAAAACCATAAGGAGCTCAAGATAATGTGATTAAATTTTTACAGCTATAATTTTAACATATATATATTGTAATTACAATGTACTTATTTTGTAATTGAATATCGATATCAATCACTCACGAAATCCCGTAATTCCGTCAATTCCAAAGATTAGAGAGGATAATTTTTGTATTACAATATGTATGTCTTTATAAATAGTTTCTTTTGAACAATGATGTTTCTTTGCTAATTTACTTGCTGAACTTTTCTCTGGCGCAATATACATCTGATAAATAACATCATATTGTCTTTGATCAATACAATTTCCAGCTTTAGCATACATTTCATATATTTCCAACATTTTTTCAATATGCTGGACCATGATTGCAGTTCTAGTTGCGCTTCTTCTAATAGAATCAACAATGATATGATCATCATATATATTCATCATTGTGTCTAAGATATCTGCTGCACTTTCTTGCATCTGCGTTTTTCCATAAATAGATTCTTCTGCATTACATTTTAATTCTCTATAAGTGGTCAATAATAATTTTGTATTATGCAGCATTTTATTTGATTGTCGTTTGATCTGATGTGTTCTTTCTTTCTCAACCTTGTCAATAGCTACTTTGGCCGCATTTTCAGATGATATTACAATAATCTTTTCTAACATATCTTTCGTTAATATAATTGCCTGTTCTGCCATACTTGCGCTCCTCCTCTATTTCATTTATAATGATCTTACATAGTTTTTATTTGGGAGTTGCGCAAGCACTCCTATTTTTTATGCTTTATCATCCCACTGCAATTTCTGACCGCAATCAGGACAGTAATTTGTCTTACGTTCAATCGGAATGTCATGATGTCCATCCCCAAGATCTCTTGAAAACTCATATCCACAAGTACACTTTGTATCCTCCCATTGTTTGAACTTAACCTTGTGTGGCTTCTGCTTTTCTCGTGCCTCTCTACACTCTTTCGGTGTTCCTAATGTTTTGTAATAATCCAATAATGAATAATCTACTTGAACATTCTTACTCGCCTGTTTCAATTCTTTGACTTCTTCTGGTGTCAACTCTGTATCTTCATAGTGTGCAAGATCATACATTGCTTTATTGATAAGGTTCTTATTTTTGATAACTGCCACTCCGCAGCTGTATTCGGTTAATCTCTCCATGACTATTCCTCCGTTTATATTTTGATCTGGCTAACTAGATTTAACAAATCGTATTTACAGTATTTTTCTATACTCTTATATAACTTATTAATTGTCTCATCTGGTAAAGCGGCAAAATTACAATTATCTGTAGTTTTATCTAAGTCACAACCCTTGCAGCCCTTTTTCAGATTCAGCTGGCAGAAAAGAAATAAGTTGTTTATTTTTTCTTCTCTTGTCATGTTATTTCTGCTCCTATTATGAATAAATCCTTGTCATTCCATTTATTCTTTGACGTTTCCTTACTTTTGCTAAGTTTTTTTGTCGCAATTTTTCAACACCCCTAATCTTCTTATAATCAGAATAGTGTCTTGTTACTATATTCCATTCCCTTCTTGCTTCTTTGCATGATTTATTTATTAATAAAAATTTCTTGACTTCTTTTTTAAATTGTCGTTTGTTCATTTACTCCTCCACTGGTGCATAATCTATCGGAGATCGCCATACCCAGCCCCATGTCTCATCATAAATAAGAAATTCAGTACCACCGAATTTATCTTTCTGGACAGCAAATACTGTATATATCTTCTCTGTTGATTTCTTCTTGACTTTAAATATTTTTCATTCTCCTTTCGCTCTAAGCATACAAAATAATAATTCTACTAAGCTTTTTCGCCTTAATGCTTTACCGCATTTTTTCATAATAACTAAATGCCATTCATCCGTTATGCTTCTATCCGTTATTTTCTTATCAGATTTGTCATCTTTCCAACATCCTCTAGGCATGGCAACCATGATTCCATAATGATTATAAGACTCTGGATGATTTTGTTTTATGTATCTGTCCAACTTTCCAGATTGAATGTCTGGCAATAGATCTTCATAACACTGCATTGTTGTTACTATATAATTTTTCTCTCCCAAGAAATTTAGTCCATTTCCGCTGTAAACATCTTCTTTGCAGCTTTTTACTTCATAGCAAATGAAAATTCCTTTTTCCAGGGACGATATGCTGCACTGTCCGTCTGGTATATACTGCATAAAATCAATTCTTTTTGTCTTAGCTTTTGATGATCCGTAATCTACAACTACTTCTTTCGCCCAGTACATCCCCATACCACATAATTTTTCTTCGTATAACAGCTTTCCTAGAAATTCTGTTATCGTCTTTCTGTTGCTCATAGATCATCCCTTTCTTTTGCTGCATAACATAATGCCATTACTGCTGCACCAGCTACCGATCCAATGAATAATCCGCTTAAAAATCCTACGATCATAGATTAACCCTCCATCATATTTTCAAACCTGTATGTTTGCTTTGCATCTGGATATTTTTCATGATCCACTTCGCTCATGAACATCTCTAATGGCCTAGCATACATTCTCTGCATCTCTCTTATATCTGAATATATTACAAATAATTCATTTGTTTCTGTATGACGAGCCACTGTAATAACAACGTACAAACTTCCTTTAAAGTGTTTGTATACTTCATATGCTTTCGGCATGTGTCGTCCATTTAGCATTTTCGCCACTCTTTCTATTTTCTCTATTGTCTTTCCCATATTCTTAACGCTCCTTTATTCCAAGTGGAATGTTACATTCTGCATGATTGATCCCAGTATCAAAAATTTAATAGCTTGATAGCAATCTTTTTTTCGGTCGGAATAAAAATAAATTCCATAACATGCGATTGTTAGTGTTAAACTTAATACTTTTACAGCATCTTTTGTTGTTATCATTTCTTACTGCCCCCCCCACATCGTAAATCTCACATGATACTACTTCGTTTCCTGTTCCGTTATCTGTTACTTCTACATCCACGTCATATCCGTGATCTACCAGAGCATCGATGATAATACTCTGGATGGATTCTTCTTTTGTGTGGATATAGGCTTTTCCTAATCGTTGTCTGACTTTTCCTATAGTTGTTATTGAATTGTTCATCGTCTACCTCCCATTATTCTTCTGGCATTTCAAAGACTCTTTGCCCTCTTTCATATCGGTTAAAAATCATTTTTAAGACTTCCATCGCTCTTTCTTCATTTTAATAAACTCCTATTGTCAAACGAGATGTTTCTCCAAGATCTATATTTATCTCGTTTCCATCAACGTATACACCAAACGTGTTTTCGGTTACTTCAAGTGATCGTCTCTCTTGATCTAATATCAACATTTTCCTCACTCCTTAACTTTCTTTAACTTTTCGCACCAGACGCATCCTTTATCACACTTGATCCGAACCTTTAACTTCTGCTGCTTGTCCGGACACAGCTTCATGTCCTTAATTGGCTTGCCTGTGATCTCACAGATATAACCTTCAAATTCTTTCTTATTCAGCATCATAATTTCCCCCAGTTCCAGATATTTGTATCATTCTTCCTAAGCTGCAGTTCAATTCCGTTTTCTTCCTGAATCTGTTCAATTAGATCAATCCATGTTACATTCCCTGTTTCAAAGCACTCGGACTTCTCATTAAATCTTTTTCTAAATCGATCTAACCTCTTGTTCCCAAAATCAAACTCATCTTTTAAAACTATAATACTCATAATCAAAATCGTATCTAGTATCTGTCTCTTTGCTTCTTCTAAGTCTCTTTCATAAAGTCTAGGATCAATCAGAGTCTTTAATCCTACAAGTTTTCTCTGTCTTGCTATTCTATGTAGCTCTTCTAATCCTTTTTCTTTTGCTATTTTGTCGCAGAACGCAATCCCTTCATTTCTGCCTTGCATTATATAATCTTGTTTACTCATACTATCTACCTATCTCAGACAGCTTAACTTTCTACCTGAAACAGCATTTATACTGATCACATTTCTATAATTTCTTGCCCGATCATATAAACTGCCGTGATTCTTCTCCTGTGATTTGAAAAATTGTAATACCAAATCTAGTTTGTGAAAAATAAAAAATATATAAAACCTGAAAAAATATGTTTATGTTTGCTTGCTTCATTAATAGTTACTTGAAGAATCTTAATCAGATAGAAAGTTAAGCTGTCTGATCATACTCCTTTACTTATGATATCCGGCACAATTGCCTACATAATGCCACTGCAAACCTTCGTGTTTTGTCTCGCCCCCCCCCCTGTTATCTCAGGGTAGAAACGCTTATACCACCTCATCAATGTCTTATGATCGATGCCTGATGTTCTGCTGATTTCATTTGTGGACATACCATGTTGGATCCATAACTGTACAACACGTCTTTTAAATCCTTTGCTGTAATCTGCCATCAGTTCTCCTTTCTGCCCACTGCCTTAGGCAGCAGGCTCATGGCTTATACATTGGCTTGTTTCTTATGCGGTTAATAGTTACTGTGGTATATAATTCAGTCCATCCGGCTGATCTCTGTCCGCATATGTGATCATCTTTTTACGCCCTGTCGCTTAAGATCATCCCGAACCCCACAACTACCACGACTATTACTACGACTTTTAACAACAATCTTAGGTTGTTGGTTGCTACAGACAGAGATCAACCGGATGCTTCATTTTTTCTTAGCTTGCAGCAAGCAACTTATTAATAAAATACTGCTGCCCTTTACCAGTAACCTTTGTAGTCTTTCTGATCTTTGTCGTTCCATCCGAATTTGTGATCGTTCTTTCTTCAACTTCAAACAATCCCATTTCCATGCTCTTTTGTGTTGGCATATTCCAACTTGGACCTCTTCTTTGGATTAAATATCCGTTATTTCTGAGTTTTTGAAACAATCTGTTTTGACCAATATCAATTCCTTTTTGCTTAAGAATTTTTGCCAAATCTCCGATGAGAATAGAATCTTTACTCGCTGTTACTGCATCAGCAAATATCTCCTTAGGCTTCATACGTTCATTATCTTCAATCAATGCAGCTTTCTCTGTCTTTAATTTGTCTATTGTTCTATCAGCCATCTTTAATGCTCTAGCAAAGATCTGCTCTGGCGTGTTCCATGCTTTCTCGAGATCAAGGAAATACTGTCGAATCTGTTTCCCTTCTGGCGATCTCTGAATCATACATATCTGTTTTGCCATATCAATAGAAATTTCATGGTCAATATATGTAGTTTCGTTTCCTTGAGCTGTTAGTCTTTTATGACTAATAGCTTTGAAGTCTTCGTTTTCTGTAAAACCATACTCTTTCATTCTTTCAAACCACTTTGTATACTGGGTTCTAATATTCAGTTGTTGGTGCAAATCTCTTGCCGATACACAAGGCTGATCTGCATCATAATTAACAGAAATTAAATTATCCATACGTTATGTCACCTCCTAATTGTTTCTTTAATAACTGTCTTTCCAGATTCTCATAATCACGATCTTTGACTTCTCGCTGTGTAAAATTGTGTATAGTTTCTTCTTTCTTTGGTTTCGGTGTTGATTTCTTCCGTTTCTTTGACGTAGGGAAGAAACTCTTATATCCTCCACCAAATGCTTTTCTTACAATGCCCAACTTATCAGAATCGTTCTCAGCCAGAGAATCTAGTTCTTCTTTCAAGGCATTGATCTGTTCTGCAGATAATGTTGGTCCAGTATGATTCCTCATATCAAGATAAAGACAGAACTCTCTGTTCAGATCTGGATTGCTATAATAATATTTACTTTCCTTTACTTTACTTTCCTTTAGGGATTCTTCTCGGGAATTATCGTTATTTTTCTTGGAATTATCCGTATTATTCTCGGAATTATCTTCAAAATGGGTAACTTTAATAAAAGGTTCTGTTTCTTCTTCATTTAAAAGCCAGAACCTGTCGACTTTTATTGGATTCTTCTTAGCTCTTGTTTTTACTGCTAACTGAAATCTCTCCTGTATTCCGGCAGAAGTCAGGACAGCGTCCGACTGGAAAAGCTGTTTATCAAACATTGACCGTTCCAGTAAGAATGTCAAGACTTGCTTCACCTTGTCACTATTCATGTTCAGATCATCCGACACGATATAGTAAAAATCATCATCTACAATGATGTAATATCCATTTTTGTAAATTTCACAAAGAAGATAGATAAAAATTGTGATCCCATCTGCTCCATATCTGGATTTCAGGATCTTTATCTTCCTGTTCGAAAAGAAATTACAATCCAAAGAAAAATATTCGATACCTCGTTTCTTATGTCTGGCCAAAACGATTCTCCTTTTTCTTATTTGATTTCTTCTATCTCTACTTCAACTCGTGGGTCCTCTGCATAATGCTTTTCCATATGCAGCGTTACCACCTGCGTATCATCTCTGTATGCTAATTTATTCAATGCATCCAGAATGCTTTTTGCAATGTTATCAATGTCTGGTTTCTTCGTTGGAAACATAAGGTCTTCCAACATCTGTTGTTTCTTTTTTTTGCTTGTACTCTTAACGATCGGATAATAAGCTATGATCGTTACTTTTAAGGGCTGTCCGTTATTAAAAATGATGTTGTTTGATTCCTGCCTGTAACAGCACTTGATCAAATTCTCGTATAGCATAGTACCTTCTGGCGTATATGAGAAAGTTCCACCTTTTTTACTACGGACAGTTCTTGCCCTGGCTTTTCCTTTCGGTTCACCAGGGACTGTAAATCTAACTGTCTCCATAACTGTTACCCGATGATCGTGATCACTTTTAACAGTTCTTCCGGTAAATTCTCTGTTAAATATTTCTTGATAGCATCTACTGCTTCATACTTCCAAAGTCCACCATCAGCTTCTACCAATTTAAACATTGGCTGCCCATCGGAACCTTCTCTGATTCGGAAGATAAACTTGCTTTCTGGCTGTTCTACTTCCAAAAATGTACGATATGGACGAAGTGTTACCGGATTCGGTACGATCACATCTTCTTTTCCTGCAATGCCTTTTGTGATCGTAGCTTTCTGGCTGACTCCATCATCTCCATAGTTGGCCACTGTTTTATTTTCTACATTTCCAGCAACTGAAAGAATCAGTTCTGTTTCATCACTCTGTTTAAAGGCAGTCTGCATATTAATTACAAACGCTTCCTGATCATAGTAATGATCGAAATCAAAACCATTTGGATTTGTACCTACGCGAAATAATTCTTCTCGATTTCTTTCCTGTGTAAGACCAGATAGTAATCTTACTCTTGTTGGAGATTCTACGTGAATGATCATAGATTCTCTTAACTCTTCGCTTTTTCCGCTGATATAATCAATCAGGGAATTAAGACTTGTAGCTGTCAATGGTTCTGCAAACTCTTCTCTGTCATATCGTGACATAGATTTATCGCAATAAGTCTTTCCTGCGATTTCTACAACGTGTGGCTCTCTTGCACTGTCTGTCAGTTCTTCAATCTTTTCGATTGCTTCTCTTAAAAATGTATTATCCATTGTTATGTATCCTCCTGTTTTATGCCTGTTTTGCTTTTCTTAAATCAATTACTTTGTTGCTTGGTTCGTAGATTTCCCCAGTGTCCGGATCAAAGGCTTTCTGTGGCTCTTCCTCTTCCTGATCAATCACATCATTGACACTCATCTGTCCCGGAATCTGGTTAAAAATCTCGATCGCTTCAACCTCTCCGGTACGGAGATCACGTCCCATACTCAGGGCTGTTGTAGCTCCAAGCTCTGGTGCAAGACTTAACTTCGTTTCAACTGTAGTTGATACAAAATTTCTCTCATCATTTGGACGAAGAGAGATTGACACATTAATCTTTCTTACCTTCTGTGCATCTGTGTTGGGATCCTGAATGTTTTCAGTGACTTTTTCTAAAGCCTTATTGAGCTGTACTGAAAGCTTCCCTCCTGCAAACTCCTCTAAATTAAAATGCTTCATTGTATTGCTCCTTCCTTTTATTTAAAGAACTGCTGTGGTTCTTCTTTTGTTGTTTCTTCCTGCAGTTCCTGTTTCTCTGGTTCTGTCGTTTCCTCTACTGCTTCCTGCAGATCCTGATCCGCTACAATATTTTCTTCTGTAACAGCATCTGCATATTCTTTTGTACCATCTTCATTTATCATTGCCATATCGGATTCCATAGCATTTTGCAGATCAATAGACATGATCCCCCATTTGCTAATCAATTGACGTAGCATTGTTTTATATGCCATCTGATCAAAATCCTTGTACCAGTGGGAAGAATACATCCATGAATCTTTTGGATCATAATTTCCTGCTTCATAGTCTTCAAAAGATACTTTTTCTTTTGTTCCGTATTTTGTGTTAATCTTTGTCGCATCCTTTGAAAATGCTGCTGAATATTTATCTGCATGCGACATCATCTGTTTCTTGGACCAGTAAATTGCTTTTCTGAATCCGTTGGTCAATTCAAAGCTTGCATAATATCCCATCGTTGGTGCTTCTTCTCGTTCATCCCATTTGTCAATCATCAAATTAATTTTGATTTCTTCATTGAGTGGGTCAAAGTATTCAAGTTCACCTTCTTTTATTGCCAGTACATTAAGCTTACGATACTGTCCTGATCTAATCGCAAGTTGAATATATCCTTTGTACCCCAACTGAAATTGAGCAATTTTTCCATACTTTTTATCATTAAAAGGTACAAGATAGTAATGCCCTAATTGTGGAGAAGGTGATAATTTTAAAGATTCTCCCAACAAAGATCCTGAAAGAATAGACTGGTTTGTACATTCTTTTAGTGATTCATTATTATTTACTGCTGAAATCACTCCTGTAATAAAACGCTGTCTATTATCCTTCCCCAATGCCTGATCAATGTTTGATATTACGGCCATGCTATTAAGAAATGTTGTGATTCCTGTTTTTGTGGACTGTGTTTTTGTCCTGTTTGCTAAACTGTTTCCAACTGCCATTTTATAATTTCTCCTTTGGATCTATGATTTTAAATTCTTCACATACTTTTTGTACTAGACTAAGTCTTGCGTTAACTTCTTTAAAGTTATGTTCTTTTACAGTACATCGGAATGTGATTGTTGATATTTTTTCTCCTGTCTTATTTACTGATTTCTGTGCTTTTACTGGCTTTTCTTTGCTTTTGCCTGCAAATACTACTTTCTTTGCTTCTTCTTGTGATCGTTGTTTTCTTTGTTGCTCTTCCTGCTTTAGTTGTTCCTCATATATTGCTTTCTGCTTCGCTGTCTCCTCTAATTTTTGTTTTTTGTTGATTGCTGCAGTAAGATCAAAGTTCTTTAGATACTCTTCTTTCATCTCATAAGCAAAGGAACTTGTGTCTGCATTTATGACGAATAAATCATTGTCAACCTTGTCACGAATTTCTGTAATCTCCTTTGTGATTGATTTAAACGTTGTTGATACATTTAACCAGGACTCCTTAAAAATTTTGTCAAACGTTACTACGTCAGCGAGTCCACCGATTGTTTTTGCATAGATTTCTTTGACCTTTTCAAGTTTTTCCTGTCTTGTTGCTTCTTCGTATCCTTTGATCTGCGTATCAATATTTGTAATTGCTTTATTAACAATACCAATCAGTTCTTTCTCTTGTTTCTCAAATGCTGAATATGGTTCTGTAATCTGTTTTTTTATTTCTTTTCGTTTGCTCTCTAAAGCTTCCACAAATTTATTAAGATTTGCACGATCTTTTTTTGCATCTTTTACTTGATCCGCTGTATAAACCAGATTCATGTAATCATTTGCTTTTCCTTGGATTTCTGTTTTTAACTCTTCATAGTTCCAGTCAATCTCTTTCAGAAATCCCTCTTCCTGTGGATTGTATATCTTAAGTTCCATACATTTCTCCTTTTTATATTTCCGGAAGGATTAAATGTGGCTGTTGCCTTTTTTCGACTTTCTGCCAGAACTCTTCTTCCGCTTGTTTTAATATCTCAATATCTTCTTCTACATCTGATCGCTCAATATGATAATCTTTTGTCTCCAGTCTGATCTGGCCCTGCCATACTGATTTAAGTTGTGCTCTCAGTTCAACAAACTCATATTCAGTAACTAACAGATAATGCAACACCTGTATGTAATAGTTGTCCGGAATCTGATCTCTCCATTTTTCACGCTGCATACTTTGCAGGATATTAGTTGTCTTGATTTCTAAGATTCCTTTGCGACCATCCTGATCGGTTAGTTCTCCATCCAAAGATGCATGTGCCCATGGATACTTTTCATTCCGGATCATGTTGTCTCCGAAGTACTCAACCTTGTACTCTGGATGGTCAAGTGCGAACAGCGATCTAAGCAACGGCTCCGCATCATGTCCATACCTTACATAATCTTCTCCGGAGATATCTGCAGGTACTCTCTGTCCTATTTTTTCTAAGTATAGATCAACGTTAGTTTTATAAGGGCTAAGACCTAACACTGCAGATGCATCAGATCCACCAATCCCATGCCTTGCATTTAACCAGGAATCAAAGGAATCGAACTGGATCCGTTTGATTCCTTTGCTAATCTCAATCTCCTGCATCTTTAAATCTCTTTCCCAATTCTTCTAATTTAGGAAAGACAAGATCGAACTGTTCTTCTGACATTCCACAAAACTCAATTCCTGCATTTCCATACTTCTCTCCAATGATCAAAGCATTTCCAAGAATAGGGTATCCATGGCGATCTGTCTCATACAGCCATGAAGCTATCTTGTTTAATTTGGTTTCGTCGCAATGAAAATAAAATTCTTCATCAACCAACATACTTACTTTTGATCCCGGAACATTTTTGACCTCAATTCCTGCACCGATCTCTGTATATAATCTCTTGGGCTGTACATGTTCAATTAACTCACATCTGTTTCCGATGTGTTCTTTTAGTTTCTTCCAAGATTTAAGCCCGTCATTCGGATATTCCAGTTCTTTTACCTCATTATCAGTTGTGATCAGAATCATCTTTCCCATTGTCATTTCCTCTTCTTTCTTCTAATAATCCCATCAATTTTTCTTTCAGATACCCTGCTTCGATCATACAGTTCCGATTATCCAGGAACAGCATTGTACTGTAATCTGGTCGCTGTTCTGCACTAAAACCATTTTCCCAGATCTTAACGCTTAGCACTGCGGTAGCTCCGTGATATTCAACATATACACACGGAATACCTGGTTCTCGCCAATCTATCCAGCCTATAGTTCCATCTGTCGTTTCTTGCAGTCGCAAAGATAGATCAAAGATCTCAATTACTGTTTTTCTGATTTCACTTTTCTGACGATCTGTGTTATACTGATCTTGCTTGTTTAGCAATGTGCTCATTGGAGTTGCCGCTCCGTGGGCACTTTTTCTTTCTTGTTTTCTATTCATCATCTTGAATTCCTTTCTCATCCAAGTATTTCATCCCATAATATCCAATCAGATAAAATACGCCGAACATCATCCATTCACCGCCAAATGCGAAATAACCTCTTGCTTCAACCAGCTCTGGAATCACAATTACCGCGGATAAGACTGAGAGCAACAATCCACAAAAATGATATAACACCATTTTTTCGACTTTCTCTCTGATTTTATTCATCTTTCTCTGATGCTCGATCGCTTTTTGGATTTTCTTTTTACTTTCAATAAAGCGATCCTCATATACTTCGTATCTTCTGACACTTTCCATAAGTTACTCCTTTCTTAAAATCCAAAGCGTTTATCAAAATAGCTTTTCTGGATTTTTCCTGCAATCGGTGACATATATCCACTGTCTTCTAGCTCTTTGCGAAGTTGTTTGATTACCCGATATGCGGTTGTTTGTTTACATCCAAGCATCTTCATAACATCCTGGCAATCATACATTTCGATCTCTGTAACCATTTGTTCTTGCATAATTTGTTCCTCCTATGTTTCTCTCTGCCCAGCATTTTAAACTTTGTGCTACTGATGATACTTTGTCTAATGTATCAATGATAAACTGCATCCGCGGCTTTTCGTCTTCACTGATCACGCCATCTTCTGTAATAGTAATCAGCTGGTCCTGAACATTTCCAAGATTTCGAAAGATTGCAACTGCTTTTATTGTGAGTCTGTCCAAATCTTCGATATCATTAATTTCAGGAATATCTGCTCCTAAGGGACAGATATGTTTGCAATAATAATTCCGAAGCTCCGGAGCATGATAAGCCGTTGACATTAATTCAACACTCTCTGGAGGAATTCTCTTTGTAACTCCTAATTCATAATCAGCTAGTGTCGACGGATGCATCATCAGGATTTCAGAAGCACTTTCTCTGGATCTTAAGTTTCTGTTTTCTTTTGCTGCCTTAATTCTTGCTACATACCAAACGCTTTCTTCTTTTGTATCTTTTTTCATCTGTTGTACCCTACCTTTTTTACCAGACGACTTAAATACACTGGCCAATGTTATTTTCAATATTCAATTTTCAACAATTAACAAATCAATACTTTTTATCAAGAAGAACTTTCTATGTTTTTAGCAGTTGTGATGTTGTGCATTTATAGGGATCATACCAACATATTCAAGTGGCCAGTGTGTTTAAGTCGTCTGTGTATTAAAATCTTATATTTAGCTCCTATGTTTTTTCATAAATCTTGCCCTCTGATCCTATGTCGCAATATTCCAACAATATTTACAATTAAATCAGAGTTAAATTTTGTGATTATAAGTACATGCTGTTCTTTGGTGGTTTAATACCAAGAATACCGCTGATTTTGCTTACAGCTTCTTCTCCGTATTGTCTGCCATTGAGCAGCGCTGATACATACTCTCTTGTGTATCCCGTTGTTGCTGCTAAGTCTCCAAAATTCATGTCTTTATCGATGAGAGCTTTTCTTGCTCTTTTGCACCAAGGCGGTAATACTTTTCCCATTCAATAAGCCTCCTTTCTGTTTATGTTTTTAATTTACAAATGTAAAATAAAATGCTAAAATAGAATTCAAATCGAGTAGCATTTTTAAATACAAATAACCATTCTAATAAAGAATGAAAAATGCTATTTTTGAAATAAAATTGAAAATAAGATTTACATTTTGTTGTATAGATAAACACCACATTTTCCATAACAATATAGTCTTGATTTTTCTTTTTTATTTCACAAATGTAATTTATGTTTATATAATAATACCCATTTAGGTATTTGTCAATACTTAAATTCTTATTTGGGTATAAGAAGGTGATGAATTGAAAGAAATAAATGAACGAATAACTAATTTGCTTTCTTCCAATTCGGCTTTTTCTCAAAAAGATTTAGCTAATTATATTGGAAAACAACCAAGTACACTCAGTAATTGGTTATTAAAAGATCGCGAAATACCATCAAGTTGTTTGATACCCATTTGCGAATATTTTAATGTTTCGCTGAACTATCTTCTAACTGGATCAGAAATAGAATTATCCAACGCAACTACTTCTGTTACTGATCAAGAATGGTTAGATTTGATACATCAACTACCAGAAGATGTACAGCGAGAATACAAAGCCGAGATTAAAGGGTATGTAAAAGCACTTAATAAAGAATCCGGAGAAATGCTGGGAAAATCATTAGCTTAGAGTGGTACCTAAGCAGTATACATAAAAGAAAAATCAAATAAATTTAAGGGGGATTATTTTATGTTTTGTTCAAATTGTGGAGCTGAATTAAATGAGAATTCCAACTTCTGTAGTAATTGCGGACAACCTGTTGTTTCTAATAATAAGGTAGCATCTACTTCGTCAGATGAAGAAATTGCTATCAAAGAAGGGTTATGTAATAGAGTAAAAAGTAAGTTATTTGTTCAAAATGGACATGGGCTTTTAACAAATAAGCGATTTATTTATTCAAAACACAGCTTTGCTAAAATTGCAGTTATGGGAGTTCTTGTTAACTTAACTAAAGGTAGTTATGATTTTGATATTCCTATTTCTGACATAAAAGAAATTAAAGATGGTCGTCAAGGTATAAGTAAAACCATTATCATATGTTCTAAATCTGGTGAAGAATATAACTTCTATTTTAAGGATCGCGAAAAATGGTTGTTTGAATTTAAGAATATTATAAATAAATATAAGTAGTTAATATACATATCAAAAATATACTAAAATACAAGGGGATATAATGGGTTTATTAAATTCACTATTTGGAAATAACGAACTAAATGATAAAATTCAAGAATTAGAAACCATCAATTCTGAAATGGAAGCAAAAATCATTAATCTTGAAAATGAAAAATCAGCATTAGAATCATTGCTTACACCAGAAATGAAAGATTTAGAATCATTAAAAAAACAGATTGCTGAATCCCAGGTTGAATTTGCACATCAAAAAGTAACGCAAGAACAGCATTTGAAAGAACAATATGACAAATATATGTCCGAAATTTCAAAGCAAAAATCAATGATTCTTGCCTACAATGATGAAATCAATGAATTGAATTCCAATATAAAAGACCTAAAAAAAGATATCATTACATTTTCTGATGAAATCTTAGTTCAAGATTTTGGATTATATGAGCCACGATACTCTTTTATTAATGCAGATGCTTATAAAGCTGAACTTACAAACATACGTAATAAACAGAAAGCTATGATCAAAGATGGTTCTGCGGTATCTGGTAGTATAGACTGGCAAGTAAATGGTAGTACTGTTCAGGGGCGTAAAATGATAAAAGACATGCAAAAACTACTGCTTCGTGCATTTAATAGTGAGTGTGATGAAATTATTAGTAAGGTAAAATACAATAATTATGATGCTTCTGTTAAAAAAATGGAACGAAGTTTTAATGCCATTGCAAAATTAGGAGTGACCATGTCTATTTCTATAACTTCTATCTACTATGATCTAAAAATTCAAGAGCTTCGATTGGCATTGGAATATCAGATTCAAAAGCAACGTGAGAAAGAAGAAAAAGCTGAATTAAGAGCTCAGCAGCGTGAAGAAGCACGATTACAGAAAGAGATCAAAGAGCAGCGTAAAAATATCGATAAAGAACGTAAGCATTATGAACAGGCTCTTTCTAATATTAACAAGCAAATATCCTCTTCTTCTGATGAGAATATCGAAGAGCTGAATAAAAAGAAGGAAGAAATTATACAATCCCTATCCGATATTGATACTAAAATCAAAGATATTGATTACAGAGAAGCCAACCAAAAGGCTGGATATGTTTATATAATTTCTAATATTGGATCATTTGGCGAAGGAATATACAAGATCGGAATGACACGAAGATTAAATCCTCAGGAACGAGTTGATGAACTTGGTGATGCCTCTGTTCCTTTCAAATTTGATGTACATGCTATGATATTTTCAGAAGATGCTCCTGCACTAGAAGCAAAATTACATAGAGCCTTCGAGGATCGAAAATTAAATCTTGTAAACCAAAGAAGAGAATTTTTTAAAGTTTCATTAGATGAAATCAAAGAAGTCATCAAAAATAATTTTGATAAAACAGTTGAATTTGTTGAGGTTCCAGATGCTGATCAATACAGAATTTCTCTAAAATTACGAGAGGAGCAAAATGAACAGTGAGCTTCTTAGATTTTTTTAGAAAAATAAGTCAAAAAACAATACCATTGATTCTCTGCGGACATCAACTTCTTCTGATGATAGTCATGACATAAAGTCTGAAAATAATATAGAACATATCGATGATAATGAAAGAATAATTGCCATAGAGAGAAATAATTTTCATAAAGCTGTATTTCTCAACAGATACAGTACCGGTATTCATGTCATGAGAGATACTGAATATCCACGATATTTTTACTATGATTTTGGCATTAAAAGTCCATCATCATTTCACAAAAAACTTATTAGAGAAGGATATTATAAACTATCTGAGATATCAGACATACTAGAGTCTATGAAAATTTCAGATTTAAAAGTAGTACTAAGAAACTTGAATGCTACAACAACAGGTAAAAAATCAGAATTAATAGATAGAATTCTTACTTCTGCTTCTCCTGATCAGCTTATGCATATATTACAGAGTGATAACACAGAATTTTATTCATTATCTGATAAAGGTAAAAAATTTATTGAAAAACATGCTGACTATATTCTCTTATTTAAGCATAGAGATAAATTGCGTATCGAATTTGAAGATTATATATCCGCCAAAAAATTTCTACCAGGGATAAACAATTTTTATTTTGTGATTCAATCTATATTGAAAGATCAAGAATTCGAAAATTGGAAAAATAATAATTATGGATCTTTAGCTTTTGCTTATCAAAATATGGGGGATATATCATCAGAGATAAGTAACTCGGAAGAAGCTCTTATATATTATTTAAAATCTTTATATCTTCAAATTGTATCTGCTAATTATCAAAATTTATTATTATACAAAGAAGGCGTATATTCTAAATATGACTGCAAAAAAGGATTTATAAAGCCTTATCTTTCATATTTGGTAATGAAAATTTATGAATTAAGAGAATTTTATTCACAAGATGTACTTGATGCAGCATATAAAGTTTTTGACCATTATTTTGAATTCGTTTTATGTGATAAAGAAACTTTTAGATGCTTGATAAAAGATATTGCTAATAATGATTTTGATAATGGACAGTGGATTAATAAATTTGAAGAGATATACTTAAATATTTTTACAAATCTATAAAAAAGACAATTAATAAGCATATTTACATTATTAATCATAAATAATTTTAATTCTAGAACTTCTCTTCTTTGAAGCTATGGAATAAATTATATTATATAAATAAAAATGAAAACGCAAATTGCAAAGGAGAACTTATTATGAAAGTAACTACATTTTTATATTGTTTAAATTCTGTAAACAATACCACACCTACGGAAACGCATATAACTGCGGATGGTATTTTACCAATGATCAAGGCAGATTTTATACCTACTACTTTTTCCTTTTCTTTTATACTTGGAGTTACTGGATTGGATATGTCTAAAGATCACACTATTACCATTACATTTAATGATCCAAACAATAAGCCATTAATTGAAAGCAACGATTTTAATATGCCAAAAGATGATAAAGTTAATGGTCTTCCTATCGGAGCTCAAGGATTTATGTTAAGTATGGATTTTAGAAATACAAAACTAGAACAAGAAGGAATGTATTATACAAATATTATAATTGATGGAGAAAATTTAGGGAATTATGAAATCTACGTTGCAAGAAAAAAACAAGACTAACGAAGAGGATATTGTAATAATAAAAAATTCAACTTTCACAGATACTGGTGAAAATAAGCCATCAGGAAACGTAGTAAAAACATTAGCGACATTTGTTACATTTTCTATGATTTCTGTTAGTGGTAATGCAGTTTCTGTTCCAATAGAACAACAATTAAGTCATTCAATCGAATGTCAGGCTTACAAAAACATTGAATTTCCAATTATAAACAATATACCTATGAAGTCAGATATGATAAAATATACTACAATGATTGATGATACCTCAAAACTAAAAATTTCATTAAATACTTTAGACGTTACAGTCCAACAGCATATCTATGATTTAAGGAAGGAGAATACTATGTTAAGAACTCGACTTAGTAAAAGCTTACCTATACATACGATAACTTATTTGATAGTTACTGGAAGTCTGATTTCTTGTAGTTTATTACTTATATTGTTACAGTTTATAAAAGGGATATATATTTTTAGATTTTACACTTTATTTTGTGCATTATTAATCGGACTTACTCTGTTTTTCACAGCACTTGTTTCGCTTAAGGATTGGAAGGAGTTTTTAAATGAAAGATAAAAAGCCAAAAGATAAAGAACGTTGGTTTTTTAAAATTTTTAAATTACTAGAATTAGAAAAAACAACTCCTCACGGGAGAACAAATTTAGCTGGTGTTCTTATTATTGCTTTTTTTACATTCTGTGCATGTATAGGAAATACCATGGCAATTATTATAAATGCTGGTACTAATATGTTTAAAACATGGGTCTTAAAAAAGGATATTAATTATCCTTCTGAATCTGTTAGTTTTTTACAATGTATAATACCTCTTCTTATTGCTTTTACACTTTGTTTGCTTTATTTATGTTGGCACGAATGGGCTAAGAGTAAAATAAGTAAACAACAAAATAAAGATGATGATGATTAGATAAAAATAAGAGTTTTCGTTACTATGCAAAAGCTCTTATTTTTTCTTGTTAAAAATATCTTGATTTTTCACACAACTTGACATATAATCATAAATAACAAGAATAACTTTCTATTTTTGCTCCACATGTTACTTATTATTGACTGATTTTTTGTAAAGGAGTGATTTTTTTGAATCATACAATGAGAGAAGCTTTTAATGAAGATTATACGTCAGAAATCAAGAGTAGTATTTATCGAAACGTTGATTATGGCATTATGGCATTTAATAAATTCCTTCAAGGTAACAAGAAATTCCTTGAAAATGCCGATAAATGTACATTAACGAGATTATTATCGCATAGCGTAAATACATCTTTGTTTGATGCGGCTTATACCCCAGAAGCTGTTTTTAAAGCAGAGAAATTATCTACAAATGGTTTTGGTCAATCAATAGTATTGATTACTACTCCCCACTTCGTATCTTCTACAGGTAAAACAAATAGTATACACGAACTGCCAAACAAAGCTAATTATAAGATGAAATTAGCAAAAGGTAATCATTATGGAGATGGCCAGTACTTCTTTAATTTCGATAATGAGGAGATTTCTGATCAACCATATTATAGTAACATCATCTATGGTTATAACTATCGATCCATGGACTGTACTCATATTGCTTTAATTGTTCCAGATGAGAAGTATAAAAGCATACTACATACGGTTCCATTAGAAGCCCCTACGCATCTTGATGTTGTTCCGGATACAGTTTCAGAGAATATTGGAATCAAGCTATTAACAGAATATGAAAATATTATAAAGAAGGTAGAATAAAAATGATACAACATGATATTATACCATCAAGAATCAAGCAAGCCAGAGTATCCAGAGGATACTCTATGGCCGATCTTGGTAATCTTGTTGGTGTTTCAAGACAGGCGATATCTAAATACGAAATAGGAACATACACACCCACAGAAGCTGTATTAAGTAGAATTGCTTCTGTTCTCCGATATGAGATATCCTTTTTCCGCAAGCCGCTTCCATCTGATGTTGCTTCTCCAAGTACTGTATTCTTTCGGAGTAGGCGTTCAACTACAAAAAAATCAAAAGAAGCTGCAAAAGAAAAGATAGCTATATTTCAGGAAATTGACAAATATCTGAGACAATTTGTCAGCTTTCCTAAAGTTAATCTTCCTACTATAGATTATCATTTTACTTATGAACAATTAAATATTCAACAAATTGAGGAATTTGCAATAGCTGTACGAAACAATTGGGGATTAGGTAATGCCCCAATTGTTAACCTTACCAATGTTTTTCAGAAAAATGGTATTATGATTTCTGTTATGAATTTAAATAATAAAAAAATTGATGCCTTTTCTGTATGGAAAGATGCAATTCCATATATATTTCTTAGTTCTGAAAAATACAGTGATGTTAGGCTACGCTTTACGTTAGCGCATGAACTAGGACATTTATTATTACATGCTAACTATATTAACGAAGAAGAAATTCAAACGAAAGTTATATTTGACAAAATAGAGAAAGAAGCTGATTTATTTGCTGCCGCCTTGTTATTACCAGCTACTACTTTTTCTAATGACATCTATTCTACTTCTATTGATCATTTTATCAATCTAAAGAAAAAATGGAAAGCATCTATTGGATCCATGATATATAGATGTCAAGACTTAGATTTATTAACTGAAAATCAAATAAAATATTTAAAAGATCAGATGTCATACAATCATTATTGGAAATCAGAACCTTTGGATAATATAATTCCACTAGAACAACCCTTTGCTCACAAACAGGCTTTTGATTTGATTCTTGATAACCATATTGTAACCGAAACAGATGTTGTTGAGGAAATAGGATGTGAGGCATCTGAAATTGAGGAATATTCGTTTTTGGAAAAAGGACGACTTACTCCTTCAAGCATACCAGATAATATTATTCATCTGTTTTAATTTTATATACTCTAATCACAAAATTTAGCTCCTAAAAATACAAATTTTTAAGGAGTGATATTATGTCTGTATACAAAGACACAAAACGCAATACCTGGTACTGTCAATTTTATTATACCGATTGGAAAGGTGATCGAAAACAAAAACGTAAAAGAGGGTTCCTAAAAAAGAGAGATGCACAGGAATTTGAAAGAAAGTTCCTGGAACACTTCAGTACTGCTCCTGACATTACTTTCAAATCTTTAGCTGATAAATATTATGAATACGTCAAACATCGCCGGAAGGAATCTACATTGTATAATTTAAGAGGACATATAGATAAACACTATCTGCCATTCTTTGAAAAATTAAAGATAGTTGAAATAACAAGTGAGCATATTGCCAAATGGCAAAATTCACTCATTTTAAGCAATTACAAGAGATCTTATATAAAGACATTGACTAGCCAGTTATCTTCGATATTTGAGTATGCTGTACGACACTGTGGACTGAAAGAAAATCCATGTAGAAATCTTGATCCATTAAAAGATAAAGACAGCAAAAAATTTCAGATCTGGACAGAAGAGGAATTTCATGAATTTTATAACTTGCTGTCAAATACTCGTCAAAAAATAATGTTCGAAACTTTATTTTATACTGGGATGAGAAAAGGTGAACTTATGGCATTAACTGAGGAGGATCTTTATTACGATCAGCAAAATGCCTGCTATATGATCAGCATCACAAAGACGTATTCAACTGTCGGTAATAAAAAGATGATCACTACACCTAAGACAAAGAAAGCTGTTAGAGATATTTCCATTCCGGACTTTTTATATTTTGATCTTATGGCTTATATTAAAAGAGTTCCTGGAATGAAACCAACAGATAGAATCTTTCCAGTTAATTCAACATATTTAAATGATGCAATGATTTCGATGTATAAAAAGCACCCAGAAATCAGACAGATCAAAGTCCATGATCTCCGACATTCCCATGCATCAATGTTGATCCATATGAATGTAGATATCGCAACACTATCTTACCGACTCGGACATGAAAATATTTCTACTACTCTTGACACTTATTCACATATGTATGGTAACAGCCAAAAGGATGTTGCTGATCAATTAGAACCGAAAAATTTCAAATTTTAATGTCAAATTAATGTCACGGAATACTAAAACACACAAATTTAATGTCACAACTAAAAAGAAGGCTAGTCAAATTTCATGACTAACCTTCTTAATTTTATTCTATTGTTCTTCCTCAGGAAGCAGATTTTTCATGCTTCTAAGCCCGATACAAAGGGTTGATGTATTATGTAACAATGCAGATGTTGTTGGCTGTAAGATTCCTAAAACACCAGCACCAATAAGTCCTGCGTTAAATCCAACAATAAAGCGGTAATTATTGTGAATACGATGCATCAAACTATTACTGATATGTTTTAATGCTACTAAACCATGTAAATGATCAGCTTCAATCGTTACATCGGCAATCTCTCGTGCAATTTCAGCTCCATCACTGATCGCAACTCCAACATTTGCTGCAGATAGTGCCGGAGAATCATTGATTCCATCACCGATCATGATAACTTTTCTTCCTGCAGCTTTTTCAGCTTCAACAAATGCAGCTTTTTCTTCCGGAAGTACTTCGGCATGATATTCATCTACACCAACTTTTTCTGCGATAACTCTTGCTGTTCGTTCACTATCTCCTGTCATCATGACAACCTTGGAAATACCAGCTTCTTTTAAAGCCTTAATGACATCTTTTGCTTCTTCACGCAGTGGGTCTTCAATGCAGATCACACCTGCAAGCTTATGTTCAATCGCCATATACAGATGAGAACATTCTTCTGAAAGACTGTTAAATAATTCTTGTTTTTCCTCTGGAATCGTACATTGTTCATCCTCAAATACAAAATGATAACTTCCGATTACGACTTTCTTATCTTCGATCATAGAAGAAATTCCATGAGCTACAATATATTCAACTTTTGAATGCAACTCTTCATGCACAAGATTACGATCTTTGGCTGCCTGAACAACAGCTTTGGCCATAGAATGAGGAAAATGTTCTTCTAAGCATGCAGCAATTCTTAATAATTCCTGACATTTCATACCATTAAATGAAACAATATCTAAAACTGTTGGCTTTGCTTTTGTTAAAGTACCTGTTTTATCAAATACGATTGTCTGAGCTTCTGCCATTGCCTCTAAGTATTTTCCACCTTTGACAACAATATTATGATCATTTGCCTCTTTGATTGCTGATAAAACGGAAATTGGCATTGCCAGTTTTAAGGCACATGAAAAGTCAACCATCAATACAGATAATGCTTTTGTTGCATTTCTTGTAAGCAAATATGTGAGGGCAGTTCCAACTAATGTATAAGGAACCAGACGATCTGCAAGATGTTCTGCCTTACTTTCTAAAGATGATTTTAATTTCTCAGATTCTTCGATCATTGTAACGATTTTATCAAATTTACCTGATCCGTTAGCTTCTTTAACACAGACTTTTAAGTCTCCTTCTTCAAGAACTGTTCCTGCATAAACATATCCATCTATTGTTTTACGGACAGGAATAGATTCTCCAGTTAAAGATGCCTGATTGACCATAGCTTCTCCTTCAATGATAACACCATCAAAAGGAATCATATTTCCCATCTGAACATGAACAATATCATTTGCCTGAATTTCATTAGAAGATACTAAAACTTCATGATCGCCATCGACTTTCCATACTTTCCCAACATTTAATGACATACTCTTGGCAAGATCATCGACAGATTTCTTATGTGTCCACTCTTCAAGAATTTCACCGATTCCAAGTAAGAACATGATAGAGGATGCGGTATTGATATCCCTTCTTAGCATAGATACACCAATCGCAGTACCATCAAGCACTGGAACTTCAATTTTTCCTTGTGCAAGTGTATGTATTCCTTCATATATGTATTTTACAGATTTGACAGCTGTGATACCGGCTCTTAATGGATATGGGAAAAACAATTTACTTCCATAATGGAAGAGTACCTTACTTGTAATCTTATCCCAATAAGACTGGTTTAGCTGTCTGCTCTGACTTTCTTGATAATTATCTGGAACAGTAATGATTCCATGGTAAAATTTTTTTAAAGTGTTAAGAATCTTTTCACGATCTGTATTATAACAGATCACGATATCGTTCGTGCGGTCATAGATTTTGACAGATGTGACAAAATCTTTTGTTGTCAGATAATATTGAAGTTCATCTGCCTGATCAGTACTCATCGTTCGCTGACAGTTATGGATACGAATTCTGCCACGGATCTCATGTTTGATCGTAAATTTCATATAAACTCCTTCTTCTTTGAAAACACCTGCAGAAAATAAACTGCAGGTGTTTGTATTAAATATTTTTTCTTATTCTTCTACTTCTTTAAAAGCATCTTCGGAAACTTCTTCTGTTGCTTCTTCATCATCATCAGCTTCAGCGTAAGCTTCCATTTCTTCTTCTGCAGCAGCTCTGTCTTCATTAATCTGCTTTGCTTCTTCATAAATATCTTCTGCATTTTCCTGAACTGTTGTTACTGTATCCATAACACATTCTTTTGCACGAAGAACGGCAGCTGTTGCATTTGTATATAATTTTTTAGCATCTTTACTTGATAATGCTTTAATACCTGCTGTACCAAATAAAACTCCTGCTGCAAAAAATCCTGTCTTTTTGCTCTTTACTACTGATAAAACTTTTGTTAAATCCATGTCTGTATCCTCCTGTAATATTTATATGATTTATCATTAACTTCTTGTATCCGAAAGGAATAATTTTAAATGTTATTCCTTTGGTAACTTTGTACATTATAAACCATCAAATATCAATTACTCAAGGCTAATTGCAGTGAAAAGAATGAGAAAAATTATCAATAAGTAATTTGTTTGTTTTATTCACCTTCTGTTGTATTGGAACTATTAAAGATATTTCCAGAATCTCCTTTGGAACGATTATAATCGTATTTTGATGGATATCCGCAAGTTTCTGCAGCATCTGCACCACCATAATTCTGTGCGAAATCTTGGCGTTTTCCTTTATTAAACATAAAGTATTTTAATGCTTCCTGATTAGCTTTAAAGTTTACAAAAAATACAAAACCACAAGGAGGGTAATGTCCAATAACGGCTGTCTTATAAGTATTCTCAATTGGCACACGAAGCTGATCAATCTCTGTAGTTCCCATAGTGGCTACGGAAAAAATAAGTTTCTTAATATAAGTAGAATCCATATCTGTAGATACATCGCCTAATGCATCAATAGCAATAGTTACAAGATCCGCAGGATTATGCTTTAACATTTTCTGGAAAGTTGCCTGCATAACAGCACGTTGTCTTCCAGTTCTCCCGAATTCTTCATCTCCATATTTTTTAGAATATACATGACGGACTCTTGCATAGCCCAATGCCTGACATCCATTTAATGTCTGCTTACCAGGTTTTACATTACGATATTTCTTCTTGGAAATATAGTTGGTTGTATTAAGATATTCTGCTTCTCTTTTTTCAAGAGTCATTTCAATACCGCCAATGCGATTGATAACTTTCTCAAAAGCAGAAAGATCCACAACACAGAATTTATCAATTTTAATATTAAAGTTTTGGGCAAGTGTCTGATATAGAAGTTCTTCTCCACCAAATGCATAAGCTGCGTTTAATTTGTTTCTTCCGTGTCCCGGAATCTCAACATACATATCACGGAGAAATGATGTTAATTTTAATTCTTTTGTCTTAAAATTGATCGTTGCAACCATCATGCTGTCAGATCTTCCATGATCACCATCTTCAGATCCCTGAGCTCCATTATCAGAACCGACCAACAAAATATTAACAACGTCTTTATCAAATGTCAGATCTTCTTTATTTTTAATCTTAACCTTATCCATGGATTGCTTTTTTGGAGTAACTGCAGCTTCTAATCTGGCATCGTAAAATCCAAGCATACCGCCTACTACAATCGCAAAAATCAAAAAAACGCTTGTAAGCGCTGTAAATTTTTTAGAAAACATTATAAAATACCCTCCTTATTTTCTCTCTCCGTATTTTATCATATATTTTTACAATATCAAATAATTAAAATTTATTTTTTTACTCCTTAAGAAAATCTTTTGATTATCCATATCAATTTGTTATGAATATGATGTAAAAAATGTATTTTACGCACAATTATGTTCATGTTATGATAAAAATATCCTAAATAAAGGTAACTAGTTTACACTTTTATATTGTTCTAAAAAATCTCCAAAGATGAAATTTATTCTATCTTTGGAGATTTTTTATTTTATAGGATGGTTGTTTCACTTAAAAATTTCAAAAATTCTTTAGCGGCAATGCTTTGAGGATATTCTGTATCATAAATCAAAGTAATATTTCGTTCTGGAAATGTTTCTTGCACATGAATCTCAAAGATTTCTTCCGAATCAAGATCATCAATAGCAAATTCCGGTGGGATAAATCCGATTCCAAGATTATGCCGAACTGCTGGCAAGATCATATCTGTTGTTGCAAGTTCAATATCTGGTTCAAATTTTAATCCATTTTTCTCGAAATACTGATTTAGGAATTTCCTTGTGATTGCTTCGGATGTAAGGCTGATCCATGGATATTTTGAGAGTTGATTAATAGATAATTGTTTTCCTTTTAATTCGCTGTAACGTTTTCCACTAATTAAAATATCATGATATTCTCTTAATATTTGCTTTTTTAGAGGTTTTTCTATATGAAATGGTGCAGATACAACTGCAAAATCAACATTTCCCTCTTTGACAATATGAATAGATTTCTTTGTGCTATTATTTAAAATCTTAAAATGGACATTAGGATATCTTGCATTAAAAGATTCCATTGCCTGAAATAAATAGCAATGTAAGGCTGTTTCTGTAGCACTGATATAAATTGTTCCATTATCAAGGCTTAACATATCGCTTAAATTACTTTCTGCCTTAAAAAACTGAGAACAACCTGCAGCAATATATTCATAAAATACTTCACCTTCTGGAGTAAGTTTCATTCCTGTTTTACTTCTCTCAAATAGACGGCAACCAAGATTCTTCTCAAGATTGTGAATCGTTCTTGTTACCGATGGTTGGCTTGTGTGCATTGCAGAAGCTGCTTTTGTAAGATTTTCGTATTTCGCTACATAATAAAAGATTCGATAATGTTCAAAATTTGAGTTCATATTTTTGTTTAATTCCTTCTATATATCGTATATAAAATATTTTATCTTTTAGAAAGCTGCCAAAAAGCTACTGCACTGGCAGCTGCAACATTCAGAGAGTCTACACCATGTGCCATCGGGATTTTGGCTGTATAATCACATAATGATATCGTGGCATCATTTAAACCATCACCTTCTGTTCCAAGTACAACAGCCAATTTATCTTCGGATATCAATTTTTGATTGTCAATACTTACAGAACGATCTGTTAAAGCCATCGCAACTGTTTTATATCCAAGTTCCTTTAATTGTCTGATACCATTTTCCGGCCATGAAACTGTGTGATCAACAAAAGTCCATGGAATTTGAAATACAGTACCCATACTTACCCGGACAGATCTGCGGTACAACGGATCAGAACATCCTTTCGTAAGCAGTATGGCATCCATATTTAATGCTGCTGCACTGCGAAAAATTGCCCCGACATTCGTTGGATTCATAACATTCTCCAAAATAACGATACGATTTGTATTTTTACATACATCAGTAAGAGAAGGCAGTTTCTTTCGATGCATAGCACAAAGCATTCCTCTTGCCATGACAAATCCTGTCAGTTTTTTCAATACATCATAGCTGGCGGTATAAGCAGGAATATCTGGGTACTGCTCTAAAATATGTTTCGCCTGAGTCTTAACATGACGTTCTTCTACAAGAAATGAGATTGGTTCATATCCTTCATCAAAGGCTGTCTGTATTACTCGTGGACTTTCAGCAATAAAAATACCTTCTTTGGGTTCATAAAAATGCAACAGTTGTCCTTCAGACCGACGAGCATAAATATCTAATTGTGGGTCATCAAAATCGGTAATCGGTATGATCGACATCTTATTTTACCTCCAGTTTTTCATTATAGATAGTCGCATGACAGCCAGGAATCTTTTTACTATGATACATGGCAGAATCAGCATTGCGATACAACTGATCAAAAGTTAATGCTTCGTCTTCTCTTGAAAAAGCACCACCAAGTCTTAAAACAATAATATCCATATCAACCTGCTGTAATTCATTAATCTGTTCATCTGGTTTATCATATTCTAATGCAGATCGCAGTGCTTTGTTAATAATTAATTCATATTTAATAATTTGTTCCATAGGCTGCGTACCAGTTCCTTTTTATAATTCATTTTTTATTATATCTTATTTTTTTACTTAAATCTACCAAATACTTACGATTTATGATATAATAACCCCTCAATCACAAGTAAGATTAAAGGAGAAATCATTATGAATAACCAGAATGTACTGGCTGTTGTTGCCGGAGAAGAAATCACACAGAAAGACGTTGATGCATTAATCGCTGCTCTGCCAAAAGAACAGCAAGCTTATGCTTCAAATGAACATTTCAGAAATCAGTGTTTAGAACAGATCATCACGGTTCATTTATTCGCTAAATTAGGTGAAGAAATGCAACTGGAAGAAACAGATGCTTTCCAAGATAATCTGGCACATGCAAAGAGAGAGATTCTTGCACAGATGGCTGTTGGAGAAGCAATGAAGGATATTGCTGTTACTGAGGAAGAGACAAAAGAATATTATAAAGCAAATGAAAATCAGTTTATGGCTGGAGAAACAGTTCATGCAAAACATATTCTTGTAGATGAAGAAGACAAATGTCAGGAAATTCTTGAGAAGATCGTTGCTGAGGAAATTACATTTGAAGATGCTGCAAAAGAATTCTCAACATGTCCATCCAAACAGCAGGGAGGAGATCTTGGTGCTTTCACAAGAGGACAGATGGTCAAAGAATTTGAAGATGCCGCTTTCGCTGCAGAGATTGGACATATTGTAGGACCTGTCAAGACTCAGTTTGGATACCACCTCATTAAGGTTGAAGATAAAAAAGATGCACAGGCTTCTGTTTACGAAGATGTTGCAGATACAATCAAGAATATTATTCTTCAGCAAAAACGCAACGACGTATATGGAAATAAAGTTGCCGAATTAAAAGAAAAATATGTAACAAAATAAATTTCTATATAATTAAAAAAGATGCATTCCGTAAACATTTTTAGGAATGCATCTTTTTTATGATTCTTTATTGATAGCCGAGGTCTTCATCGTATTTTTTTATTTCTTCAGCCAAAGCTTCTCTATGCCCGGATAAGGCTGCAAATGGAGCAAATTGTGCTGCACGATCTTTGATCGGCATAGGTGGATGTTTTTTGGAAACTGGGCGTTTCATATCAAGCATATCTTCATATTTATTCATGCTTTATGTCCTCCAATTTGATCGTTGCGTTCTTTCGCTGTTGCACCTTTTTCTAAGCTGATTCCTCTCATGATCGCATTTTTACCAAATCGCTTCTTGATCTCAAGTTCAGCTTTTTGAAGATTTTTTTCTCGGATATCATCTCTTTTTATATCAACTTTCTCTTGACCTTCATTTTCTGCTTGAATAAGATCAAACATGGATATCTGTTGATACTGCTTTTTTTCTTCTGCTTTTGTATTTGAAATGATATGATTTGCTGTCACATAAAGTTTACGGATACTTAAAACCGGATCAACGATCTCATCATATAAACTTAGTCCAGCTTTCATGATTTTTTTGCCAGATGCACTCCATTCTTCAAGATTTCTCGTTCCATGTGCATGCTTTGGAATTTTTCTTCCATACATATCTGTAGAAATTTCACCTTTATAATTGCTCTTAAGATTTTCTGTATCATATTCAACTGTTAACACAATCTGATCGGTCATAACCATTTTTTCAAAAAGATCAAGGACTAGTTCGTTGATCATCTCTTTTAAAACCAGTTTGGCTTTCTCACAGGAATACGCACAAGAAAGAACCTGACCGCTTCCAATACTTTTAGTTTCTGGTTCATAAGATTTGATATCCTTCATCGTACATGGTTCATATCCCCAGGCATGGTCGATTAATAGTTCTGCATTGATTCCAAATGTCCGATATAAAAGATCTTCATTATAAAATGAAGTATCTTCTCCAATAGAACATCTGGCAATATCCCCCATTGTAAAAATTCCTATCTGATTTAACTTCTTTTGATAACCTTTCCCAACTCTCCAAAAATCCGTAAGCGGTTGATGATCCCATAACTGTTCACGATAAGAGTGTTCATCAAGGCTTGCAATACGCACACCATTCTGATCTGGCATTGTATGCTTGGCAACAATATCCATTGCGATCTTACAAAGATAAAGATTTGTCCCGATTCCTGCAGTTGCAGTGATTCCTGTTTCTTTAAGAATAGCCTTGATCATTTTCATAGCAAGTTCTTTTGCACTCAATTGATATAATTTGAGGTAATCTGTTGCATCAATGAAAACTTCATCGATAGAATATGGGTGAATATCATCTGGTGCTATATATTTTAAATAACACCTGAAAATCTTTCTACTCATAGAAATATAATGAGCCATTCTTGGCGGTGCAACAATATAAGTTATTTCCTTTTTGGGATCTGTATCTAATTCAGGTTTATTATAAGATTCTCCATCAAAATCTCCGTAAATCCGGCTTTTTCGATCAGCATTTGCCATCTTTACCTTTTGTATAACTTCAAACAGCCTCGCCCGCCCTGAAATTCCATAAGACTTCAAAGAAGGTGAGACTGCCAGGCAGATAGTCTTACTCGTTCTTGACTCATCTGCTACAACCAGATTTGTTGTCAATGGATTCAGTCCTCGTTCTACACATTCAACCGAAGCGTAAAATGATTTTAGATCAATGGCAATATATGT
>ERZ841116.89-NODE-89-length-75963-cov-7.384255_pt1 | contig 75963 bp, 76 predicted proteins | sample MGYA00519875_ERZ841116 | MGnify/ENA primary metagenome ERZ841116 (study PRJEB31850, sample SAMEA3708889) | human gut metagenome | biome: human gut; feature: human-associated habitat; material: faeces | place: China | collected 2014 ... | reverse complement strand
ATTGGTCGCTGGTTGTTTTTTCCGTGATCACAGCAGTTGTCCTTTGGCTCTCCCCAAAACTGTTCCAGAAGAAGTTGGAACTACTGGGGCAAAGCTGCGGTGTGCAGCAGACTGCCGCCATCAACCATTTGAAGGACCTTCTGACAGGCTTTGACGTACTCCAGTTTTTTGGCAGAGGAAATCTCTTTCTCCAGCAGGGAAATAGGATCAGCGATGACATTGAAAAGCCCAGTTGCCAGCTGAGCTATGGTAAATCTCGCATGGAGGCGTTGATTGGCTTTATCAACGTCGCACTTCAGCTCGGCTCGCTTGTGCTGATTGCTGCGCTGACCAGCATGGGACTTGTCACCACAGGCACACTTGCCGGTGGTGTCAATCTGATCGGAGGCGTGGCAAACGGCTTTAACAGTTTGGCCGGTTTGCGTCTCTCCCTCTCAGCCAGCAAGCCTTACTTTGGCAAGCTGCCAACGGTCGATACTGATTCCAAATCGGAAGAGATTGCTCCTATGTCACCGCTGAAAGACTCCATTACGGTAGATAGAGTTTCTTTCTGCTATGATGAGAAAAAGCCCATCCTGAAAGATGCCTCCTTCCGCTTTGAAAAGGGCAAAAAGTATGCCCTGACAGGCCCCTCCGGCTGTGGAAAATCCACTCTGCTCAAGCTGCTTTTGGGCTGGCTGCCGGACTACACCGGTACGATTTCGTTTGACGATGTGGACATTCACACCGTTACACCCGCTCAGCTCCAGCAACAGATGAGTTACATTGAGCAGAATGTGTTCCTGTTCAATACTACGATTCGGGAGAACATCACACTGGGTGAAGATTTCTCGGAAGAGCAGCTGCATGCGGCCATTCAGGGCAGTGCCCTTGCCGCAGATTTGGCCGCCATGCCCGATGGCCTTGACACTGTTGTAGGTGAGGATGGCAGTAATCTTTCCGGCGGTCAGAAGCAGCGTGTCGCCATTGCCCGTGCCCTGATTCACAATCGCTCCATCCTGCTGGTGGACGAGGGCACCAGTGCGCTGGATCAGAAAAACGCCGACCTTGTGGAAAAGAGCCTGCTTACCAATCCCGACCTGACACTGATCCTCATCAGCCACCACCTGTCGGCAGCGCGCCGTGCGCAGTTCGACCGTGTGTATGAGCTGGCACCTGTAACGCAATGATCGCCCTGTAATTTCCCCTCAAATCATAAATACGCCCTGCATGCCGACCAGTGCCGGTGTGTGGGGCCTTTTGCAGTGAAACTGAAACGCTCCACAAGGCTGCTCATATCCTGACCACCAAGGACAAGCCTGCCGATTGCACGGACGACCCCTTCCTTGTGGAGAAGATGTGTGCCGAGTTGGATGGCCGATGCATAGTAGTTCAGCGTAGTTGAGGTCTGTGCGTGTCCAAGCCGCCCAGAGACCGTTGTGATCGGAACGTGGGCCGCGATCAGGATGCTGGCATTCGAATGGCGGAGGCTGTGGAAGTGAATTGATGGGAGATCGTGTGCTTCCAGAAACTTCGGGAACCAGAACGAGATGATATCCGGGTCCATCGGCTCTCCATTCCACTTCGTGAATAGCATATCGTTATCCACCACTTTGCCATTTTCCAGTGTGACCTTGCGCACCCACGCTGAGCCGATCCGGAACCTCTCTGCTTTCTGGTATCGCCGGTACTCCTGCAGCAGTTCCACGCAATCCGCTCCAATGCGCAGGCATCTCTTGCCTCGTCTGGTTTTCGGTGCGTTGAACACAAGGCCTATCCCGGGGATGGACTGGACTGTTCGCTTGATGGAGAGCGTCCCCTTCTCAAAGTCAATGTCAGACCAGCGCAGGGCACAGATCTCACCCCGCCGGGCACCAAGCAGCAAGGCCAGCTGAGTGATCACACTGTACTGCGGCGGTGCATCCGAGAGAGCATCCAGCAGCGTTGGAATCTCTTCCTCCGTCAGTACCCGAATGTCGATTTCCTCGACTTTGGGATGTTCTGCACGGGAGCACAGGTTCTCGTTGATCAATCCCCACTGGACACCTTTCTTAAAGATGCTGGAGAGCATGGCCTGGTATCGAATGACGCTGTTGTTGTTCAGCTTCCCGTCCTTTTTGGTATGCTCCACAAACGCCTTTGAGAAGGCCAGCCCCACTGCAGCGGACACTTTTTCCGCCGTCTTTCGGCTCACACTCTTACCCGCATAGACCATCCGCATGGTGTCCTGACCGATCCCGGCTTTTTTCGCCAGTTCACCCCGGGTTCCACGTGGGAGCAGCTTCAGAAGGGCTTTCGTGGCGGTGTAGGTGCTGTCCCGGCGAACACCCTTCTCTTCCAGATTGTTGTAGAACGCCATCACGTGCGCCGGTTTGATCTTGGACACCTTGAGATGCCCGAGTCCGGCACTGATCCGGCCTCGCATCCTTCTATAATCGTAGAGCGTCTTGGCCTTCAGCTGCTTGTTGGCGTATTCCTCAAACCAGCGGTCGATCAGGTCATCCAGCAGCATGTCTGAGTCCAGCACGAGGCCGTTCGTGACCTGCTGCGAATCCTCTCTGACCGGCTCTCCCTGTGCGAAGAACTGGGCCAGCGTGTCCATGTTGATCAACCACTTTCGGCTTGAGATGGCCGTATAGCAGATCTTGCCCGTTCGGCAGAGCTTGCGGACATATTCGGGTGTCACGTCGAACCGTGCGGCGGCGTTTTTCACGCTGGCCATAGTGGGATAAGGGTTCAGAACAGTTTAGAGTCCCCTCAGCCCGCCAGATGCCCCCACGTCATTCATTTTTAATTAAATCCTCCGGCAGGTGCTCCGGCATGCGCACAAAGCCCCTTTGAAGCTGTCGCATTTCTGTCGCACTTTTCAAGCCCCGCCGGGCGGATATAACAAAAAGAAACCCACGATCCAAGCCGCATTTGAAACGGTGAATCGTGGGTTTTCTTTTGGTGCGCTCGAGGGAACTCGAATCCCTGGCCCTCTGATTAAAAGAGCCCACCGGGCAGAACACTCTGATTTTAGAAGTTTCGAGTTTTCGTTGTTTTTGCGCAAAGCATCGTGATTTTCAGCCCGGCAATTTCTGCACCCTTTGTCGTATTTTGCAAGTCAGAGTGCCCATTGCATCCCTTGAAACCGTGCAAAAACAGTGCAGAAACCGTGCACTTACTCTGGGACAAATGAAAAATAATGATTTTTGATCCATGACTTGGTGGCGGTTTGAGTGACCACAAAGGTAAATCTAATATACAGGAAGAAGAATGCCCACTCGTCTGAGGAGTTCTCAGGGGAGTGGGCATTTCTACGCGGGTGGTTAATATAATTTCGATTATGATAATTCAAATTATATTAACTCGTTCCAATAAAATATTAGTTCTGCCAATATTTCGGTTTGCAAGGCGATTTTACTTTCTACTTTCTTATAAACTGATACACTCCATATTGCGGAGATTCGACAATGCCAAGACGACGGAGATCCCGGATGATGGCATTGGCACGAGAAATCTTCACATCGAAGAATTGAGCCACATTGATGGAATGAAAAGAATATTCGTATCTGTATCTTTTGAAAAGCCCCAAAGTTTTCTCTTTTGTTCTGCTTCCAAAGCTAGTCTCATTCAGCTGAATTTTGAAATTGGCTACCTCGCTGTCCATATCCTCTTTTTCTGAGGTTGCCACTTTTTCTTGGGAAGTTGCCACTTTTAGGGTCGAGGTTTCCACTTTTTCTTGCGGGGTTGCCACTTCTAGGGTCGAGGTTGCCACTTTTTTTGAAGAAGTCGATACTTCTGCAGGTTGAGTCTCCACACTTTCCATACTGACCTGTGCCGGAGTCGCGACACTTCTATTCGGCAGTGTGACGATAAAGAAATCCGAATCTGAGTAGAAAGTCGGCTTCTGGGCTACCTCCACATAAGAGTTCAGGATGCGGTCAATGCCGCTGCCACGGCGCTCCATAAAGCCAAGCCGTGAGAACACATCCGAGATCACCTGATTGCGCCGCATAGACGGAATATGCCGGATATCCATATCCTGCACCCTGCGGCCATTCATCATGCCGCCCGGTGAAGTGATTTCCAGCCGATCATCGAACACTTCCACATGAATCTCAGAACCAAGAATCTGATAATTCCGATGGATCAGCGCATTGACCAGCACCTCACGAACGGCCTTATACGGGTAATCACTGCGTTCTTCGCGGGTCATACCACGGATGCTCCACGGGTTTTTGCTGTTGTTGCGAACAAAATCTTCCGCATTTTGCAGCAGCGTGATCAGACTTGCACCCTGAAATTCCTTGTCATCCAGAGCATCTTCTTCAATGCTGCCCTTGTAGTTGCCTTTCCAGCGAGTGCAGAAAATACGGGATTGCTTCAGAACGCCCTGATCGCAAAGCAGCAGGCCGCCATTCGTGATTTGTCCATCATCTGTTACCAATCCTGCGGAGGGCAAGTCTTTTTCAAGGTCGAAATCCTCTTTTTTCAGATTCTTAAATGTCGCGGCCAGCAGTGTAAAACTGACATCACCCACTCGATAAGAACTGGGCAGGGCATCAAAGGTCTGGTTCATACCTTGTAGGATCAGCTCGTTCAGTTCCCGTGAAGTGGCTTCTTCGGACTGGTCGCCATGCCGCACATAGGCCGTATGGGAACCGTCAAAGGCATAATAATATGGATACGCCGGGCCGTCCTGTACTTCCAGATCAACGCAGGACTTGCCCTCTATTTCGACCTCCCGCACCCGATAGCGTGGTGTAGGGTCAATGCGGACCTTGATAAGTTCCGTCAATCTGCTTACCACAGCCTGCGGATTTTCCAATCCTACGACCTCGCGCGGCTCATTCTTTACGCCAAAAATCAGGTGTCCGCCCTCGGTATTGGCAAATGCCGACACGGATTTCAGCCAGCTGCGCGGCTTTTTCTCTTCAAGGCGTTCCTTGTAATCCACATGGGAGGCTTCAATGTAATGGTCGAGGGGGAAAGGCATGGTATCACCTGCTCGCTTCTTAATCTTTAGCGTTTGTAAATTCATTATACCTTATTTGAAGGCCAAATTCAAAACTTTTTATCTGTTTCGTGCCTGCTGAGCTTTTTCTGCCTGGGCAACGATTGATTTTCCGACCTGATTAGAGTATCATTAAAATGAATTATTGTATCTTGTCGTTGAAAGTTAATTTTCGCTTTAATCAGTCGATTGCGGGGACTCTTCTATGAAAATTCTGGATAATATCAACCATACTGTTCGGGAAGATTTACAGGATACTATGCAGAAAGGGAGCCGCGTGTCCATTGCTGCGGCCTGTTTTTCCATTTATGCGTATCAGGAATTAAAGAAACAGTTGGAAGAAATCGCGGAACTTCGCTTTATTTTTACTTCACCAACCTTTGTGCAGGAAAACACGCCAAAAGAGCGGCGAGAGTTCTATATTCCGAAATTGACCCGCGAAAAGAGCCTTTACGGCACAGAATTTGAGGTCCGCTTGCGGAATGAACTCACTCAAAAAGCACTGGCGAAAGAATGTGCCGACTGGGTGCGACGGAAAGTAAAATTTCGTTCCAATGTCAGTGGAGAGCAAATGCCCGGTTTCATGACGGTTGGTGAAAGTTCCTATATGCCAATCAGTGGGTTTACAACGGTCGACCTTGGTTGTGAACGCGGAAACAACGCATACTACCCTGTTCAGCGAACCGAAGCCTTTGAAAACGGCCGTTACTTTTTGTCGCTGTTCGATGAAATCTGGAATGATTCTTCCCGACTTCAGGATGTTACAGACATTGTATTGCAAAGCATCAGCACAGCTTATCGAGAAAACAGCCCGGACTTTATCTATTTCTTCACCCTCTACAATATTTTCAGTGAATTTTTGGAGGATGTGTCAGAAGATAATCTCCCAAATGAAGCTACAGGCTTCAAGCAGAGTAAAATCTGGAATATGCTCTATGATTTTCAGCGAGATGCAGCGTTGGCCATTATCCACAAGCTGGAACAGTATAACGGCTGCATTCTTGCAGACAGCGTGGGCCTTGGCAAGACGTTCACTGCACTGGCTGTAATCAAGTACTATGAAAATCGCAACAAATCCGTTTTGGTACTCTGTCCCAAAAAGTTGGCCGCAAACTGGAACATCTATAAAGGCAACTACGTCAACAATCCACTGGTAGAAGACCGTTTCCGTTACGATGTGTTGTACCATACAGATTTGAGCCGTTCCGGCGGAACCTCTAACGGTATCGACCTTGCTGCACTTAACTGGGGGAACTTTGACCTTGTTGTGATTGATGAAAGCCACAATTTCCGCAATGGCAGTAATACCTCTACTGATGAGAAAGAAAACCGCTACACAAAATTGATGAATCGCGTGATTCGTTCTGGGGTGCGCACCAAGGTGCTGATGCTTTCGGCAACACCCGTAAATAATCGTTTTGTGGATTTGAAAAACCAGCTTGCGCTTGCCTATGAGGGAGATGCCGGAAAAATCAATGAAAAGCTGAATACTTCGTCTCCGATTGATGAAATTTTCCGGCAGGCGCAAAAGGCTTTCAATACATGGAGCAAGCTTCCTGTCACAGAGCGTACCACAAATGCGCTGCTTGCGGCACTGGACTTCGATTTCTTTGAGGTGCTGGACAGTGTGACGATTGCACGTTCTCGCCGACATATCGAAAAATACTATAATATTTCTGATGTTGGTACTTTCCCGGAACGGTTGAAGCCAATCTCTGTGCAGCCATGCCTGACAAGCCTTGATAATGCAATCAACTACCAACAGATTTATAGTGTACTGGATTCGCTGACGCTGCACATTTACACACCAACCAGCTTTATTCTGTCCTCTCGGATCTCCAAATACATCGACCCCAGCCAGCATGGAAAGGGACTGACGCAGGCAGGCCGTGAAGAGGGAATCCGCCGTCTGATGAGCATTAACCTGCTCAAACGGCTGGAAAGCTCTGTTTATGCGTTCCGGCTGACGATTGACCGAATCAGTAAACTGATTGAAGATACCATGCAATCGGTACGTTCATATCAAAATGGCAGCCGTGTGCTGGAGCTGAACGACATTTCCGATGCAACCGATTGGGACGATGATGACCAGAACAACGACATTTTTACAGTCGGCCGCAAAGTAAAGATTGATCTTGCGGATATGGATCATGTTTCGTGGCTGCATGATCTGGAAAAGGATGCTGAAAATCTGGAGCTTCTTTCCCTGATGGTGCAGGATATCACCCCTGCATACGATGCCAAGCTGCAAGAATTGCTGCGCCTGATTGACGAAAAGCAAAGGCATCCCATCAATCCCGGCAACCGGAAAATCATTATTTTTACTGCGTTTTCAGATACTGCTGACTATCTGTATCAGAATATTTCCGGCTATGTAAAGCAAAAGTTTGGGCTGAACACTGCCGAAATCACCGGCAGCGTGGATGGTAAAACAACCATTCCCAAACTCAGTGGTGATCTGAATACAGTTCTCACCTGCTTTTCGCCCATTTCCAAGCGGCGGGACAGCCTGCCGAACGTGAATCAGGCGGATATTGATTTGTTGATTGCCACCGACTGCATTTCCGAAGGTCAGAACTTGCAGGACTGTGATTATCTGATCAACTATGATATTCACTGGAATCCTGTGCGCATTATCCAGCGTTTTGGCCGCATTGATCGCATCGGAAGCCAGAATCGCTGCATCCAGTTGGTCAACTTCTGGCCGGATGTGGATTTGGATGAGTATATCAACCTAAAAGGCCGCGTGGAAACCCGAATGAAGCTGACGGTCATGACCTCCACAGGGGATGATAACCTCATCAGCCCGGAAGAAAAAGGCGATTTGGAATATCGCAGTGCACAGCTCAAACGGTTGAAAAACGAGGTGGTCGATCTGGAAGAAATGTCGGGCGGCATTTCCATTATGGACTTGGGTTTGAACGAGTTCCGGCTGGACTTGCTGGACTATATGAAGAAACACGATGATGTGGAGCATACGCCGCTTGGGATGCACGCAATTGTTGCATCTACGCCCGATGCACCTCCGGGTGTGATCTTTGTTCTGAAAAACATCAACAATGAGATCAACATGGATCAGCAAAACCGTCTGCATCCATTCTACATGGTTTATATTGGGCAGGATGGCTCGACTGTCTGCGATTATCTTTCTCCGAAAGAGCTGCTGGATCGTCTACGGCTGCTCTGCAAAGGCAAAACCGAACCCGACCAGAGCCTTTGCCAACAGTTCAATCAGGCCACGGACGATGGAAAGAATATGTCGGCCTATTCTGAATTGCTGAGCGAGGCCATCCGTTCCATTCTGGATGCAAAGGAAGAGAGCGACATTGACAGTCTGTTCAAGATGGGCGGTACGACGGCCCTGCTTTCTTCGATTTCCGGGCTGGATGACTTTGAACTGATTTGCTTCCTTGTGGTACAATAAGAGGTGAGATCAATGCTGGGCTTTCCACCTTCCACGGAGTTTAACAAACGGATTCCGAAACAGAAGTTCTATGAAAATGCTGCCGTTCCAGCGGCAATCAAGCGATTGTTTGCAGACCAGCTGCGCTGTATCTACTGGCGCAACAAGCTGGCAGTGTCCACCTTGAATCTCACTGCCGGAGAGCGGGTGACAGAGATCGAGATTTTCGAGCTGTGTCTGACCGAACCAAAACTGGACGAAGCTGTTCTGCGCCAAATCGACAGTGAAATCCCCTATCGCATTCTGTTTGTTCTTTCTTATGAGAATAAGGCGCAGGCTTGGATCGGCTGTAAAGACACATCGGAAAGCGGCAATACCAAGGTAAGCCGCTATCTGCATACAGACTGGATGCCAGAAACAGAATTGTCCCTTACGATAAGCGGCCTGAGTTTAGAGGCGGTTTACAATGGACTGGTGCGTCAGATTGCCCGATTGCAGGGTGAGAGCTGGAATGCCGCATACAGCATTGCGGAGAACATCCAACGCTCTGCGGAACGTGAAAAACTGCAAAAGCAGATTGCGGCATTGGAGAATAAGATTCGGAAAGAGAAGCAGTTCAATCGTCAGGTAGAGATGAATGTGGAACTAAAACAGCTAAGAAGGAATTTGGAGAATATGCTATGAGAATCAAAAGAGTGGAATTAAATGATTTCAAAAGATTTACACATTTGACAGTCGAAGACATTCCAGAAACAGCAAAGCTTATTGTTCTTGTGGGTCCTAATGGGTCTGGCAAGACCTCATTTATGGAGGCATTGAACCATTATTATAAATTTGCCGGATATGGTGATGTTGGTGAATCAAACTATTTGAGTAAAATCGATGTGAAAAGGAAATTTGAGTTCGGTGAGTGGTATAGCTTAGCTTCTAAAACAGTTGATATTGATTTCTATGATGCGGCCTATCCTAAAGATGTCGGAAGAAGTAATATTAAAGGACACTTTTATTTTCGAAGTGCCTATCGAAATGAACCCGATTTTGTAATTGATACAATGCGTAAGCAAGATGATCCTACAAAAACAGTTCATCTTAAATCACTTATTCAAAATGATCAGTCTGTTTCTTCCAACTATCAACGATTGATTGCAAATAGCATTTCTGAATTGTATAAGAGTGAAAACAACCAGAAAGATGTTGCAACATTGAGAAGTGAACTGACAGGAAAAATTAGTGCTTCTATTGAGCGAGTATTTGAGGATCTTCATTTTTCCTCTTTGGGAGATCCATTACAAAATGGCAATTTCTATTTTACAAAAGGCACAACAAAAGACTTTCCTTACAAGAATCTTTCCGCTGGTGAAAAGTCGGCATTTGATCTTATTTTGGATTTGGTTGTACAGTCAAAATATTATCCAGATGCAGTATACTGTATTGATGAGCCAGAGACGCATATGCATACAAAGCTCCAAGGAAAGGTGCTTCGGGAACTCTATGGCCTAATTCCGGGAAACTCACAGTTGTGGCTTTCTACTCACTCAATTGGAATGTTGCAGGAAGCTCAAGATATTGAAAAAGAAGCTCCGGGAACAGTCGTTTTCCTTGATTTTGATGGACGAGATTTTGATGATGATCAGATTATTCGTCCATCAAAAATTGGACGAGCTGTTATGGATAAGTTTTATGAGCTGGCTTTTGGAGACTTTTCCAAATTGTTGCTCCCCCAAAAGATTGTCTTCTGCGAGGGGGATTCTTGTGGAACAACGCGAAAAAGTTTTGATAGTAGCATCTATTCTACAATATTTGAAAATACTCATCCGGAGGCATATTTCTTGTCTGGCGGTTCTTGTGAGGAGATTATCAATAAGCTTGATGCCAATCTCGGAGAGGTGCTAAAGGTGCTCTTAAAAGAAACTAAAATTATAAAGGTTATTGATAGAGATGACCGTAGCAATCAAGAGGTTGACGAGCTTAAGAGTAATAGAATTAGCGTCCTTTCTAAGCGCAATCTTGAAAGTTATCTTTTGGATGACAGTGTTATAGAAAAATTATGCATTTCTGTTGGAAAATCAGACAAGGTTGATGAATGCCTGCAAAAAAAGCAAGAGGCTCTTTCTAGTTCGATTAAAAGAGAAAATGCACCAGATGATCTGAAATCTGCGCGTGGGGATATCTACACTTCGCTAAAGAAGATTCTTGGCCTTACACAATGCGGAAATAGGCCAGATCCTTTTTTAAGAGATACTATGGCACCTCTTATTACGCCTGACATGGAAATTTATAAACAATTGGAAAGAGATATTTTTGGAGATAACTAATGTCAATCTTACATAACAAACTTCCCCTTCAGACCCCCAACCTGACAGCCCAGAACATTGATAAAATCGCCGCGCTCTTCCCCAACTGCATCACAGAAATGCTGGATGAGGAAAAGAGTACCCCCGACCATAAGGTTTACAAGCGTGGTATCAACTTTGAACTGCTGAAGCAGATGCTCTCGCCGGACGTTGTAGACGGAGATGAAGCATACGAGTTTACATGGGTGGGCAAAAAAGCATCCATTGTGGAAGCCAACAAGCCCATCCGCAAGACCCTGCGCCCCTGCCCGGCAGAAAGCAAGAACTGGGATGATACCGAGAATCTCTATATTGAGGGCGATAATCTGGAAGTGCTCAAGCTGTTGCAGGAGAGCTATCTGGGCAAGGTCAAAATGATTTATATTGACCCGCCGTATAATACGGGCAACGATTTTATCTATGCAGACGATTTTATGCGTTCGCAGGATGAAGAAAACCGTCAGATGGGAATGTATGACGAGGACGAGAATCGGCTGTTCAAAAACAATGACAGCAACGGACGCTTTCACTCTGACTGGTGCAGCATGATGTATTCCCGACTGATGCTGGCACGGAATCTTTTAACCGATGATGGACTGATTTTAATTTCATTGGACGATGGTGAAATTGGAAATCTGCGAAAAATTTGCGATGAAATTTTTGGTGAATCGAACTTCGTAACACAATTTGTTTGGAAAAGTCGTCAAAATAAGGACAATAGAAACTTAAATGGTGTTTCCGTTGATCACGAGTATATTTTGGCTTATTCAAAACTTTCTGGGGTGAGAATATTTAAAGGAGAAGAGCGCAGTGGTGAAGGATATTCTAACCCAGATAATGACCCGAATGGTGCTTGGGCAAGCGCAAACATGGCAGGAATTGCAACGGAATCACAACGTCCAAATTTGCATTATGATTTGATAAATCCTGCAACAGGAATTAACTATGGTCGCCCCAAAATGGGTTGGCGGTATGACCGTAAAACTATGGCAAAGTTGATTGCTGAAAATAAAATCCTATGGCCTGATAGCCCTTCTGGTCGTCCAAGAAAGAAAACATACCTAAATGAACTTTCCGGCAATCTTCCCGGTTTTTCTTCTGTTGTAGGGGAAAACTTATTTACTCGCTCGGGAACGGTTGAAATCGACTCGCTGTTTGAACAACGCATCTTTAATTTTCCCAAGCCTAGTGAACTTATAAAATGTTTTGTCTCACAAATAACTGCTCCCTCAGATATTATACTTGATTTTTTCTCTGGTTCTGCTACGTCTGCTCACGCAGTTATGCGCTTAAACGCGGAAGACAGTGGCCACCGTAAGTTTATTATGGTGCAGTTGCCTGAGCTTTGCGATGAAAAAAGCGAAGCCTACAAAGCTGGCTATAAAACCATTTGCGATATTGGCAAAGAACGCATTCGCAGGGCAGGAGATAATATCATTTCTGAACGTAATACCGCCAATGCTTACCCCCCCCCCGACGTGGGATTCCGTGTGTTCAAATTGGACACCAGCAGCGTAAAAGATGTTTATTATTCTACTGACGAATACTCCCAGACAATGCTAACTGGTCTGGAAAGTAACATCAAGGAGGATCGCACCGACCTTGATTTGCTGTTTGGCTGTCTGCTGGATTGGGGACTGCCGCTGTCCATGCCGTATCGGTCTGAGAAAATCGACAACTGCACTGTCCATACCTACGCGCCCGGTGATGCTGCGCTGAATGTTCCCGATGCCCTGATTGCCTGCTTCGATAATAATGTGCCGGAAAATGTTATCAAGGAAATCGCCAAGCGCAAGCCGCGCCGTGCAGTGTTCCGGGATTCTTCCTTTGCCAGCAGCCCGGAAAAGATCAACGTGTTTGAAATTTTCAAGCTGTATGCGCCGGATACCGATGTCAAGGTGATTTGAGGGAGAACAGCAGATGAAACTTCAATTCAAACACCAGAAATTTCAGGCAGATGCCGCAAAAGCCGTGGTGGACGTCTTTGCAGGTCAGCCCTACCTGACTACGAATTACCGCATCGACAACGGCAGCGGCATTTACCAGACTGATATGGAAACAAGCTTCACAGGCTGGCGCAATGAACATATTGTGCCAGAGCTGAGCGACAGTATTATTCTGGAGCACCTGCAAAAAATCCAGCGCACCAACCAGATTGAGCCGTCCAAGCAGTTGGAGGGACACTATAACCTTACCATTGAGATGGAAACAGGTGTCGGCAAAACCTACACCTATATCAAGACCATGTATGAGCTGAACAAGCATTACGGATGGAGTAAGTTTATCGTGGTCGTGCCCAGTGTTGCCATCCGTGAGGGCGTGTATAAATCGTTTGAGGTCACACAGGATCACTTTGCAGAAGAGTACGGCAAGAAGATTCGCTTCTTTATCTACAACTCCGCACAGTTGACGGAAATTGACCGCTTTGCCTCGGATAGTTCCATCAATGTCATGATCATCAATTCGCAGGCGTTCAATGCCAAAGGCAAAGATGCCCGCCGTATTTATATGAAGCTGGACGAGTTCCGTTCCCGTCGGCCCATTGACATTATTGCAAAGACGAACCCGATCCTGATTATTGATGAACCGCAGTCGGTAGAGGGCAAGCAGACCAAAGAGCGGATGAAAGAGTTCAACCCGATGATCACCCTGCGCTACTCGGCTACCCACCGTGCAGACAGCATCTACAACATGGTCTACCGGCTGGATGCAATGGAAGCGTATAATAAGCGTCTGGTCAAGAAAATCGTGGTCAAGGGCATTACGGAATCCGGCAGTACCGCTACGGATGGGTTTGTCTATCTGGAAAGCATCAATCTTTCCAAGGCAGACCCTACAGCAACGATCCAGTTCGACTGCAAGGGAAAATCCGGCCTGCGCAAGGTAACGCGCACCGTTGGGCTGAAATTCAACCTCTATGACTATTCCGGCAATCTGGACGAATACAAGGATGGCTATGTGGTGAAAGAGATTGATGGCCGGGACAACCACATTGAATTTCTGAATGGTGTCCGATTGTTTGCCGGAGATGTGGTCGGCAAGGTGGATGAGGACCAGCTGCGCCGCATTCAGATTCGGGAAACGATCCTTTCGCATCTTGAGCGGGAACGTCAGCTGTTCCACAAGGGTATTAAAGTGCTGAGTCTGTTCTTTATTGATGAAGTGGACAAGTACAAGTGCTATGATGCTGCAGGCCAGCCCTATAACGGCATTTATGCAGAGATGTTTGAGCAGGAGTACGAGGATATTGTCGGCCAGATGCAGCTTTCGCTGGGCGAGGATGACTACATCCGCTACCTGAAAGCAATCTCTGCGCACGATACCCATGCGGGTTATTTTTCGGTGGACAAGAAGGGCCATTTTGTCAATCAGGTTGCAGGCGATGACAAGCGGGAGAAAACCTCCAATGACATCAGTGCCTATGACCTGATTATGAAAAACAAGGAGCTTCTTCTTGACCGGGACCCCAAGCGTTCCCCCGTGCGCTTTATCTTCTCACACTCTGCCCTCCGGGAAGGATGGGATAACCCGAACGTGTTCCAGATCTGCACCCTGAAACAGAGCAGCAGTGAAGTCCGCAAGCGGCAGGAGGTTGGCCGCGGCCTGCGTCTGTGCGTCAACCAGAACGGCGAACGCATGGATGCGAATGTTCTGGGCAACGATGTGCATAACATCAACATCCTGACTGTCATCGCCAGCGAAAGTTATGACAGCTTCGCCAAAGGCCTGCAAAGCGAACTAGCCGAAGCAGTTGCGAACCGTCCCAGAAAGGTGGACGCTGCCCTGTTTGTTGGCAGAGTTCTTACGGACGCAAACGGCAACGAACAGATCGTGGATGCAGACACCGCCGCTGCCATCTATTTTGATCTAGTCCAGAATGGCTATGTGGACCGCCATGGTGCGCTGACGGACAAGTACTATGCCGACCATGCAAACCATGCGGTGCAGGTGGCAGAAGAAGCTGCAGACTGTGCAGCATCGGTCATTGATTTGTTGGATTCTGTTTACAGCGATAAGGTCATGCTGCCTGAAAATGCACGTTCCAACAATGTGGAGTTGAAAATTGACCCGGACAAGCTGGCTATGCCGGAGTTCAAGGCCCTTTGGAACAAAATCAGCCCGAAATCGGTTTATGTGGTGGATTTTGACACAGATGAGCTGGTGCAAAAGTCCATTCGCTCGCTCAACCGCAATCTGAACGTATCAAAGATTTACTTCAAAGTAGAATCCGGTGAAATGACGGAGATCAAATCCAAGGATTCTCTGTTAGATGGCTCTGCTTTCGCAAAAGCGGATCAGCATAAATATGACCCACAGACCAAAATTCACGCCAGCCAGAGCGTCAAGTATGACCTGATTGGCAAGCTGGTGGCTGAAACCAAGCTGACCCGCAAGGCGATTGTACAGATTCTGGTCGGCATTGAAAAAACGGTGTTCGATCAGTTCAAGGATAACCCGGAAGAGTTCATTCTGAAAGCAGCTGCCCTCATCAATGACGAAAAGGCAACGGCCATCATCCAGCATATCACCTACAATATTCTGGATGAACATTACAATACGGACATTTTCACTGAGCCGACCTTGAAGGGAAAACTTGATACGAACGTCATGAAAGTACAGCGGCATCTGTATGACCATCTGATTTACGATTCAAGCAACGAGCGTGATTTTGCCGCCGACCTCGATACGAACCGTGATGTGGCAGTCTATGTAAAGCTGCCAGATGGATTCTATATTTCCACACCTGTTGGAAAATACAATCCCGACTGGGCGATTGCGTTCTATGAGGGCACAGTCAAGCACATCTACTTTGTTGCTGAAACCAAAGGCACACTGGATTCCATGAAGCTCAATCACATCACCCCGGTAGAACAGGCTAAAATTGATTGTGCCCGTGCACATTTCAAGGCACTGAACGATGAAAACGTGGTGTACGATGTGGTGAGTGACTATCAGACATTGCTGAACGCAGTTATGAAATAATAAACCAAAAGAAATAATACGGTGCTGCTGTGCAGCATTCCCCAAAACGGTAAGGTTCTATTGTGAACTTTGCCGTTTTTCTTTTTGTCCAAAATTGTATTCCAAAACGGCCCTATAGATTCATATTGGTGTAAGAAGTTTTCCAAACAAAATTTGAAAATCTGGTTGCCAAACACCCATTTTAGAATGCTATAGGTATAAGGACACGTTAGAATAGTGAATTTTCTTTGAACTTTCGCAAGACCCCGTTTAAAAATACCCCTTTAAGTTTGTATAGGGTGTAGGGACTACTTTCAGAAACGAACCCCTTGGCATTTTGGAAAGTCCACAACTTCTTACAAAACCACACTGTACCTTGACAACAACATGATCGGCTGCAAGCCACTATGCTTTTTCAGAAAAGTGCCGCCACGACAAGAGCGCACCAAGAAGAAGCCATACGCCGGAGGAAATCGGGCAGGAACAGCTTGCGGGCAGACCGACACCGAAGAAGAACCGGGCAAGCTGGCAGAGAGGGCTTCGCAAAGTTTTGTCTGTCAGGTTGTTCGGCGCAAGAGTGCAGAGAGCGCAGCTCTTTGCGCGGGTCAAGGGCGGCAGTCTTGCCCAGTGGATGTGATGCCCTGCGTCATATCCTACTGGGTATTATCTGGCGCATAGCAGGCGGCAGATTTGCAGCTCCGCTGCACCGCGTTGCCCCTACCCCGCGCACGGCGCTCTCTGCGTGACCCCAGAAAGGAGAGATGGTCGCTGAAATTGACCCGACACAATGGCCGCGCCGGAAAGCACGGCACTTATAACCCAAAGCACAATGACCGCAGTTTTGAAATTGCCAACAGCGAGCATATCGACCCGGAACGTGTCCAGCAAAACATTTATTGGGATTGTTATAACGGCATCCGCTCTGCTCTGCAGCCCAAGAGTGAGGAAAGTCTGGCCGACACTTTTGAAGAAGTCGAAAAGCTCTACTACAAACTCCATTACACCAACTTCACCGAAAAGCAGAATGAGCGCAACGCCAAAATTCGGCACACGGAACGAAACCGTTCTCCCGAAGATTTGCTTACCAGCAAGAAAACCTGCCCCGAAGAAAACATTTATCAGCTTGGAACGCTGGAGAGCCACGCTTCGCCCAAAGAACTTTTTCAAATCGCCACAGAATTTATGGACGAGTTCCATGAGCGTTTCGGCAAACACGTTCACATTTTGGATTGGGCTTTGCATCTGGATGAGGGGACTCCGCACATCCACGAACGCCATGTGTTTGACTGTAAAAACAAGTATGGCGAGATTGCTCCGCAGCAGGAAAAGGCATTGGAAGCACTGGGTTTTGAACTGCCAAAACCAGACAAGCCCCTTGGACGCTACAACAACCGCAAGATCACATTTGATGCAGCCTGCCGCACGATGCTATTCGAGATTGCCAAACGCCACGGCTTGGAACTGGACGAAGTGCCAGAATACGGCGGACGGGCTTATCTGGAAAAGCAGGATTACATTCTGAAAAAGCAAAATGAACGGATCGCAGAACAGAAGAAAGAGCTGCAAGAACAAAGTATTCAATATGTCGGATTGCTGGAAGATTGCCGTAACCAGCGAGATGAATATGCTGAACTATTCAATCAGGCGATAAGGCAATCTGAAGAGATTTCGAAAAACAATGAAAAAATTAAAAGCCAGAAGAACGAATTAGAAGAGCTGTTTTCGCAATGGGTAGATGTAAACGATTTGTTTAATGATGCGGTAAATGGTTCTTATGACCAAGCGGTCCTTGCGGTTTCCGATGTTGGATTAAACAAAGCATTACAGGAAGCTGTAAATGAAATTGATCAACATTTGGAATGGTTAATGGAACCAGAACGAATTGCAGACTTCCGCACCAGAAAATATGCAGAAGAACAAATACTCTGCCTGCGGAAAAATATCATTGGGGCAATCAAGAGCCTTCTTTCAAGAGGGACGCAGTTCTTCTATATCCCAGAGGTGAAAAAAAGCGGCCATGGAGCAAATCAAAGAAAATACTCGTCCGTCTGTTCTGCAAAAGCTGCAGCAGCGGCAGGAAGAAATCGCACAGCGTGAGCAGACACGTACCAAACCGAAAAAGCGTAGTCATGGCATGGAACTGTAAAGGAGGAAAATTTTCAAGTACAACAATTTATTTGAAGTCGTAAAGCTGAATATTACCGCCCGACAAGCCGCAGAAGCCTATGGTTTTCGTCCAAACCGCAGCAGCATGATTTGCTGTCCATTCCATGCAGACCACAATCCCAGCATGAAAGTGGATTTTCGGTTTCACTGCTTTGGCTGTGGAGCGGATGGTGATGTAATCGACTTCACCGCAAAACTGTTTCAGCTGTCCTTGCGGAAGGCGGCTGAAAAGCTGGCTACAGATTTTGGGCTTTCTGCAACAGATAATTTTCAACCACTTCCCTGCAAGCCGGTGGAAAAACCGCTAAGTCCGAAAGAGCAATTCTACAAAATCCTGTGTGGCTATCGTTCTCTGCTAGCAAATTGGCGCATGGCCTATGCACCCAAAAATCCAGAAGCATCCCTGCATCTTTGTTTTGTAGCAAGTCTACACTATGCAGACCGTGTGCAATATCTGCTGGATATTCTTTTGCAGGGAAGTCCAAATGAAAAGCAACAACTATTGAACGGAAAGGAAGTGACTGTGGGGAGACAGGATATTTGAGAAATGCGGGATAAGGCGGGATGAGGGGGGAGACGGCGGGAAAACCCTTGAAATACGCGGGAAACGGCGACTTTCGGCGCGGGACGGAGGCGCGAATTATCAACAATCTTGAGATGAGGATGCGTCGGCGGCGGTCGGCGCTTTTTTCACGCCCACGAGGCCGCACAACGGCGGCGGCGCGGCGAGGCGCACACATACGCAGAATACAAAAAAGCCCCGGAAACGCCCGTATAACGGCATTTCTGAGGCTTTTAGATGATATGAGCCGCTCGGCCCCGTCCCGGAAGTCACAGCAGCAGACCAAGAGGACGAGAGCTTCGCGGCTCATGCTGCTATTGTAGCAGACGCGGCGGCGGATTGCAAGAGGGGCAAGCGTGCTAACGGAGCGTTAGAGCGTGCGAGTTTTGGGGAAAACGGGGCTTTTCGGCGCGGATCGGCGGGGATTAGGGCGTGCGCTGGCCGTGCGAGGCGTGCGCGGCGGGGCGGCGAAGCGGGGCAAAACAGGCGGCGAGCAATGGGACAAATCTGCAAAACCGATGGGACTGTGTCCCATTGCCCTGTTTTCAAGGGTTTTCGGGCTTTCGACCCTCGTTTTTCGCCGCTTCATCAATGGGACAGAAAACAGATTTACAACTAAATCAAAACAGCGCAAAAAATCAAGCGGTTCCACCTTGGGCTTCAGCGTCCTCGGCGGGGCCGCTTTTTGTTGCGGAGCTGCCGTTGTGATACGTCCAGTAAATAGACTCTTTTTTCCGTTCGACGTGCTTTCGATATTTGAGATGAACGAGGTCAAAAATGTCCTCCCGCTGCTCCTCCGGCAGGAGGCGATACATGGCGATCAGATCGGCCTCCTCGCCCTCCAGCGGCGAGCCGTCGCAGATCAAACCCGCCGTCTTCTGATGGGCGAAGAGGTCGTCGCTCGCTTTTGCGGGGGACGGTTCAATTTCGAGTAAGTAGTCGGCGGACACCTCGAAAATTCGGGCAAGCGAAGCAAGCGCATTATACCCCGGCTTGCTTTTCCCAGTCTCCCAATCGCCGACGTTTCCGGGAGAAACGCCAACTTCTTTCGCAAGCTGGCCTTGGGTAAGGTTCTTTTCAGAGCGTAGTTTTTTTAGTAGGGCACTGAACACAAAAATACCTCCTCGAAATTGCGGGTAATTCACACGCAAAACTATTGACAAACTCGTAAATGCGAGCTATACTAAGTGCGAAAAGTGGTTTATGAATAAAGCAAAATAAATCATAGCACACCCCGACCGAAAAGGAAATAGCAAATCGGCGAACGGTAGAGTAAAAGCGAGCGGCGAGGGTCTTCCCCCCTTACTTCAATTCATTCCCGGCGTTACAAATTGGGCAAAGCACCACACGGCGGACGCCTCGCCGCCGTATGGGAGTACCGCAAGAGCAGCACCGATGCTTCGAAAGTTTACAAACCGAAGCATAGCGAAAGAAGTCGAGAGAGCTTGCGTGGTTGGAATCGGCAGGTGTTGGCGCACCGCAGATCCTTTTAGAGGAAGTCGTTCTGATTCTCATTTCTCAGCGACCCTCGCCGTTCACTTTTACTCTACCACAAACGCCGAGAAAAGGAAAGGAGGCAGATCATGAGACGCGGCAAGAAGCCCACCCGCAAGCAGAAGATCCGGCTCGGGCAAGCGGGCCTCGCCCCGGAGAACTGGCTGGTCGTGAAGCAGAAAGCAAACGGCGAGCTGATCATTTTGAACAAGTACCACGACACGATCCGCGTCATCCCGCCACTGGCCGGATGAGCTTTGCAGGAAGGAGCAGCAGCATGAAGGAGCAACCGCACATCTGCCCACTGTGTGGGCGAGCATACGACGAGCCGCCCGCGCTGTCGCGAGTGGACAACCAGACAGACATCTGCCCGAGGTGCGGCATGATGGAGGCACTGGCGGCCATGCCGAGGCGGGAAACGCCACAGGAGCGGACGCGGCGGGCCGTGTACGCCACGGGCAACCGCTGGGCGATCGAGAACTTTGAAGCGACCCACCACTAAGCCGAAACGCCCGGAAGGGCGTCACCGGGAACTGCCCCACCCGGTCTGAAGATGGCAGGGCAGAAAGGAATGACGGCAGCATGAGAAAGATCAAGAAGATCAACGGCTTCCTCGTGGTCAAGTTCAACGACCGCGAGAAGCGCGAGTACGAGGGCACGGCCCTCGGAGAGTACGGCGTGATCGACGCGGAGGTCTACACGGGCAATCTGGACATCGACCGGGGCGCGATGGAGTACGACGACGCGGACACGCTGGAGGTGGCCGTGGAGCTGGCACGGGGGCTGGAGTCCGAGGAGGACATCACGGACGAGCCGCCCACCTACACCGCCGCCGTGGAAACGAATGAGAGCTATACCGAGGAGGCGGTGGAGCCCGCCGCCCTGATCGAGGGCTGGACGCGCCGCCTTGCCACGCAGGTCAAGAGCAAGCACTACCCCGACACCGACCCGCGCACCGCCGCACACGAGCTTTACGGCTTCAAGATGGCGCTGCATCAGATCGGCTTCCTGCCGGAGAGCGAGGTCATCACCGACCCGGACACCTTCGGCGCGGGACGGCTGGACGGCCCTATGCCGCGCAACCCCGAAGAGCTGCTGGCGTTCGTGTGCGACGAACGGTGCAAGAACCGGGCCGGACACACGCAGGAGGAGCTGGACGCCATTTGCGCGAAGTGCCCGCTGGGACAGCTCTACGAGGACGCGGAGGCACAAGACCTACGCATCCGGGAACGGAGCGAGCGAGCGCTGCGGGAGCACATCGAGGGCGTGAGGCACGCTGAGGACACCGTGACCGCCCTGCTTGGCGGGCATGAGGCGCTGGCCTACCTTGCGGCGCTGCGGGACGGACAGATCCTGCAGGAGAACGAGTGCGAGCACTATGCGGCGCAGATCGCCGAGGCGGGCGCAGCGTGGGAGACGGTGCTGGAGGGCGTGAGCTTTGAAGACCTCTCCCGGCTGCGGCACCTGCTGCGGGAGGTGGACGAATACATCAAGGACGGCGGCGAGCTGTTCAACGGCTTCCAGCACGAGACAGAGCGCATCCCGGCGCATCGTCTGGAGGAGCTCCACCAGCTCGGGACGGCGCTTCTCGGCGAGTGCCCGGAGAACGACTGCACGATCTACCGCAACGTGTTCCGCATGGCGGTCGACGTCGACGGGCAGATGGGCAAGCTGACGGGCCACGCGAGGGAGACGATGCAGCGGGAGTATGAGCGGCTGCTCCGGGAGTTGAACCGCCTCTACACCATGAACCACGCGGTGAAGAAGTACCGGGAGGCGCAGCATGACAGGACTTGAACTACTCAAGGCCCCGGAGGCCACGGCGGGCGAGATCGCGGACATCATCTCCGCACCGTGCCCGCCCATCATCCCCGCCCACTGTGACGGCGTGAGCTGCCGCGCGTGCTGGCTGGCATGGCTGACAGGCGAGCCACTCAAAGGGAAAGAGCCGCCCGACAAGCGGACGGCTCCGGATGATGCTCCCGCCTACTACCATCCTCCAGTGAAAGCAATCCGAGAGGCGGCGGAGAGGATCAGGGAGGGGCGCATGGAGTACGCAGCAGAAGCGCTCACTCGCCGATCCGATTCAGAAGAGCCTCGACGGCCTTGAAGGCGTAGGCCCTTGCGACTACTGACGTCGCATAATAAGTTTCCCGGCAGACGGCAACAATCGCCGCTTTCTGAGCTTCGGTGAAACCAGCGTCAATGTGCTCGCCAGAGTCGAGAATGGCAGAGCGAAGACGCTCGCCGAGAATAGTCCAGTCAACATCGCGGCTCTTGTCGACTTCATCGAGTACACGCTCGACGACATCAAGGGTAGCATCAGCCATAGACAACACCCCCTCCCCGGGCAGTGGCCCAGCTCAATTATACACGAGCAGGAGGGCAAAGGAAAGGAGCAGCAGAATGTTCAGCACAGAAGACCTCAAGACCGCGATCGGCGCGACCGTCATCGCACGGCGAAACGCGGCGGCGCGGCTGCGGGAGGCGGGCAACCCCCGCAACCCGTTCCGGGCGCTGCCGGGGATGGAGCAGCAATTCTTTGAAGCGGCGCAGAGCGTGCGCAGCTACGACCTCGTTCTCAACTTACTTGAGAGAGAAGTAAAGCGGGAGGCGCGAAAGCGTGCGGGGCGCACGGCGCAAAGCGCGGCGGTGTTCCTTATCACGGCGGGACTCATCATCCTCGCGACGCTTGGCTTCGCGGCGGCGCTGCTGCTGATGCGCTGCCCTGTCCCCGCCGTGAGCGTCACCGCGTTTATAGGCGTGGCAGTCTCGCTGGGCTGGGCGGTCATTCGGAAGTAAGTCTAAGAACGATGAGAAAGGAGGGCAAGCGATGAGAGGCCCGAAGAAACGGCTGACGCCGTTCGGGAAGATGGTGGTGAAGGCGCTGGCTGACCGGGATATGAGTCGGGCGGAGCTGGCGGCCACGGTGGGCACGAGCCCGCAGTACATGAGCTACATCCTGAACGGGACACGCTCCGGCGAGAAGTACCTCCCAGCGATCATCGCCGCCCTCGCGCTCGACCCGAAGAAGGCGGAGCGGGCGATCGCGGCATGACGCACGGAAGGGAGGGAACGGAGTGCCGGACGTATTCATCACGCTGGAGGAGGCAGCGGCTTTTGAAGGTATCACTTACGAGGCCATGAAGAAGCGCGTTCAAAGAAGCCCCAAACAGCATAACGTAAAGTCACAGGCCCGGGAGGGCGGCGGCAAGGATCAGGTGTTGATCTCGACAAGCTCCCTCTCGGCAAAGGCGCGGAAGGCATGGCGAGCCGCGCAGAAGGTGGAAGGGAGTGAGGTCATCATAGACAAGAGAGCACAGGAGGCCGTGCCGTGGTACGTCACCGCCGACCTGAACCAGTACACGGAGGCGAACAAGAAGCGCTTCTATGAGGCGGTAGAGCTGGCGGCACGGGTGCAGGACTTCATCGACTATGACGGCCCTGACCGCACGGGCTACGCCGAGCGGTACGCGCTGGGGCTGGGGATCAGCCCGCAGAGCCTGTACCGCTACATGAAGAACGTGCTGGAGGCGAACGCATGGGCGCTGAAGCTGGAGAAGGAAGACGGCAAGAGCCGGGACTACTTCCGGGCGCTGGCGCTGTGCAGGAAGCCGAAGGAGACGGGTACGTTTCCGAGCTTGACGGACGAGCAGAAGGCGATCATTGAGAACATCTGGTTCGACAAGCGGTTCGCGGCGAACCTCGGCACGATCGAGATGCTCTATGAACGGTTTGAGCTGGAGGCGGAGCGGCGGGAGTGGGAGGAGTATCCATCCATCAAGACGGTGGCCCGGTATATCAAGTTCCTCATGGGACAGCGGGGTGCGGAGTCTGCCCGGTTCCTCGCCGCCAATGGGACGCGGGAGTGGAAGAACAAGCGGATGATGAAGGGCAAGCGCGACGCGACGAGCCTTCAAGTCATGGAGTATGTTGTTGGCGACGAGCACACCTTCGACTTTTGGGTGCAGTGGACGGCCCCGAACGGCAAGATCAAGGCTGTGCGTCCGAAGCTGGTTGCGTGGCTGGATATGCGCTCCCGCGCTATCATCGGCGATGTAGCGTGCGTCAACGCCAATTCGCAGACGCTGAAGGAGTCGCTGGTCAAAATGATCTACAGCAATCCGGGCGGCGTTCCCCACATCCTGCACGTCGACAACGGCAAGGATTATACTGCCGAGGTCATGACCGGGGAGAAGCGCAAGAACCGCAAGCACCGCAAAATCGACCTTGACTTCGCATTTGACTCAGAAACGGTCGGCTTCTATCAGAGCATCGGCATCCAAGAGGTCGGACGCTCGCTGCCGTATCAGCCTTGGGACAAACCGATCGAACGCTTCTTCTCCACGGTCTGCTCGAAATTCTCCAAGTGGTTTGAGAGCTACACGGGCACGCTGACAGGCTCCAAGACCTACGCCAAGCGGCAGAAGGACATCGACCAGATGCTGGAGCGCGGGGAGCTGCTGACGATGGAGGAGTTCTTCGAAGTCTGGACGGAGTGGAAGAACACCAAGTATCACACCCGCAAGCATCGCGGCCTGAGCGACGCGGGCGAGAAATGGGTTACGCCGATCGAGATGTTCGAGAACGGCCCGCGCTATGAAAAGGCAGCTCCACCCCGAGAGTACGCGGCGATGCTACTGATGAAGGCGGCGACCGCCCGCGTTACAAACCAAGGCATCAACAAGTTCGGCACACTCTACACGGACACGGAGCTCGCCTACTACGTCAATCAGAAAGTCAACATCAAGTGGGACATCGACGATGTCACCAAGCTCTATGTGTACGACATGGACGGCAAGAAGATCTGTGAGGCGGTGTCCGCCGAGCTGCTCGCCTTCGGCCCGCATTGTTCTCAGGCGGCACTGGAGAAGCATCTGCGAGATCAGAAACGAAACGAGCGAGAGGTCAGGGAGTATCTGGAGGAGCGAGTCCGCCCCTACGAGCTGCGGCTCGAGGACGGCGCAAGGCCCTCGGATGCAGTGGGCATGATCGACCTGACCATCAAGGCCACGCCGAGCCAGAAGCTGGTCTCCCTACCCAAGGACAGAATGTTCCGATCGGAACAGGCGAGCAAGGCGAGCCGGAAGAAGGTCACGGACGACACCTTCCTCAACGCCAAAGGCGACAAGGCACTCTCTCTTTTGAGAGCGATGAACGAATAATAATGGAGGTACATCATGGAAGTTACAGCAGCAGAGCGCACTACAATCTACACCAACATCAGCCCCCTCGCACAGCGCGTGAACAACTACATCCAGACGCAGCACTCAAGCATCGCGGCGGTCGCCAAGGACATCGGCTACAGCCGCACCACCGTCTCCCGGTATCTCACGGGCAAGTATGACAGCAACCCGAACGACCTTGAGAGCAAGCTGACGGACTTCCTCACCCGGCAGACGGGCGAGGCGGTCGACCTGACGACGCCGTTGGCGAAGTCAGAGGGCAAGACGTGGCAGACGCCCGTATTCTTTGAGAGCCGGGACGCGAAGGCCGTGCTCGGTGTATGCCAGAGCTGTCAGGAGTACATTGGCCTCGGCATCGTAGTCGCCCGCAGTGGCTACGGCAAGACCTACGCCCTGCGGCAGTACGCGAAGCTCTCCCGCGTGGCCTACATCGAGTGCGACGACACCATGAGCAGCCGCGACCTTGTGGAGGCGATTGAACGGAGCATCGGGCTCCCAAACGGCTACGGCACGATCTGGCGCAGGGTGAACGGCATCCGGGAGTTCTTCAACACGAACAAGGGCTACCTGCTGATCATCGACGAGGCGGACAAGCTGGTGAGCAAGTACACACAGAAGAAAATGGAGATCCTGCGGGCGGTGTTCGATCAGAGCGACGTGGGTCTTGTGATCGCGGGCGAGCCGAAACTGGAGGCGCAGATCAAGACCTACCTCGTGCGTATGGCGAACCGGGTGGACTTCTACGCCTCGCTGCGGGGCCTCTCCCCCTCGGAGGTGGAGGGCTATCTCACGGACTTCCAGATCGAGCCGGAGGCGCTGGTGGAGTTGAAAGCGCGGGCGTGCAATATGCAGACCGGGTGCTTCCGACTGCTCGACCGCACGCTCTCTAACGTCCGACGCATCCTCAAGGAGACGGGCGAGGAGACGGTGACGGTGAAGACCATAGCGCAGGCGTCGTCCATGATGATGCTTTGAGGAGGGACAGCGAATATGAGAATAGAACGCATCAGCGGAGCGATCCTCATCCTGCTCTCCGGCGTGCTGCTCCTGATGGCAGCCTACGGCGGGACGCCGGAGGATCGGGACGCGACAGCAATCCTCCTGACGCTGCCGATGGGTCTTGTGGCACTGTTCACCGAGATCCCGGAGCGCGGCAAGCGCACCAAGCGAGACTACCGGGCGTAAAGCCCGCAATATTAACAAATTGAAAGGAGCCGCAAACATGGCAAGGAAACGAGTAGTCGAGGCCCCGAGCCTCCATTCATGGGAGGACGTGAACGACGCCCTCCGTCAGATCGCCGAGGCGCAGATCGCGCTGGGCGAGATCCAGAGCGATATGCAGAAGCAAATCTTAGGGGCACAGAAGGTCGCCGAGGAGCAGAGCAAGCCGATCAACGACAATGTGGCCAAGTTGGAGCGCGAGATCAAGAGCTTCGTCACCGACCACAGGGACGAGATGGGCAAGACGAAGTCGGTGGTGCTGACGTTCGGCGAGGTAGGCTTCCGGCTCTCCACATCCGTCTCGCTGCCCCGGGCGAAGGAGAAGCTGGAGGAGATCATCCGCCGTCTCAAGTCCCGCCAGATGACGGACTGCATCGTGGTGGAAGAGAAGGTCAGCAAGGAGGCTCTGAAGAAGTACGGCGAGGACACAGTGAACGCCGTGGGCGCAACGTGGAAACAGAGCGACGTGTTCGGCTATGAGGTGAACATCGCCAAGCTGGAGCAGATCAAGGCGGGCAACTGAGGAAGGGGGCTCACGGAATGACAGCAGCAAGGACTGGGCGCAAACAGCCCTCCATCCGCACGCTGTGGGCGATCGCGAAGTCGCCGGAGCTGCACCTCACGGACGAAGACCTGCACGCGGTTGTCTACCGCGAGACAGGCAAGGAGTCCATGAAGATGCTGACGCAGGGCGAGGTCAACACTGTTGCCCGCGTGCTGCAGAACATGAAGGACAGTGTGAGTCGGAGCGTGCGGGACAAGCGCACGGACACGGGCGGCGACATCCGCACCACCGCGCAGCGCCGGAAGATCTACGCGCTGTGCGAGGCGCTGGGCTGGAATGACGACCCGCGCCGCATTCAAGGCTTCGTCAAGCGCGTGGCCCATGTCGACCGCATCGAATGGCTGAACATAGCGCAATGCGAGAAGGTCATCGAGGGCCTCAAGGCGATCCTTGCCAGAGAGCAGCGGAAGGGGGCCGGGCGGGATGGATAACGAGAACCAGCGGGAGCTCGATGTCCTGGCCGCGCTGGAAGGCATCCACCGGATGCAAGAGAGCATCCGGGACACGGAGCTGGACATAGTGGTGGAGACCGGGATCATCTTCCTCCGCTTGCACTATCAGCGGCTCCCGCCCGGAGTGGCCCGCCGTCTGACGGAGATCTCGCCCCGGGACGTGGCGGAGGTGTCGGAGGTCATCCGGGAGAATGGCGCGACGCCGGAGCAGCGGCGAAGCCTGGGCGACCGACTGGCGAGCGACGCAGCCGTCGCCCAGGTCATCCGGGCGGCGAATGTCTACCGCGCAAGGCTCGGATACGGCCCGCAGGAGGGCGGAGACGGCACGGAAGCAGCGGGAGGTGATATGTAATGCCAAAGGGGAAGAAACGCCTCACGCAGCGGGAGAAGGCCGAGCGTGCGGCGATCAAGAAACAGCTCCAAGCGGACGGCGTTCTCCCACCTGATAAGCCCCGGCTCAACCGCAAGAAGTTCGCCCGGGAGGTGTGGGATGAGTTCAGCGAGATGGATGTCTACACCGCAGATTTCTACCTCCGCAAGGCGATCATGGCAACGGTGGGGCCGGAGCTGCACGAAGTGACATCGGAGCAGGTTGGCATCCTGAAGCTGATGAAGCTGGCGGTGGAGACCGATCGGTTCATGCAGCAACTCAAAAAAGAGGGGCGCGAGCAATACAGCATCGGGGAGTATGTCGAGAAGGTCTACAACCCGGTCATGAATTTATAGGAGGATTCACATCATGGCAAAACTGACACCAGACGCGACGAGGACGGAGCATGGCCTCGTCATCAACGAGAAGATCATCCCGTGGGGCGCGGTCTGGCCCAAGGACTCCGGCGCATACAAGAAGGGCGCACAGTACAAGGCCGACCGTCTGCTCTCGGGCGGCACGGGCAAGGTCAAGGGCGTGACCATCCACAACACCAACGACCTGAAGAACGTGGAGGAGGACGCCGAGCAGTACACCCGTGCGACATGGCCTAACGGCAACATGAACGACGCCCGCGTCCACTACTACGTCGACGACATCAACGCATGGCAGAACCTGAGAGAGGACGAGGTGGGCTGGCACGCGGGCGATGGCCGGAAGGCCACGGGCGGCAACGAGACGACGCTCTCCATCGAGATCATCATGGACGGCTCGGGCAGCAAGGAAGACCGCAAGGCTGAGGAGAACGGCGTGCTGCTGGCGGCACTGCTGCTGAAGAAGCACGGCTTGAGCGTGAACGAGCTGTACACGCACAACCACTGGATGGGCCACCCGGACTCCATCGTGCAGGGCGCGAGGAAGAACTGCCCGCTGTACATCCTGCCCCATTGGGCGCAGTTCAAGCAGAAGGTCGCCGCAAAGCTCACGGAGCTGAACGGCGGCGCGACCACCACGGAGGCGGGCAAGACGGAGATCATGGGCAAGGCCAAGGCGAGCGCACAGCAGATGGCGCTGTTCGCCCGATCCAAGAACGCGGAGCCGCAGCTCCCGGCGTGCTCGCTGGAGCAGCTGGCGCAGTTCTTCCTCGAAGAGGGCGAGGCCGAGGGCGTGCGCGGCGACGTCGCCTTTGCGCAGAGCCTCCACGAGACGGGCTTTTTCAAGTACGGCGGCATCGTGCTCCCCACGCAGAACAACTATGCGGGCATTGGGGCGCTGAACGGCAACGCCAAAGGACAAGCGGCGACCTTCCCCGACCCGCGCACGGGCGTCCGGGCGCAGATCCAGCACCTGAAAGCATACGCCTCCAAGGCGGCGCTCGTGAACGGGTGCGTCGACCCGCGCTTCTCCCTCGTGACACGAGGCTCGGCGCAGTATGTGGAATGGCTGGGCGCAAGCGACAACCCCAACGGCAAGGGCTGGGCCGTACCGGGCAAGGGCTACGGTGGCAAGATCGTCGCCCTGTTAGGTCAGATCATGGCGTTCGAGGTGCCGCAGACGTCCGCACCGAGCGAGCCGGAGGAGCAGGAGCCGGAGTTCCCGGCGTATCAGTTAGAGGGGCTTGAAACGCTCACGGAGGCTGGCGTCATCAACTCCCCCGAGTTCTGGCGGCAGAAGTTCAGCGAACAGGTGACGGTCGGCGAGATGTTCGGTATCTTGGGGAAGCTCTTCACAAAAGTGACCGAGTAAGGACGCGGAGGGCGGGACATGGAAGACCTCGTAAAGGAACTGACGATCGACATGATTCCTGACGGCGACAACCGCATCATCGCAGAGACGATCGGCGTCGAGAACTACTACAAGCTGTGCTCGGTCGTCGGCGGCTCGACCATCTACCTCCAGAAGCCGGAGAGTGTCCTTCGCCCCGTCCGCGACGCTCACATTAAAGCGGAGTTCAACGGCTACAACCACCCGGAGCTCGCCCGCAAGTACGGCGTAACGGAGCGATGGGTGCGGCAGCTCTGCGGCGAGGGGAAGCTGGAGGGACAGATGAGCCTTCTCGACTACGGCGACGAGCCAAAAACCGCTGACTTCTAAAGACAACATTTCTAAGAAGTAGTACACATATAAGGTTCCCGAAAGGGACGGTAAAATAAGACTATGAGCATAGCTCATAGTCTTATTTTTATATCCAAAGGAGGACACCAAACATGAGCATGGAGATCATCCAGAGCGCAGCGACCGAGCTGCTGGTCAACGTTGCGCTCGCCGTGCTGGCCCTCGCCGGGGCCTACGCGGTCTACTACATCCGGCTCGGCACATCCAAGCTGAAGGCGCAGACCGCGCAGATCGAGGACGCATCCACCCGCAAGGTGCTGGACGACGCCTTGGAGGACGTTGCGAACCTCGCCACGCTGTCGGTGGGCGCAATGGAGCAGACCACGGCAAAGGCGCTGCGCGAGGCGGTCAAGGGCGGCAAGGCAAGCCGCGAGGAGCTGGTCGCGCTGGGCAAACAGGTCTTTGACGAGGTCAAGGCGTCGATCGCGCCGGAGGCGCAGCGGGTTATCACGAAGAACCTCGGCAGCTTCGACGAGTATCTGACGAAGTATATCGAGGCCACTGTGCTGGAGATCAAGCAGAACGAGCCGTACATCACCCTTCCGGAGAGTGCGCTCATCGAAGGCGAAGCGGAACGGTAAGGGAGGCGGAACATGGACGTCTCTCAGATCACCGCCCTCATCGGCGCGGCGGCGTCGCTGCTGTGTACCGTCGTCGTCGGTGCGCTCACCTTCTTTATGAAGAAGACGCTCACAAGTCTTGAAGAGGCGGACAAGCGGAACGCCGAGGACATCAAGGCACTGGACAAGAACCTCAACGACCTGAAGGCAGACCTCCCACTGATCTATGTGACGCGGGAGGACTACATTCGGGTCATGAACAGGGTCGAGGACAAGCTCGATCAGATCCTCTACGGAGGGAAAACCAAAGGAAAGGAGGAGTGACCTCATGGCAATCCTTGACGAGCTGACCGAGCAGGAGGTCAGCAAGAACAAAGCAATCCGGGGCTACATCGTCCGAGCCCTCGCAAAAGGCAGTCAGAACGCCTTACTCGTCCGTCAGATCACAAACGCCCTCGTCGCTGACGGCCTGATCTACTCGCCGGACATTTCAAAGCCGATCGAGTATCTGCAGGAGGCGGGTTATGTGGCCTTCACTGACCGATCGGTGAACGCCTACAACGCCTACCGCAAGGACTCCATCATCAAGCTCACTCGAAAGGGTGTTGATCTCGTCGAGGGCACGATCAACGATCCGGGTATTGATGTCTAAGGCGGAGCGACGGAGGACGCGGGTCAGCTCGACGATCGACAAGCTCCCGGACGATATTAAAGGGCAACTCGACGTCCGGCTTGCGGACACCTCCAACACCTATGAAGAACTGGCGGCATGGCTCAAGGCTGAAGGCTACGAGATCAGTAAGTCAGCGATCGGGCGTTATGCGATCCGCACCACACAGGCGGCGCAGCGCGTAGCGCAGACCATCCAGCGTACTCAGGCGATCGCTCAAGCGGTGGAGGCCCACCCCGACCTCGACTACACGAAGGCGGCGTCGATGGTACTCATGGACGGGCTCATGCAGCGAGTCAGCACCGCTGAGGACGACTTTCAGGAAATGCCGCTGGATAAGGCGGGGCGACTCATCGCAAGCCTCGCCCGGAACGCCACCTACGAAAAGCGCGTCCGGCAGGACATGAAGAAAAAAGCTGAGCTTGCCTTCGAGCAGATGGAGACGGAGCTCATGGCGGCAATCAAGCAGCACCCTGAGCTTGCTGGCGAGCTTCACGACGTGCTGGAGCGTGCAAGAGAGAAGGTGCTGGCAGATGGCGAAGATTGACCTGAACGACTACCTCGAAAAGCTCACAGAGCCGGAAGACCGGGAAACGGTCGCAAACCGTGCGTATCAGCGGGAGCTGTTCGAGCAGTACGTCACAAAGGACGGCAACTTTCCCGAGCAGCGGGCGCAGCTCCTTGAGGACTTCAGGGCCGGAAAGGAACTGACCGGGCCGAAGGGACTGCGCCGGAAGCTCGGAGCCTTCGATCTTGAATACTTCGGGCGGGCCTATCTCGCGCACTACTTCGTCCGCCCGTCGCCCAAGTTCCACGGCGAGCTGGACAGGATATGGCGGGAGGGCGTGCTGAAGGGGATGAACCCGGAGGTGGACGCCAAGCGGATCAGCCGCGCGGATGGGTGCCGCCGTGCGATCGAAGCGCCTCGTGGCCACGCCAAGAGCACGACCTTCACTTTCAAGGACGACCTGCACGCCGCCGTCTACGGCTACAAGCACTACATCATCATCCTCTCTGACAGCTCGGAACAGGCCGAGGGCTTCCTCGTCGACATCAAGACGGAGCTGGAGGAGAACGCTGCCCTGAAGGAAGACTTCGGCGAGCTGGAAGGCAAGGTCTGGAAGTCCTCTGTCATCCTGCTGGCCAACGGCGTCAAGATTGAGGCAATCGGCTCGGGCAAGAAGATCCGTGGCCGACGTCACAAGCAGTGGCGTCCCGACCTTATCGTCTGCGACGATCTGGAGAACGACGAGAACGTCAACACGCCGGAGCAACGCAAGAAGCTCCGCGACTGGTTCTATAAGGCGGTCTCCAAGGCGGGCGACACCTACACCGACATCGTTTACATCGGCACGCTGCTCCACTTCGATGCGCTGCTGGCCAACGTAGCGAAGAACCCGAGCTATAAGTCGGTGCGCTATCAGGGCGTCATCAGCTTCGCCACCAACGGCGAACTGTGGGACGCATGGGAATCCATCTTCACCGATCTCTCCAACGACAACCGACAGGAGGATGCACTGGAGTTCTTCCAAGCGAACCGCGAGGCGATGCTGGAGGGCACGGCGGTCTTATGGGAGGAGAAGCTCTCCTACTACGACCTCATGGTCATCCGCATCTCCGAGGGTGAGGCGTCCTTCAACAGCGAGATCCAGAATGACCCCATCGACCCGGAGAACTGCACCTTCCAAGAAGAGTGGTTTGACTTTTGGGACGACGAGGGCAAGGCGCAGCCAGACTTCTCCGACCCGAAGTTTCTCTTCGTCGGCGCGAACGACCCGTCGCTGGGCAAGAACAAGAAGTCGGACACCAGCTCCATCATCGCACTGGCGAAGGACACGCAGACGGGCTACCTCTATGTCGTGATCGCGGACATTGCCAAGCGCAAGCCGGATCAGATCATTGAGGACGCCCTCGACGCGAGCCGACGCCTCCAGCGGGAGTACAAGCGGCCCTACTACAAGTTCGGCGTGGAGACGGTGCAGTTCCAGTATTACTTCGCCGAGATCATGCGGCAGCGTGCGGCAGCGGTCGGCGAGTATCTCCCTATCGAGGAGATCAACAGCACGCAGAACAAGGATGCACGCATCCAGTCCCTGCAGCCGTTCGTGAAGAATGGCTACATCAAATTCAGCAAGAAACACAAGACACTGCTAAAGCAGATGACCGAGTACCCGATGGGCAAGAACGACGATGCGCCGGACGGCCTCCAGATGGCGGTCAAGCTGGCGCTTGACGTCAAGATCGGGCGCAGGGTCGACTACAGAAGCGTCATCGCCCGCGCCCTCGACTTCCGGCGCGGAGCCTACTAAGGAGGTGAGGCGCATGATTATCCAAGAGAACACAATCATCCACGGCGACAGCCTCACCGTGCTCCGTCAGATGGAGCCGGAGAGTGTCGACGCAATTATCACAGACCCGCCCTACGGCATCAACTATGTCTCTCAGACGGGGGCGTCCATCAAGAACGACAAGAGCCCCTTCATCTGGTTCCTCTACGACGCCTTCCGCGTGCTCAAGTCCGGCGAGGCTGGGCGCGGCGGCCTGATCTGCTTTACCCGTTGGGACGTGGAGCAGACCTTCATCGACGCGATGAAGATCGCGGGCTTCAACGTCAAGAGTGAGGTCATTTGGGATAAGGTCTACCACGGCATGGGTGACACCAAGGCAGCGTTTGCACCGTCGCATGAGAACATAGTCTTCGCGGTTAAGGGCAAATACAGTTTCCCCGGCAGCCGCCCAAAAGACCTCGTCACCTTCCCGAAGATCAACAGCTCCAAGATGGTGCACCCCACCGAGAAGCCTGTTGGTCTGCTGGCTAATCTCATCTCCTCGGTCACGAAACCGGGCGACCTCATCCTCGACCCGTTCGCCGGAAGCGGTTCCACGCTGGTCGCGGCGAAGAAGACGGGGCGTCGCTTCATTGGCATCGAGCTGGATGACGATTACTTCGTCACGGCCCAGCGGCGCATCGAGGAGGTGCGGGAATGAGCCGACTCAAGCAGCTCGTCACCCGGCTTAGACGCCCGGATATGCGGGAGGTCGCCGTGGCGCAGGTCTCCGACAAGTACAGCGAGTATCCCAGCAATGGCCTGACGCCTGTCAAGCTGGCTGAGATCCTCCGAGAGGCCGACGCGGGCGATGTTCTTCGGCAGATGGAGCTCTTTGAGGAAATGGAGGAGAAAGACCCTCACCTATTCAGTCAGCTCCAGACGCGCAAGAACGCCGTCACGGGCCTTGACTTCGAGGTGATTCCCTTCGGCGACGAACCGCTGGACAAGGAGATCGCCGACTTCATCGAAGAGCAGCTCAACGGTATCGAGAGCTTCGAGGATGTGGAGAATGACCTGCTCGACGCAATCGGCAAGGGCTTCGCCGTATCCGAGATCCTGTGGGGCTATGACGAAGGGCACGTCGTGGTGCAGGACATCAAGACGCGACACCAGAAACGCTTCTTTTGGGACACGCTGGACGATTCGTTCAAGGTGCGAACGAAGGACGTGCCGGAGGGCATCCTGCTCCCGGCGAACAAGTTCATCGTTCACAGGTACAAGGCTCGCAGCGGTCACACCTCTCGGGCTGGCATCCTCCGAGTTGTGGCGTGGATGTACCTCTTCAAGAACTACGACCTGAAGGACTGGGTCAGCTTCGCTGAGATCTACGGTCTGCCGCTCCGGCTGGGCAAGTACGCGCCGGGAGCGAGCGACAACGACAAGGCGGCGCTCATGCGAGCCCTCATCCAGATTGGCTCCGACGCGGCGGGCATCATCCCGGATGGCACGAGCATCGACTTCATTACCACGGAGAAGACCTCCAGCTCCGACCTCTATGAACGGCTGGCTCGTTACTGCGATGAACAGATCTCCAAGGCAATCCTCGGCCAGACGCTGACTTCCGACTCGGGCGGCGGCAGTTACGCACAGAGCAAGACGCACAACGATGTCCGGCACGATCTCACCGTCGCCGACTGCAAGGCGCTGGCGTCCACCCTCCGGCGCGACCTCATCCGCCCGCTGTGCATCTTCAACTTCGGCGAGGACAAGCGCATCCCCTACATCCGCTTCGACTGCGAAGAGTCCGAGGACTTGACGCAGACGGCGACAATCCTCGGCACGCTCATCGAAAAGGTCGGGCTTCGGATACCCACGAGCTTCGTCTATAAGAAGTTCTCCATCCCCGAGCCGGAGGAAGGTGATGAGATTGCAAAGCCCACCTACGGAGGCGGCATGGGCGGCGTGCTGCCGTTCAAAAGCGATGCGCTACTCTCCCTCAAGGCGGGAGCTGACGCGCCGATCGGCACGCAGCAGCACATTGACAGGCTCGCCGCCGCCGCACTCCACAAGGGCGTGGGCAGCTTCAAGCGCGCGTTCGAGCCGGTTCTCAAAATGATTGAGAACGCTGACAGTCTCGAACAGCTCCGCGAGCTGATGGAGGATGACACAGCCGTCGCCAAACTCTACGCCGCGATGGATGTCTCTGAGGTCGAGGAGCTGCTGCAGAAGGTTATGCTCTACGCCGATCTTGAGGGGCGGGTGGTTGAGGATGGATGAGTTCACCGCACTTTTCAGCCGCAAGGACATGACCTTTGAAGAGGCGGTCGCGTACTTCAAAGAGCGCGTCCCTGTAACCGCCTCGCGGTTCTATCAGATCGCCGCCGAGTACCGCACCCTCGCCTTTACGGTCAGTGGCTACACGAAGGCGCAGGTGCTCAAGAAGTTCTACGACGAGCTGCTGGCCGCACTGGAGGAGGGTAACAGCCTTGCGGAGTTTCGCGAGAATATGAACGACTTCCTCGAAGCAGAGGGCTACGAGGGCATCACGCCCTACCAAGCCGAGAACATCTTCCGCACCAACATCCAGACGGCCTACAATGTGGGCCACTACAAGCGGATGACCGAACCGGGCGTCAAGGAGCTGCGGCCCTACTGGCAGTATGACGCCGTCAACGACTCAAAGACCCGCCCGAGCCACCTTGCGATGGATGGGCGCGTGTTCATGGCGGACGATCCCATTTGGGACACATGGTTCCCGCCCAACGGCTTCAAGTGCCGCTGCACGGTCAAGACGCTCTCCAAGCGCCAGATGGAGCAGCGGGGGCTGACGGTGGAGACCGAAGCACCGAGGGCGGCGCGGCTGGAGGATGGGCGCTTCGTCAACATCCTGCCCGACCCGCAGTTCGATACCAACCCCGCCAAGGTACGCTATCAGCCAGACCTCACAGGCTACCCCGAGCCACTCAAAAAGGCGTACCAAGAGCGCGAAAAGGGGAACGCTCCGCCATAAGGCCACAGAGCCCCGCTGTGCGCGTTTTGCTCTCGGCAGGGTAATTTGACGGGCGCGGCAAATAAGGGGCGTGCGCACGCGCTCTAACGCCGTTTCCGGGCGGTTCGCGGCGACACCAAAGGAGGACAGATGCAAATGGATAGTTTTTTGACCCTGAAAGGCGGCAATGTGGAGCTCGTGGGAGCGCCGGAGACGATCTTCGTCCTCCCCATCGGCCACGTTGTCAGCTCGAAGGGTGAGTTTGATGTAGACGACGAGAGTTACAAGGCGATGAAGGCGCAGATCGCCAAGCGCGGCGTGGATCTCGTCGTTGACTACGAGCATCAGACGCTCAAAGGGTGCGAGGCACCCGCAGCCGGATGGGTGAAGGAGCTGAAGCTGGAGGACGGGCAAATCAAGGCCGTCGTCGAGTGGACGCCCCGAGGGGCGCGGTACCTTGAGAACAAGGAGTACCGCTACCTCTCCCCGGTCGTGAATGTCCGCAAGGCGGACAACAAGGCGGTCGGGCTCCACTCGCTGGCACTTACCAACACTCCGGCGATCGAGGGGATGAACCCCATCGTCAATTCAGACAATTTTGAAGGAGGACAACATTCTATGGACATCAAGAAGCTGGCGGAACTGCTCGGTTTGAGCGAGGACGCCACGGAGGAGCAGGTCGTGGAGGCGCTCAAGGCTTGCCTCGCCGAGAACCGCAGCCTCAAGGAAACGGAGAAGCAGCCGCCCGAGAACGTCGTGGCGAACAAGGCGGTCTGCGAGCTGCTGGGTCTGAAGGCGGGCGCTGCCGCCGAGGACGTGACCGCAAAGATCATGGAGCTCAAGAGCGGCACGGTCGACGGCGTCAACCTCGCCGAGGAGCTGAAGGCGCTCAAGCAGCAGAATGCGGAGCGCGAGGCCAACGACGCTGTCACCCTCGCCCTGAAGGCGGGTAAGATCACCCCGGCACAGAAAGAATGGGCTAAGAGCTACGCCCTGAGCGACCCGAAGGGCTTCGGCTCCTTCGTGGAGAAGGCCCCGCAAATCGTGCCGATGGACAAGATTGAGTTGGACGACGTCAAGGCCCTCAAGAGCGACGCGCTGGACGCCGACACGCTGCTGGTCTGCAAGCAGCTCGGCATCTCGCCCGACGACGTCAAGAAGTACGGTATGAAGGAGGACTAAGATCATGGCAAAACTGACTGATGTGAGAGATACCCCTGAGATCGCCAACGGCGCAAAGGTCATCGCAGTGCCTGTGAAGGGCGGTACCACCATTTATCAAGGCGCACTTGTCGCTCTGGACGCGAGCGGCTACGCGATTCCCGGCAAGAAGGCCGAGAGCCTGACCGCTGTGGGCCGCGCCGAGGAGACAGTGACAAATACGGGAGCAGACGGCGAGTTGGTCATCCGCGTCGCTCGCGGCGTATTCGTCTTTGACAACACCGCTACCTCTGCGAATAAGATCACCGCCGCCCATGTTCTCAAGCCCTGCTACATGGAAGACGACCACACCGTCACGGCGCTCGCCACGGGTGCGTCCGTGGCTGGCACTGTCATCCGCGTGGATGACGAGGGCGTCGCCGTCGAGTGCGGAGGCTACGTTCCCGCTGCTGCCGCCGCAGGTGTGGGCGGCTAATCGAGTAAGGAGGTACATTCATTATGATCATCACCCCGCAGGCCCTTAGAGGCATCTATACCGCCTTCAACACGGTCTTTAACAAGGCGTTTGAAGGGCAGCATCCCACCTATGAAAAGGTCGCGACCGTCGTGCCCAGCACCAGCGAATCCGAGACCTACGCATGGCTCGGTGACATCCCCGGCATGAGGGAGTGGATCGGTGAGCGCGAGATCCAGAACCTCTCCGGCTCCGCCTACACCATCAAGAACAAGGACTTCGAGCTGACTGTCGGCGTAGACCGCAACGCGGTCGAGGACGACAAGATCGGCCTCTACAATCCTTCCATTCAGATGCTCGGCGAGTCCGCCGCGCTGCATCCCGACGAGCTGGTCTACGGTCTGCTGGCCAACGGCTTCACCGAGAAGTGCTACGACGGCAAGGCGTTCTTCGCTACCGACCACCCTGTCGGCAAGGACAAGGCAAGCAACAAGGGCACCGCGAAGCTGAGCATGGACGCCTACAAGACGGCGCGTACATCCATGATGAGCCTGAAGAACAGCAAGGGCCGCCCTCTGGCGCTGGTTCCCGATCTGCTGGTCGTGCCGCCCGCACTGGAAGCGGACGCCCGCGACATCCTCGTCGCCGACTTCATTAACGGCACGAAGAACACCATGCAGGGCACGGCGGAGATCCATGTGGAGCCTCGCCTCGCAAGCGACTCCGCTTGGTTCCTGCTCTGCACCAAGCGTCCCGTCAAGCCGCTGATCTACCAGCAGCGCAAGAAGGCGAAGTTCGTCTCCAAGACCAACGAGACCGACGACAACGTCTTCATGAGCAAGAAGTTCATCTACGGCGCAGACTCTCGCGGCAACGCGGGCTTCGGCTTCTGGCAGATGGCCTACGGCTCTGACGGCACCACCACCTAAACCGCCCGGGGCAGAAAGGAGGGCACGGCATGAGCTACAGCACACGCGCTGAAGTACGGGACATGGTCAAGGATGACGCGCTCAACGCGATCATCGGCGACACCTTCATTGAAGACCCCGCCGAGCGTGAAGAGCTGGTCTCCCCGATCATCGATGCGGCGATCGCCGACGCGGACGCAGAGATCGACGGCTACCTCGCCAAGAGGTACGCCGTCCCTCTGGCCCCGGCCCCGAGGGTCATCAACAAGTTCTCCAAGGACATCGCGGTCTACAATCTGTTCTCCCGCATCGGCATCGACGAGGGGACGGATCAGAAGACCTACCTGAACCGCTACAACGCGGCGATCAAGTTCCTCACGCTGGTCGCGGAGGGCACGGTGTCCATCGGCACGGAGACGGAAGACCCGGCGAGCGCAGCGGCGGGTGGTTTTAAGGTCAAGTCCAACAGCCGCCTGTTTACCCGCGAGAAGATGAGGGGGATGTAACGCATGGCCATGTACAGCATCCGGCTCGACGGCGACACGCGGGCGATGCTCCGCAGGATCAGGAGCTTCTCGGAGATCGACAAGCAGGGCATCAATGCGGCACTGGCTGAGGGCGCGCGCGAGTCGACGCTGGAACGGTTCAAGCAGAGCAAAGGCCCGGACGGGCGCAGATGGAAGACCTCCATCCGCGCCGCACAGGAGGGCGGCAAGACGCTCATCCAGTCCGCGCAGCTCCGCAACTCCATCCACGCCAAGTCGGACACCTCCGGCTTCGCGCTCGGCACGAACGTCAAGTATGCGGCGACGCATCAGTTCGGAGAATCGGGCCGCACCATCCGGGCGCGGAAGAAGAAAGCCCTCCGTTTTCAGGTGGGCGGCAAGTGGGTCACGAAGAAGCAAGTCCGCATCACCATCCCGGCCCGTCCCTTCCTCGGTCTCTCAGAGGACGATATGCAGGAGATGAAGGCGACGGTCGAAGAGTTCATCCAGAAGGAGGATTGATCTCTTGCTCTACACGGAAAGCAAGCAATATCTCATCGACAAGCTGAAAGCGGCGGGCATCAAGTCCAAGCCATTTACCACAGAGAAGGCTCTGGAGAAGAGCCAGGAGTCCCACATCGGCGCGGTCTTGTTCGAACGTGAGACTTTCACCCGAAACGGTTCCAAAAAGAGATACAGAGACGAAGAGGGAACGCTGCACAAAAGGCGGAAGATCATGGAACGGGCGACCACGTTCGGCGTGATCATCGGCGGCTATACCGATGATGAAGTCGAAGAGATATTCGACCGCTTTGTGGCGAGTCTTGACCGTGGCATCTACATCGACGGCAACTTCGTCCCCATTGAGATTGAGGGAGCGGATTGGGTCGACAAGGACGACTCACTCCTGAAAGCACAGGTCGCCGTGCAGGTGATGATCACCTTCAACGGCGGCGTTTACCGCGACACGGGCTTCGCACCTCTGACCGATGTCAGAGTGACGTCCGTGGAGAAGATCACATGAAAGGAGCCTACAGATGGCGACTAAAACACAGAAGCCGGAAGGCGCTGCCGCACCGGAGCTTGTGCCGATCGACAAGCTCCGTGAGCAGCACAAGGTTGGGCGTGCCACCTACGCGGGCGTATGCGCCGCGAATGGCTGGCGGCCCGGTAAGGCGATGACGGAGGACGAGTTCCTCGCCGCCGTCGCCAAGTTCAACAACAGCCCGATGAACGGGCGTAAGAGCAAGGAGGCGAGGAAGTAATGCTTAGAGATGTACGCAGCAACGTCACGGACGGACTGCTCGGCTTCGCCACGGCAACGGGCGACGGCCTGCACATCAAGATCGGCGTCTCCCCCTCTGTCACCGAAAAGCCCATCACCATCCTCGGCAGCATGGGCGCAAGCACCATCAAGTCCAAGCTGGGCCTGTCCCCGCTGGCCGATGCGGTCATGGACGCGGTGCAGGGCGGCGCGGCCCGCGTGTTCTGCATCCCCGTCGCCGCGAGCACCGCTGGCACGATCGGCGAGGTCACGAAGACGGGCGACGGCGGCGGCAGCGTGACCGTGCAGGGCTCGCCCAACAACGCCTACGCGCTCACCGTGCGCTTCACCGCGCAGGGCGGGCTCAACACCGCAGCCTTCGTCTACTCCATCGACGGCGACAACTTCTCGGAAGAGATCACCGTCCCCGTCACTGGCAGCTACGAGATCGAGGGCACGGGTCTGACGATCAAGTTCACCGAGGCGAGCTCGCCGGATCAGAAGCCCAGTTCCTTCCTCGTGCGCGACACCTACACCCTCAAGACCACTGCACCGAGCATGACGAACGGCGATGTGCTGGGCGCGATTGAGAAGATCAAGAGCTTCAGCGAGGAGTTCGAGTTCGTCCACATAGTCGGCGGGAGCACGGTGGAGCTGTGGGAGGCGGTCAGTGAAGCACAGAAGGAGCTGATGACGGTCTGCCACAAGCCCTGCTTCTTCCTCATGGAGGCCGCCTATCCCGCCGACGAGGCGGATGGTGACCTGAGCGATTGGGCGCTGCAGATGGAGGCAGACCGTAAGCGGATCAAGAACTCCGACATTCAGGTCTGCGCCGCATGGGGTCGCCTTGTGCGGCTGGACGGCACCACGCAGATTGTCAACCTCGCGGGCCTCGCCTCCGGGCGCTACGCCATGACGAAGGTGAGCGTGTCCATCGGCAAGACCAAGGACGAGGACGCGCTGGGCTTCCCCAAGACGAAGCTGCTGGAGCTGGTTCCCATCGGCTACGACAGCACCGTCATTGAACTGCTGGACGTCGCAGGCTACATGACCTTCCGCGAGTACGACGGCCTTGACGACATCTTTGTCTATCACACGAAGATGATGTGCAAGGACGGCAGCGACTTCCGCTATGCCGAGGATGTGCGTGTGAAGAACAAGATCATCCGCGAGACACGCAAGAAGGCGCTGCAGTTCAAGAACGACGACATCGACCTTGAGGACATTCAGGGCGAGCTGGACGCGCGGGCGAAGTTCATCAGCGTGCCGCTTGACCGCATGGTGGAGGACAAGGAGATCAGCTCCTATGAGACCACCGTGGACGAGAGCTGCTACGATACCTTCCTCGAAGATGAGACCATGAGCGTCATCATCCGCTACCTCTCCAGAGGCTATATCCGCGAGGTCGTTATCGACATCGGGCGCTCGGCTCTGAGCAGCAACTAAGGGAGGAGGACAGGCAATGCTGAAGGTAAACGGAAAAGCCTATGATTGGGGCGACGTGGATCTGAAAATCCCCGGCCTGAACATTCAGGTGCAGGAGATCAGCTATGACGACGAGCTGGAGATGGAGGAAGTCTACGGCTCCGGCTCCAAGCCGCGCGGCTACGGCACAGGCAACTATAAGGCGTCCGGCAAGCTCTCCATGCTCCGCGACGACTACGACGATCTGCTGGCCTACTGCAAGCAGAAGGGCGTTCCCTTCTACAAGATGGAGCTGCCCTCCATCATCGTCTCCTACGCCAACGAGGGCGCACGCACGAAGATCGACGAGCTGAAGAAGGTCAAGTTCTCCAAGCGCAGCAACAAGGCAGCGCAGGGCGACAAGAGCCTCACCGTCGACGTCGACATGATGATCGTCGGCGGCGTGTATCAGGACGGCGTCGCACCCGTCTAAGGACAACATTTTTGAGAATAACAAGGAGGAAGTCACACTATGGAAAACACCAACAACCAGACCCCCGCCCGCAGCAGCGAGGAACAGCTCAAGACCAAGTACGGCGGCAAGCTCTACCGCGTCGGTATCACCGTCCCTGTGGACGATGAGAGCGAGAAAGAGTTCTCCTACTACTTTAAGCGCCCCACCGTCCCCAGCTATGACCGCTACATCAAGACCGCTGCGCAGGGCATCACCAAGGCAAGCAAGGCGTTCATGCTGGACGCGGTCATCGACGAGGACGCCGAGCGTCTGACGAAGGACATGGAGGAGAACCCCGGCATCGCGATCTCCATCGGCAATAAGCTGACGGAGATCCTCGGCCTGACGGGTACGGCAAATTTGAAGAAGCTCTAAGAGAACGGGTCGCGGAGGTACGGGAGAGCTTCGTGGAGCGCGGGCTCCTTGAGATCTATCGTTTTGTGCCTCCGCCTCTCTTAGAGACCTTTGACCCCGAAACGATTGACGACGTCGACGAGTTCCTCGGATGGGTCGCAAAGGCCCGCTTCATGCAGGAGCTTGAGGAGGGCATCGTCACCCGGGCGATCGTGCGAGCGTTCCCCGAGTGACGGCCTCCCGTCGCCGATCGTTTTCCGCCTCTATCTCAAACTGGAGGTGAAAGCAGAAAATGAGTTTAGAGTCCGTATTTAAGCTGTCGCTCATTATGAACATGATCGACAACCTCTCCGGGCCGATGGCGGGCGTGGCGTCCAAGGTCGGCGCAAACGTCTCCAAGCTGGACGCCGCAAGCCAGACCTTCGGCGGCATGGCAAAGGCGGGCGCGGCGATGCAGGAGACGGGCTCGCAGATCGTAAACGCTGTGCTCGCCCCGGTAGAGGCGACCTTTGAAACGCGGCGTGCGCTGGGTGAGCTGGCCTCGCTGGGCGTGCAAGACCTTGAAGCGGTCGAAAACGCCGCACGCAGCTTCTCCGATCAGTGGGCGGGCACGTCAAAGGCGGACTTCATCAGCGCGGCCTACGACATCAAGAGCGGCATCGCCTCCCTCTCTGATGAGGGCGTCGCAGAGTTCACAAGCCTCGCGGCCCTGACCGCAAAGGCGACGAAGTCCACGGCGGGCGAGATGACCTCGCTGTTTGCCACAGGCTACGGCATTTATAAAGACTACTACAGCGACCTGAGCGACATGGAGTTCGGCGAGATGTTCTCGGCTGGCATCTCCGACGCCGTCCGAGCGTTCAAGACCTCCGGCTCCGGCATGGCACAGGCAATCCAGAACCTCGGCGCATCGGCGACCACGGCGCAGGTGCCGCTGGAAGAGCAGCTCTCCGTCTTGGGTATGCTGCAAGCAACGATGGGCGGCGCGGAAGCGGGCACGAAATACAAAGCCTTCCTCCGCAGCGCCACCAAGGGCGGCGAGGCGCTGGGGCTCAAGTTCACAGACGCCAACAACCAGCTCCTGAGTATGCCGGAGATCCTCGACATCCTGCGGGGCAAGTTCGGCGAGACAATGGACGCCGCCGAAAAGATGGAGCTGCAGAAAGCCTTCGGCGACACCGAGGCCGTAGCGCTCATCGACCTGATGTATAACAAGGTCGGCGACCTGCAGGACAACATCGTCAATATGTACGGCTCGCTCGGAAAGGGCGTGTCGGTCACGGAGCAGATGGCCTCCGCCATTCAGGAGACGGAGCCGGAACGCTTCGAGCGACTCAAGCAGCGCATCCACAACGTCACTGAGAGCATCGGCAACTCCCTGCTCCCCACGGTCAACGACCTGATGAGCAAGGGCGAGGGCGTGCTGACGAAGGTCGGCTCGTGGATCGAGAAGAACCAAGAGCTCGTCAAGGTCATCATGCTCATCGTTCTTGCGGTGGGCGGTTTCCTCGCCGTAGGCGGCACGCTGATCGCCCTGATCTCCGGCGTCGGCCTCGTCGTGACAAAGGCGGTCAGCGCGTTCAAGATACTCAAGGGCGGCTTCGCACTGGCGCGAGGGGCGCTCACACCGCTCATATCCTCGGTGTGGAGCTTCACGGCGGCGCTGCTGGCCAACCCCGTCACATGGGTCGTCATTGGCATTGTGGCCCTCATTGCGGCGCTGGTGCTACTCTACAACAAGTGTGAGTGGTTCCGCAATGCGGTCAACTCCGTCATCAACTTCTTTAAGGAAAAGCTGACGGCGGTGGGCTCGGTCGCGAAGTCGGTGTTTGAAGGCATCGGGAACGTGATCGGCTCCGTCATGGACGCGGCAAAGGCGACCGTGTCCGAGAAGCTGTCCAACATCAAGACGGCCTACGAGGAACACGGCGGCGGCATTTCCGGCGTCGCAGCGGCGGCGATGGAGGCGGTCAAGGGCTGGTACACAGCGGGCTACACCTTCATCGACAACCTCACGGGCGGCAAGCTCTCGGAGATCCGTGGGAAGTTCTCGACGGCCATGAGCAACATCGTCCAAGGCATCTCACAGAAGTTCACCGACGCACGCACCGCCTTCTCCAACGGCCTGAACAACATCAAGAACGCCGTCTCTGGCGCGGTCACGTGGTTCTTCGAGTCCGGCAAACGGATCGTGTCCACCTTTGCAAACGGCATCAAATCCGCCTTCAGCAGCGCGGTCGAGGCCGTAAAGGGCGGCTTGCAGAAGATCCGCAACCTCCTCCCGTTCTCTGACGCGAAGGAGGGGCCGCTGTCCACGCTGACCCTGTCCGGCCAACGCACCATGACTACTTACGCTCACGGCCTGACGCTGGCGGGCGACGCCCCGGCAGAGGCGATGAACAAGAGCCTCCAGCAGGTGCAGGGCGCTCTTGACCGCAAGCCGGAGAAGAAGGTCGACCTCGGCGGCGGGAAGAAGGACAAGGACGAGAGCAGCGATGAGGGCGGCTCCGGTAAGGGCAAGCAGGTCATCATCCACAAGCTGCTCGTCCCGGTCGACCTCAAGAAAATCAAAGACCTGCAGCAGCTCCTCGCTCTTTTGCAGGAGGTCGAGGACTACGCAGCGGCCAACGAGGACGGCGAACCCGGCGACGACGAGGACGCCGTCCCGGCCCCGGCATAAGGAAGGAGGACGCTATGATCTATGTAGAAGACGAGCTGATCAAGCTCAACGGCGTCGTCCTCCCCGGTCTCGTCAAAAGCATCGAGGTCATTGAGACCGCGAAGGTGGACGAGCAGGAGGTCGAGGGCAGCGCCACTAAGCCGAAACAGGCAACGGGCTACGAGGACGCCAAGGTCAACATCGAGCTGATCATCGACGACACGCCCTCGCAGACCAAGTACCAGCGATACGCAACGCTCCGGGCGATCTTCCGATTGCCCGGGCAGAGCGTGCCGCAGCCCATCCCCATCATCAGCGAGGACACCGCCGCCCACGGCGTGGAGAAGGTCATCTTCAAAAAGCTGTCCCACAAGGGCGAAAACAAGCGCGGGCAGCTTACGGCTACGCTGGAGCTGTGGGAGTACATCCCGCAGACCATCACGGCAAAGTCCGGCTCCAGTTCCGGCTCCGGCAAGTCCGGCTCCGGCAAGTCCGGCGGCGGCGCGGCGAGCAATCTGAAGGCGGGCTACAAGAGCTACCTGAGCAACGGACGGGGCAAGTCCCCCGCACGGGATGACGCAGACGCCACGGCGGCGATGAACAAAGTGACCGCCATGCCGTACTAAGGAGGCCACAGTGGAAACGAAAGAACTGTACTACCCGCAGATCTCGGCACAGGCCGGTTCCTACACCTTCGAGGAAGGCGTGGAGCTTGAGATCTATTCCTCGAAGTCCTCGTATTATGATTGGGCGAAGATCCGCTTCACGAGCCAGTTCCGCCCGAAGCTCTCGCTCAAGAAGAAAGACCCCGCCACCATCCAGCTCGGCTATGACGGCACGCTGGAGGACGTGTTCACGGGCTTCGTCTCCGGCAACTACGACGGCGGGACGTATGCCAACGAGGTCGCGCTGAAGGATGAGATGCTGCTCATGGAGGAGACGATCATCAACGACACCTTCCTCGACACCACGCCGCAGGAGCTGATCTCGTACTTCCTTGCACAGGCGGGCCTGTCCAAGATGAAGCTCTCCAGCAAGACCTACCCGACGCGCAAAATGCTCCCCATTCGGAGGCAGACCGCCGTCCAAGCGATCAACGCCGTCAATGCGGCGTGGGGGCTTCGTGTTCCGTTCTTCTTCTCGGGCGGCGTCTTCTATTGGGACGAGAAGCCGGAACAGAAGAAGGTCTACACCTTCGAGCGCGGCGTGAACATCCTAAACCTGCGCCGCGCGGGCGGCGTATGGGAGCTGGAGACGGTCTCCGCGCCATTCATCAAGCACTCCCACAAAATAAACCTCATCCATCCGCAGGTGAGCGGTGAGGTCGAGGTCTCCAAGGTGGTCAGCAAGACCAACGACTCCGGCTTCATCCGCACCTACATCTATTTCTGACCCCGAAAGGAGGAAACCGACGTGCTCGAAGAAATGGTCGCGTCCGTTATGAAGAAGACGCTGGCGCAGGACTTCCCGCATTTGAAGCTCCCCGCCGCCGTATTCGCCACCATCGACTCGGCGGCAAAGAGCGACGCCTTTGACATTGAGGAACTGATCGTCCACAACGAAGTGACGGGCGAGGTGTTCAAGGCGCACATCACCTCCTACTGGTACGAGTACAAACTCACCGTCATCGACCGCTTCGGCAACCCCGACGCCAACTATCCCGCGCTTCCGGGAATTAAGTCTAAGAAACAGTTCAAGGCCGGGGCGGTCGTGGCCGTCGCGCTTCCCTACGGCGACCTCACCCCGGCGATCATCGGGGAGGTGGAGCTATGACGGGCTTGAACGATACGGACATCCGGCTCAACAGCGAGTGGCAGCTCACACAGGCCACAGACGGCGACGCGCCGCTCTGCTCGGGGCTGGAGTGTCTGTATCAGAACATCGTCCTTGAGGCGCTCACGCAGCCGGGAGACGTCTTCTATGACGCCGAGTTCGGCTGGGGCCTGTATGACTTCATCCAGTCCGAGGACACGGAGCTGACCCGTCTGGAGATCACCCAGCGGGTGCGGCTCAAGCTGCAGAAGCGGGAGGTCATCCTCCCGGAAAGCATTGAGATCAGTATTGCGTTCGAGGATGACGCGGTCGTGCTGCACTGCTCCTTCCGCTTCGCGGAGGAGGACGAGCGGCACGAGCTGGACGTCATCATCGGCGCGGTGAGCGTGGAGGTGATATCAGAATGATCGACAAGGAAATACTGGACGCCGTGCTCCCTCTGCCTACGCTGGACGAGCTGAAGGAGCAGAAGGTCGAGGAGCTGAAGGACGAGGGCTTCGTCATCAGCAACTTCCATTCGGGCGGCGTGTTCTACACGATGCTCATGATCGTGCTGCGCATCAAGGTCGAGGTCATTGAATTGCTCCGCGTCGTGCTGAACAATATGTTCGTCTCCCACGCGGGCGGTGCGTGGCTCGACCTGAAGATGGCGGACTACTCCAAAAAGCGCAAGAAGGCGCAGAAGACGCAGGGCTTCATCACCGTCAGACGCGCCGACATGACGGGCGAGGCGGTCAAAATCCCCAAGGGCCACGTCTTCAAGAGCATCCTCGACATCAACGGCGAGGAGCTGCGCTTCTTTGTGCTGGAGGCGGCGACGCTGCAAAAGGGCGCGTCCTCCGTGGACGTGCTGGTGGAGGCCGAGACAGAGGGCAGCCGCTACAACGTCCCCGCAGGGCAGATCGTGCGCACGCTGACCTACCTCGGCGACGTCACATTCAGCAACGCCGAGGACTGGATCGTGCGGGAAGGCAGCGACACCGAGGACGACGAGAGCGCGAGGGCGCGGACACTCCGCTCGTGGTCGGAGCTGGCGCAGCGGGCGACGGAGGACACCTTCATTGACGCGGCGGAGTCCGTCCCCGGCGTACTGTTCGCACAGGCCGACTGCAACCACCCGCGCGGGCAGGGCACGGTGGACGTCATCGTGACAGGCACGGCGGGCGAGGCAACGGAGGGACTGCTTGCGGCAGTAAGAGAAGCCGTTGACAAGATCGCTGGCCCGTATGATAATATTCTCGTGAAGTCCTCTGTGACCGTATCGCAGAATATCTCCGTCACGGTCACGACCGACACGGCGGACACGGACGAGGCTGTGGAGAACCGGGTCAAGGCGATCCTCACCGAACTGCTGGCCGTGCGCCGCAGCCGCAAGCTCAACGAGCTGACCCTGTCCGACATCAACCACGCGATCCGCAGCGGCTACAGTGGGGCCACCAACGCGGCGGTCTCCGAGCCGGAGGCGGATGTGAAGCTGGGTAAGGACAAGGTCATCACCCTCGGCGACGTCTCCGTGACGGTCGAAAGGGAGTGAGCGGATGAAGCAGTTTGAAACCTTCGGGGAATATATGTTTGATCTGCTCTTCGCTCCCTTGAAGAAGGGCCGGAAGACGGTCAACCAGCTCTGCATCTTCTTCAAGGTCATGGGGCGCGAGTTCGACGACCTGAAGGCGGCGATCTTCCGCGTGCGCAGCGAGGCGAACGTAGCAAGCTGCTCAGAGGTCATGCTCCCCGTGCATGGGCAAGACCGGGATATGCCGCGACTGGAGGGCGAGGACGCCGAAGCCTATCGGACGCGCCTGTCCATGAAGGGGATCATCTCACAGTGGAGCGGCACGCGGCGCGGCGTTCTCTACGCGCTGACCGCGCTCGGCTACGACCGCAGCCGGATTGAACTGTTCGCCGATCAGGATGCGGAGCGCTGGGCTGAGTTCATCATCTTCCTGAACAGTTCCAAGCCCAGCGGCATCACAAATCTCTCGGTCATCGACGGGCAAGTCCGCAAGGTCAAGGAGGGCAGCAGTAAGCCCGCCTACGGCATGGAGACCATCGGCGGGCTCATTATTCAATCCCGGCTTCAGACAGGCTTCTCACGCTATCCAAGGTGCGGAGAGATCGTGTGCGGCGTGTGGCCGCATATCGTCAGTGAAGGACATCTCGTGGCCTCGACGGTCATGGCGCAAGGCGGCGCATCGGGCGGCGGCAATCCCTTCCCGAGAGCCGGCACATTTGCAGCCTCCGAGGAGTTCTATCACTTCGGCGCGTACACCATTTATCAGGGCTTCGCCTCGGACATTGAGGTGGGCTCGAAGGCGGCGCAGGGTGCAAAGGTCTACCTGAGATGCTCCACCTCTACGCGCTGCTCTACCAACGCGAAAGGAGGCGCAGCAGAATGAAAACATTGACTTCTATCGGTATCCAGAAGATCGGGCAGCGGTTCGTTGACTCGGTCGATCATGCGGACTACACGCTCAACGGCGTGCCACAGACAGCGGAGCCCTTCCGCCGCTTCGTGCAGGGCGCAAGCGCAAGGGTCTACATTTACTTCGACGATACCGTGATCGGTGACGTCGCCGAGGTGCAGCTCGTGGACAAAGACGGTGACATCATCGCGTCAGCGGGCGAGCGGGTCTTCACAAAAACACCGGGCAAGGGGCTTTATATAGCCTTCAAATATAATATCTTAGAAGTGGAGGTCGAAAGCAGCAATGAAAGCCTATGAAAAAATCGGGTGGCTCGATCACGTCCAAGACATTGAGACGGGAGAGGTCATTCAGGAAGGAACGCCTGTGAGTCAGGTGAATATGAACCACATGGACGAAGGCATTTTCACAAACCGTGAAGCGGTCATTCTCCATGAGGCTCAGATTGCCGACGCGCAGAAAGAGATTAAGGTGTTGAAGGATGCGACGCTGAACAACATGGTCAACAATGTCTTTCTCATCAACTTCAACACCGTGACCTCGGTCGCGATCACGTCAGGGATTTACGACTCTGTGGCGCGAAAAATCTATGTATAAGGTCGCTTGCAGCCGCAAGGAAGCAAGCTGCATCATCGGGAGCTTGCTCGTGGAGCTGGCCCCGGTATGCGAGAAGTGCGGCGGGTTGCCGGATGGCGTGCTGAACCTGCAGACGGAAGCGGGGCTGTCCCTCACAGGGGACGCCGACGTCCTCATCACAGGGCACAGCATCATCAGCGGCAAGCCTGTCAGGATCAAACTCACGGACTACGGCTTCGAATATTATGGTGATCACGCCGAGCTTGCCCGCGTTCGGGAAAAGAGGTGTGTGTATCATGGCAGAGCCGTCAGTCCTACAAAAGAAAACTGAGATATTTCTCGAAAGGGATATATACCCCTTGCTGAAAAACTTCCCCGCCTCCGAGAAGTTCTCCTTGTGCCAAGAGATCAAGCAATCCTGCTACAAGCTCATCCGAGCGGCTGTTATGGCCAACAACCTCACGAACGTCAACAGACGGCTCATGTGGCTGGATGAGGCGGACGCAGAGAAGACACTGCTGCTCGTGCTTTTAGGTGTCGCCAAGAACCAGAAGTACATCACGCAGAAGAAACTCTTGGAACTGCAAGGAAAGCTCGAGGAGATCGGGCGCATCATTGGAGGACTGCAAAAGTTCTTCATCAACAACCGAAAATAGACCATCAGAAAAAGTACAGCACCTACTCAGGGTTATCTCTGTCTGGCGTCGAACCGTGCGGTTCGCGGGTACAATTCGGCCCGCAACTGGAACAACAACAATGCTACGAACTCCAACCCGAACCTCGGTTTCCGCCCCGCCTTGTAGGTTATTACGTCATCTGCGGCCACGGCTTCAGGTGCGTGTCCTTGTTATACTTCAAGGGAGAGGTAATCCTTCGCCATGTTGAGAAACGGCGTAAAAACAGTGACTGAGCTTCGCCCGCCCTCTCGTATTGGGAGGCGGAGGGAGGTCTACAATGTGGGTAGCAACCCGCGTCATGGGTGCCAAGCCGTTCTAAAAGGAAAGGATGCCACGAATGACGAAATTCCCCATTATGCTCTACAACACGAAGAGCACCAAGAAAGCCCTCGTGCCGCCGATCCCTCCGCCCTCCAGCTATGAGGACGCCGTGGGCTGGTCAGCGATCGAGGCGGGCTACAAGACCGCCTTGCGAGGCAGCCGTAAGTTCACGCGGGAGGCCGTGCTCTACGACCTCTATTCCGAGGTGAACAACGTGCGCCTGTGGCGCGATCTCAAGAAAATTGAGAAAACGAGACAGGCGGGCGTTAGTGAGTACACGCCGGGAAAGTATCGGCACAGGATCATCGTGGAGCCGAAGGAGCGCAGTCTCCACATCCCGCCGCTGCGGGACAAGATCGTGCAGCTCGTCATCCATCAGGAGCTGCAGACGCTCTTCCGCCCGGTATTCGTCAACCGTTCATTTGCGTGTATGTACGGAAAAGGCCCCATCCGAGCTGCCTTCAACGTACAGCATGACATGAGGGTCGCCCGCATGAAGTGGGGCGACGAGGCGACGGTCATCAAGATCGACGTCCGCAAGTTTTTCTACAGCATCGACCGCAGCGTGCTCAAGCAGATCATCGCGAAGCGGTTCAAGAAGCTCAAGAAGAAGTACCCCGAGAAATACGAGGACTTCCTCCGTTTTTACAGGCTTCTTTGCAAAGTGATCGACAGCTCGCCGGAGGGCGAGAGAGGGATTCCGCTGGGAAATGTGAGTTCTCAGGACTTCGCCAATATCTACCTCAACGAGCTCGATCAATTCTGCATCCGCTTCCTCGGTGCGACGCTCTACACGCGCTACATGGACGATGTCGTCGTCATAGCGCCAAACAAGGAAATCGCCCGGGAGTGGTTAGCAAAGATCAAGGTGTTCCTCCAAGAGAGACTGCACCTTGAGACCAACCAGAAGACCAAGATTTTCTATGTGCGGCAGGGCGTGAACGCCTACGGCTTCAAAATCAAAGCGACGCATCTGCTTCTCCGTACCGAGTCGAAACGGCGGGAGAAGCGGCGCATCAAGCGGATGATGGAGAAGCTGCAGGAGGGCACGATCACGAAGGCAGCGATCGTCCAATCGGTCAATTCGTGGCTCGGCTTCGCCCGATGGGCTTGCGCCCACAATCTGGCGAAGAAGATATTCGCTCCCTACCGCTTCATCAAAACGGAAGGAGAGCTACCTTATGGCGCAATATCTCGGAACCGTCAAGCTCGGCGGATTTTACAACAACGGCGCGGCGCTGGCAAGACCCACAAAGCCGTGGCGTAACGACACTGAACCATATTCGGGCGCGGGTAGGGGCAATATCCCCTCAATGTCCGGAGGCATTTCAAACTACAGCTTCGGCAATACGCCCTCAGACGACGCAAAGAAGCTCCAGTGGGTAAAGATCAAGGACGGCGACAAGACACTGCTCATCTGCGACCGTGTCATCCTTGTCAATGTCACTTGGAACGACCTGAACAGCGCGGGCTGGATCTTCGGCAAGGAAGTCACCATTGACGGCGCAAAGTACAAGTGCCGATCCCTGACGGGCGGCAGCAACTACCGCAACACCTCCGATGCATACGCGGGCGGCACGCCCACCAACAATGAGTGGGACAGGCTTGTCACCCGCGAGGAGGTCATCACGGGCCTTCCGGCTCCTGTGTCCTCCGACCTCGACAGCAGCCTCAATTCAACCGATCTCAGCAGTGCACATAATCAGCTTTGGAACTGGATGGGCGTCTATACTTGGTGCCAAGAGACGTATTCCTCGAATACGTCGGTCCGTGCGGTTCGCGGGTGCAATTCGGCCCGCTACTGGAGCAACTACTATGCTACGTACTCCTTCCCGGGCCTCGGTTTCCGCCCCGTCCTTGAAATCCTGAACACTGACCCTCTGATCTCTGACAGTGACAGAGACCTCGGAGATAAGAACAGCAATTTCACGATCACCTACACGGTCGATGACGCCGACTCCGGCGACGTCTTGACGGCGACGGAGTCGCTCGATGGGCAAACGACGAAGTCGTTTGCCCCGACGCGAAATTCGGTAAACACCATCTCTGTCGATGTCGACTCCCTAAGTCTCGGTAAACACACCGTCAAGGTCGTCGTCAGCGATGGACAGGGCGGCACAGCGACCCGGACGTGGACGTTCACCCGCACAAACTCCGCACCGACCATTTCCGGCAGCGACGGCAATCTCGGAGATAAGAACCTCGGCTTCACCTATGCCTACACCATTGACGATGCGGACGGCGACACACTGACCGTCGTGGAGGAACTCAACGACGAGACGATTCGCACGATCAACAATGCGCCCAAGGGCGAGGAGCTGACCGTGACGATCACCTCCGAGAAGCTCTATGCGCTGGGGCTTAATTCGGTCAACACCCTCAAGATCACCGTCACGGACGGCAAGGGCGGTACGGCCTACCGTCGCGTCACCTTCAAACGCACAAACTCCGCACCGACGATCTCCGGGCAGGACAAGGCCCTCGGTCTGAAGAACGGGAGTTTCGCAGAGAATTACACCGTGAGCGACGTTGAGGGCGACAATGTGGTCGTCACCGAGTTCGTGGATGACGTGCAGATCCGCAGCTATCAAGCAACGCTGGGACAGCAGGAAACGATCGAGCTGACCCGAGAGAAGTGGCTCTCGCTTACCAATGGACAACACCAGCTCCGCATCGAGGCGGTCGACGGCAACTTCGCCACCAGCGTCCGTGTATTCTCCTTCAGCAAGAAAGAGACCGTCATTAAGTTCGAACTGGTCGCGCCGGAGGAGACCGATGCAGCGGCGACTAAGGTGCTCGTGACGCCGACGTGGAAGATCGAGGGCGCGGTCGCCAAGGTGGAGGCGTGCAACAACGGTTTTGACGCCGTTCCCACATGGGAGGACATCACGGCGATGGTGCAGATCAACCGTGTCTACAACTTCACCAACAAGACCAAGACCGCGAGCAAGTGGGGCGTGAATATCCGTTTCACCATCACAAAGAATGAGGGCTTCGAGGGTGAAGTCTCCATCTCGGGTTTCGGAGGTGCGTATGAATAAAGCTATGAAGTATTTGACTCCGAAAAAACCTATCTCCAAGATCGCCCGTGACCGGGCAGAGGAGATGGAAGAACGGAATGTCGACCTCTACGAGGCGATCGCTGGACTCTTTGAAGAGCTGGCTGCGCTGGAACAGTCCAACGCGGAGCTGAAAGCCCGTGTTGAAATGCTTGAAAAAGGAGGTAAGCAGAAATGAAGGTTAAGACCTATATGATCGCCGTCTATGCCGTTCTCGTCAAGAACGGCAAGCGCGAGATCGAGGAGCTTCCCGAAGCCTATATCATTCCTGTTGCTGAGTATTTGGCTACTCAGGAAGAAGCTACCAACGAATGAGATAAGCGGTGAAGCAAAAACCCCGAGGTAAAGGCAGTTTACATCTTTCCCGGGCAACCACAAAGGCTCGTCCCGCAGTACACGCAGACCACCTTGAAGGGGGCCGCGTTTGCTGTGGGACGAGCCTAAGATTTTCTTCTTAGAACGGCGCTATTTTTTCTCAATTATCCTGTCCGAATTTCTCAAAAATCGTGTCGCGCTACAGTGACCGCTCTTGGAAAAGCAATCGAACGATGCAAAGAAACCGAAGAAGCAGCATAGCGCACCCGCCCGAAACTGGGTGGGCGACAATGGGAAAATTATTGAACCATTATTCGCAGATTACTTTTTGAGCCTGCACCCCATGCGCTGCTTTCAAGGCAGGCTGTTCACGGTGGATGGCATGGTGGAGGATGAAGCCCCACTGAAAAAGGAAATCTACGAACAGATTCGTTATTATGCCACCACCAGCGTAGCACGGCGGATTGAACATATCATGCAGGCCATCAAGTTGGCCTGTGCATCTGAACCGCCAGAAATTCAGACAGACTGCATCCATGTCCGAAACGGTACATATTTTGCAGACGGGCATTTTACACCTGAAAAAGAATACCGCATGAACCGTCTGCCCATTGCCTATGTGTCGGATGCACCAGCACCGACACGCTGGCTGCAATTTCTGAATGAGCTGCTATACGAAGACGATATTCCGGCCTTACAAGAATACATTGGCTATTGCCTGCTGCCTGTTACCAAAGCGCAGAAAATGCTGCTGATGGTCGGCAAGGGCGGTGAGGGAAAATCCAGAATCGGGCTGATCCTGCGAGAATTGTTCGGCAGCAGTATGTACACAGGCAGTCTGCAAAAGGTAGAAACCAACCGCTTTGCCCGTGCAGACTTGGAGTACAAGCTGCTTTTGGTGGACGATGACATGAAAACTGAGGCCCTGCCGCAGACCAACAACATTAAAACTCTTGTTACGTTGGAAGATAAAATCGACATTGAGCGCAAAGGTCAGCAGAGTGTACAGGGAACGCTATATGTGCGGTTTGCCTGCTTCGGAAACGGCAGTCTACACGCTCTTTATGACAAGTCCAACGGTTTCTATCGCCGCCAGCTGTTGCTCACCACTAAGGAAAAGCCCGTTGGCCGGGTGGATGATCCTTTCCTCATTGACAAGATGCGGGGTGAAAAAGAGGGTATCCTGCTTTGGGCATTGGAGGGACTGCATCGGCTGATTCGGAACAGCTATCAGTTTACCATCAGCGAACGCACCGCCGCGAATCTGAAAGAAGCGATGGAGCAGGGCAACAATATCCTTGGCTTTCTCAAATCTGAGGGCTATTTTGAAATTCGGCAAGGGGCCAAGTGCAAATCCACGGATTTCTATAAAGTCTATGAACGCTGGTGTCTGGACAATCTGGAAAAGCCGCTGGCAGCATCAACCTTTATCCACCATCTAAAAGATAATCAGAAAAGTCTGGGCATCGTCTACGATGATAAGTGCATCGGCACAAATCGGGGCTTTCACAATGTAGACGTTGACCTGTTTTTACCCGTTGATGTTCCAAGTCCGTGGGATTAAAAATAAGAATCAACTTGAAAAAGCCCTGCTCAGCCTGCTCACAGTGCGCAGAAGGTGCAAGATGAGCAGAGTGAGCAGGCGATTTTGAACTTACATCAAAAAAACATGGAGGTTTTGCTTATGGGTTACGCCCGAAAGGACGTTGAAAGAACAAAAATGAACGTGAAAAAGTTTGTCCGCTATCAGGAAGGGGCTGAAAAATACAGCCTTGGCCTGACAAAGTTTCAGGAATTAGCGAAGGAAGCCAAAGCCGTTTATAAGATCGATAAGGTGGCGTTGGTCAACTGCGAGATTTTCGAGCGGTATCTGGAATCCTTCCGCATTGCATAAAAATAGGCCGGAGGAAAATCCCCCGGCCCCAGACCGCCCACAGTGTTGCGCTGCATAGCAGCTCGTGGGAGAAGCCACCTTTATTCTATGCAAAATCAGAGCGTTTCTTTCCAGTCATCCCGGAAGCCGTAATAATCCATTCGCACAAACGGATATTTTTCCGTCAAAGCAATGACGGCTTCCTTCATCTCTGCAAAGTTCTCGGCAGGCAGAAGCCTTCTCATGATGAGGAAGAACCCGAAGAAATGGGCATTATCCATTGTGCCATCTTCCCGGCGGATCAGCAACGCCTGTTCTTTTTTGTTGAGGGAAGGCTTTTGCTCAAAGAGACGATTGTAAATGCGGCTCCCGTGTGCGCAAAGATTGCGGATGATCGTCATGCTGTGCATATACTGCCCCAGAATTTCTGGGCCGCGATTCATAGTAAGCCCGAACCGATGGGCAATCGTTTCTTTGAGCGGACGTTCGGAAATGGAATACAGGAAAGAGATGTCGGAGATCGTCAGCAAATCAACATAGGCCCAGAGCGGAATCTCTTGGTGCAGGTCGTTGATGAAGTGCTTTAAGTAGGCTTCGTGGGCCAGCCGCTGACGCTTCTGCTGGTTGGCTTTGTCGACGATTTCCTTATGTTTTGCTTGATTGGAAAAATTTGTAGCATCCAGATAACCCAGCGGCCCATACACTTTTGTAAATTCATAGGCATAGATGGACTTCATCTGCACCTCAATGGTTTCGATGTGGTGCAGGATGATATGACGGAACTCATGGTCGAAATTGTAAATGTCTTCGATATTTTGGAACGTGGCAGACTTCGCAAAAACATCGTTCTTGCGGAGCGTCAGAGAATAGCCGCTGACACGGTAATAATTGTTCCGCAGCAGAAAATCCTTTGCTTCGGCTTCATCCTCGATGGTAAGGCCGCGTGAACGAAGAATCTCGATTTGTTCGTCTATCGTTTTGAAGTCCTTGTCTGCCATGAAAAATCTCCTTTATAAGCAAAACGCCCCCAAGTGTGCATACGCTATGCGCAGAGGCCTGGGGGAGTTGTTACCATTATAATAGCAAATCAAGGACAAAATGTCAATGAGCAGAGTGTGAACTTTCGATTTTTCGTAAAAATTTTCAAGAAGGGCTTTTTATAGCTTGACTTTCTGTCATGCGGAAAGTATACTGGTGCTGTGGAGGTATGAGAGCAGCTATGGCAAAGATGGGACGACCAAAATCCGAAAATGCAAAAAAGAAAACCTTGAGCATTCGGGTGGAAGATGCCCTGTATGAGCGTATCTGTGCTTATGCCGAACAACATCAACTGACTGTAACAGAAGTTGTCTTGCAGGGGCTGGACAAAGTTTTGTCCGACCTTGAATAGTATCAAGCCCTTCTTCTTTCGGGAAGGAGAATTGATATGGCAACGACACGAAAAGACCTGCGGGGACGTACCCTGCGAAAAGGCGAGATGCAGCGCAGCTCCGATAAGCGGTATGCGTATTCTTACACGGACCCGCTGGGACGGCGCAAATACATCTACGCAAATGATCTTGTGACCCTTCGGGAGAAGGAAGCGCAGCTAACTAAAGACCAGATGGACGGTCTGGATATTTACGTTGCAGGCAAAGCAACGGTCAACTTTGTGTTTGAACGTTATATGAGCCTGAAAACGAATCTACGCCAGACCACCCGGAGCAACTATCTTTATATGTATGACCGCTTTATCCGTGATACCTTCGGCAAGAAGAAAATTGCGGAGATTCGGTATTCGGATGTGCTGCAGTTCTACAATTACCTGTTGGATAAGCAGGGCTTGCAGACGAACACGCTCGAAAGCGTTCATACGCTGCTGCATCCCACCTTTCAGCTGGCGGTTCGGGATGAGATCGTCCGCAAGAATCCCACAGATGGTGTGATGGCAGAAATCAAGAAAAGTTCCGAGCAGACCACTGGTGTGCGTCATGCCCTGACGATTCCGCAGCAGCGGGCGTTCATGGAGCATATCGCCAATCATCCGGTCTACTGCCACTGGTGGCCGCTGTTTACGGTGCTGCTGGGAACAGGCTGCCGCATTGGTGAAGCGTTGGGCTTGCGCTGGGATGATCTGGACTATGAGCGGCGTACTATCAGCATCAATCACAGTCTGGTCTATTACCCGGTGGGCGAAAGCCGCAATTCGGTTCTGCACATCTCAAAGCCTAAAACGGAAGCAGGCGTTCGGACGATCCCTATGTTTGATACCGTAAAGGATGCCTTTGAAATGCTGCATGAAGAACAAAAAGAATCCGGCTGGAACGATGTGGAGATTGATGGTATGACGGGTTTCATCTTCTGCAACCGCTTTGGCAATGTTCCGAATCCGCAATCTGTGAACCGTGCCATTAAACGCATTATTGCAGACTACAATGTGGGCGAGGAAGTAGAAGCAAAGAAGCAGCATCGCGAAGCCGTTCTGCTGCCGGACTTTTCGGCACATTATCTGCGGCACACGTTCTGCACAAGGCTTTGCGAAAAAGAGACCAACCTGAAGGTCATCCAATCGGTCATGGGGCATAAGGATATTCAGACCACGATGGACATTTATGCCGAGGCGACCGAGGAGAAAAAACAGGAATCATTTGAGCGTTTGGCTGCTACACTGGATATTTTTTGATAGCAAAGAAGGGCTCTTACTGAGCGTTTTGTCTGACAGCAAAATTCTTCCAAGGACAGCAAATTGACAGCAAAACTACGAGAAAGACGGCGAATCACGAAGGATTATGAATACCGGGAATGCAAGTAAAAACGCGATTGTGAAGCATCACGAATCATTGTAAGCCGGTTCCGGAAAGTATCCCCACGATGAAGCCGATTGAGCAGTAAAGCGTAAAATTAAAACGCAGATACGATGAATTTTAAAACGAAATTCGGTCGATATCTGCGGTACTACACCACAACTACACCAATTTTCATGCGTTTCGTTGAAAAGGGGCCTTACAAAGCGGTGTGGTGTATGAATTGAATAGGCGGATTGGTGTAGTGGCTACACCGAACTCCCAAAACGAAGATACGGCAGCTATGTTGCGAAAAACAACGTAGCTGCCGCTTTTTGTTTCATATAAGGATTTTATGCTACCAGTCGGCGTTCCCTGCGGTTAAATCAGCTCGTCGCTGGTGATTATAAAATGCACCTTGATTCAGCATACGCCAAAATTTACGCCAATGATTCATAGCACACGTTCCACCCAACGCAGTGCAGCGTTAAGACGCTCACTTTGCCGGTCATGATGGCCGTAGTCATCCAGCACAGTTTTGGCTCCACATGTCGCTTGCAGGGCAGTGTGGACTCGTTGGGCATAGCTATAGGCATCACACAGGCGGTTGTTGTGGCCTTCGCCCTCCCGGATACCATTTTGCAGATAAACCTGTGCGGAGTAGTTTTTGGGGACATGTTCCTCTATGAAATCGGCAACACCCGGATACCAGAACGACCCACAGAGGGAAAATACTGCAGCAAAGGCATCTGTTTCCCAGAGACTCATGGTTGCAGCCAGACCGCCCAGCGAATAGCCGCCATACGCCAGCTTTTCCGTGTCAAGGGCGTATTCGTCTATAAGCGCCGGGAGAATTTCATTGTTCAGTTCTCGATGATATTGTCCTAGCTGCCCACCAAAATCCGGTGTGCCCGGTCGAATAGCCGGTTCCGGCCACGGGGTATACTCTGAAAGTCTGTTATTGGGGGATACCCCCACCAACACTGCTCGTTCCGTGCGCAGATTCAACTGCTCAATCAGTTCCCCATCGTTGAGTAGGATTGCAGGATTTTTGCCTTTGCGCAGTCCCTTTTCCGGGAACCGGACTCCAATTCGATGTGAACCGAGATTTAGAATTTCCATCCATAACCGCCCTTTTTTGTTAATTATTACGCAGTGTGGGATGCTCCCCACATAGACAAACGGTAGCATTTTGTGCTATATTAGCATTAACTAACCACTTTTGCACAAAGGAGCTCCCAATGAATCAAATATCCGCGCTTCCTAATCCGCTGGAAATTTTATTTCAGGAATACAATCAGGGCCGAATCGAGTCTGTCGGCTTCCGCAGCTTTACCCTGCACGCTGGTGAGAGTAATAGCTACCGCACCCTGAAAAGTGCACTGATTGTTCCGGTGTCGGGTCGGGCCATCTTCTCATTTGAGCACGAACCTTTCATTGCCAAGCGAGGACTATTCCTGCACGGATGTCCCGACAAGACCCTGACCATTTCGGCTTTGGGCGAGCAGGATTTCCACTACATCAATATGTACTACGAAAACGACCGGCCTTTGCTGTTCTCCCACAAGCTCAAAAATCCGGAACAGACCTTTTCCATTCTGGAGCAGATCCTAAAGCTCCACCCGGACGCTGACATCCGCAGCCAGTACCAGCAAGAAAAGCTGACGGAAGAATTCTTCGCCCAGATTTTCGCAGATTTTCAGCCAGAGAAAACTTACAATGAAAGCCAAATCATGAGCATCCTGCTGGATTTCATCGCAGAGCACTATGCAGAGCCGCTGACCCTGGACGCACTGGCCGAGCAGGTCAATGAGAAAGCCGGACATGTCAGCTATCTCTTTTATAAGTACAAAAACATCCGCCCCATCGATTACCTCATCAATTATCGTGTCCGAATAGCCACTGAGCTTTTGCGTTCCGGCGACTACACTGTGACACAGGCCGCTCATGAGGTCGGCTACCGAGATGCCTGTTATTTCAGCCGCATTTACAAAAAACGGATGGGCTTTCCGCCCACCCGTATTCTGCCATGACCGAAATTTTTGATTTCAGGTTCCGTTAAGATGCACTGTACATGAAGTTGTACAGGGTCTCAGCAGAATCGATGACCCGTGCACCGTAGTCCATTACGTCATCATAATCCATCTCGATGACCTTCTGGTTGGCGATGGCGGGAACCTCCTGCACGACGGCGTTGGAGGTCAGCTGCTCCACCGCGTCGGCATCGGTGGAACCAAAGCGGTCTGCGCGGACGTAGACGATGATATCTGGGTTCATGGAGACCAGATTCTCCAGCGTCAGGCCGTTGCTGCCCTTGTCCAGAACATTCTCAGCGTTCAGGGCATTCAGCATACAACTGCTCATCTTGGAATTGAAGGCCACAAAGGTGCCATCGGCGTAGCCAGCCATGAACAGAACCTTCAGAGGCTCTCCACTCTGGCCGCTGACCTTGTCCATCAGCGCGTCGATTCTCTCCTGCAGCTCGTCAGCGTAAGCGTTTGCAGTCTCCTGCACGTTGAAGATCTCGCCAATGTTCCGCACATCCTCTACAATGTTGTCCAGAGCCTGGTCAGTGGAAGCACTGGCCAGCTCAGTGTAGACGGGAATGCCCAGTTCCTGATAGGATTGGACGGTGCCAATGCTGCTTTCGGTGAACATCAGAGGACCCTTGCCAAGGATCAGATCCGGCTCCGTGGCAAGGATGGTCTCCTTGGAAACAGACTTCTTATCGCCAAGGCTGTTTAGAGATGCAATTTCATCAGCAATGTCACCCTTCAGGGCATTGTCATTATCGAACACGCCGACGATTTTATCCTTGAGCCCCAGCTTGATGAGCAACTCAGTCATGGACAGCTGTGTGGACAGCACCTTCTCCGGTGCATGGTCGTAGGTCATATCTACAGCATTGCCATCAGCGTCATAAATCTGCAGGGTCAGGGGGTAGGCAGTCTCCTCAGCGGAAGAAACGGTGCTCTCGGCCACCGATGAAGCCACCTCAGAGGAGGCGGCAGCAGACGATGCCACAGAAGATGCGGTCTGACCACAGCCAGTGGCCAGCATGACGGCTGCCAGTGCCGCGGCAGCAACACTCAGGGTTTTCTTTTTCATAAAGATTCCTCTTTCTGCGGGGTACTCCCGCGTTTTTGTTATAGATATTGAATCATCAGTTTTCCGTTGATCGGGCTGGGGTAGACACAGGCTTCGACATCAAAGATGCGGTGCAGGTTTTCAGAGGTCATTACGGCTTCGGGCATCCCCTGCGTAACTATCTCCCCTTGTTTCATCAGGTAGAGATAGTCGCAGAACTGCGCCGCAAGGCTCAGATCATGCAGAGCAGCCAGGACCGTGATTTGCAAATCTTTGATGATTGAAAGGATTTCTAACCGATAACGGATATCCAGATGATTTGTCGGCTCGTCGAGGATCAGGATCTTGGGCGACTGGGTCAGCGCGCGGGCCAGAACCACCCGCTGCTTTTCACCGCCCGAAAGGGACTGGAAGTTCCGGTCGCGGTAGCTTTTCATGCCTACCTTGTCCAGTGCCTCCAAAGCCATCTCATAATCCCGCTCTTTTTCCTGCTCCAGCAGGGAGTGAAACGGATACCGTCCCATCAGGGCGATGTCCAGCACGGTATAGTCAAAATTGATCTGGTTGAATTGTCCCATCACCGCCATGTTCCGCGCCAGCTTTTTGCCGGAAAAGTGTGTGATGTCCTCGTCATCCAGACGAACGATGCCGCTGTCCATCTTTTGTGTGCGGTAGATGGAGCGGAGTAGAGTGGTCTTGCCGCTGCCGTTGGCACCCAGCAAGGCCGAGAATTTCCGGTCCGGCACCTCAATGGAGAGATGCTGTACAATTGGTTTGCCGGAAATCGAAATGTTTACATCTTTCGCTTCCAGTCTCATTCAATTGCCTCCAAATCCATATTTTTTACGCACCATCACATAGACGAAGAACGGCGCACCCACCAAGGCGGTGAAGATGCCCACAGGCAGCTCGGTGTTGGGAATCAGACTGCGGGCGATGGCATCCACCCAGAGCATGAACAGTCCGCCGGATAATGCCGCAATCGGCAGTAGTTTTCGGTGGGCTGTGCCGGCAATGGCGCGGGAAACATGCGGGATGATGAGCCCCACAAATCCGATAGTGCCGCAAACCGATACAAGTGCACCGGTCAGCACCGAGAGTACCAGCAGGTAAACCAACCGACACCGGAAGGTGTTGATGCCGATGGTGGAAGCTGCTTCCTCACCAAGCATCAGACCATCGAGTGTCTGGGCCTGCGTCCGAAAAAAGCCTGCTGCCGCCAGCACAATCAGTGCAATGAGGCCGATGTTTTTCCATCCGGCACGGGTCAGTGAACCCATCGTCCAGAACTTGATGGACATCATACCGTCCGAATCACCGGCTACTGCAATGATAAAGTTGGAAAATGCGGTCAGCAGCGCATTGACGATCATGCCAGAGAGAATCAGCTTGACTGAGGTGGTCTTGCCATCCGCCGATGAGAGAGCCAATACGAGGAAGCAGGCACCGCCTGCTCCTACAAAGGCCCAAAAGCCGGAGATTACGCCCAGCCCTAAAAAGAGTGAACCGGTGGCTCCCAGCGTTGCGCCTGCCGACACGCCAAGAATATATGGGTCTGCCATTGGGTTTTGGACAACTGCCTGCATCACGCAGCCACAGAGCGCCAGCCCGCTTCCTGCTAGAAAGCCCAGAATAATTCGGGGCATTCGGATCTGCCAGACGATCTGTTCAAATGCCACAGATACCGAGGCGCCTGTGTCTGTCCCGAACAGGTGCCGAAGCAGGATCGATAGTGTATCTTGTACCGGAATGCGGACTGCTCCCATGCAAAGCGTAATGATTGCAGAAACAAGCGTTAGAATCATCAATAGAATGATCGTCAGTCGAGTCTTTTTCATATAGATATCACCCTCTCAAGTGGTCCAAGGTTAGCTTTGGCTACCCGCAAAGTATTTTACAGGCTGCTTACAGATTTGTCTATGGACAATTCTTTAAAGAATGGACGATTCTTAAAAACCGGATAGCCAAATTACTTTTTGTCAAGAGGGCTGGTGCCGTCCGGCCCTCTCTCTTTTTATAAGCAAAACAAAGCCTGAAACTTCTTGATACTACGAGAAGTTTCAGGCTTTTTCTTTTATGGATCTGCAAACGGACAGACAGAACTTTCCACTGCAGGAGAAGCAAATGCGAAAAACAGGGAGGTTTTCTTACATCTTCAAAACCGACTCCCAGATCTCCTCGACCACCGGAACACCAAGCTCGCGATTTTCTTTGATGGTGCGCAGCATTCCCTCGCCGGGCCAGCGGACTTCGCCATCCGGTCTGGCCGGGGTGCTGGCCTTGATGTCCGCAAGGATGGCGTTGATGACGGCGTCGTTTTCCTCGACGGTGCCAAATTTAGTGGGGTCGATCGCGATCATGATTTGGGTCAGACCGATCTCGTCGCCGAAGGTCCCGATGGTGTGGACGGCATTGCCGCCGGAAAGGAGGGTGGCGATCAGATCCAGCAGGATGGAGAGGCCGCTGCCCTTCCAGTAGCCGATGGGCAGTGCGCGGCCGCTCTTTTCGATGGCGGCGGGGTCTGTCGTGAGCTGGCCGTCCTCGTCGCAGCCGCCGGGTACGGGCAGCTGCCTGCCAGCCAGACGGGTGCTCTCCAGCTTGCCGTAGCTGAACTGGCTCAAGGCGCAGTCCACCATGACGTGCTGGCCGTCGGAGCGGGGGACAGCGAGGATGAGCGGGTTGTTGCCGATGCGGCAGTCTTTTGCGCCCCAAGCAGGCATATTGGGGGCGGTGTTTGACCAGCAGATGCCGATGCAGCCTTTTTCGGCGGCCAGCCAGCCGTAGGTGCCGCCGCGCATCCAGTGGTTGTTGTTGCCCAATGCCACGATGCCGACGCCGTTTTCCTTGGCGAGGGCGCAGGCACGTTCCATTGCGCGCTGTGCGTTCAGCGGGCCGAAGCCGCGGTGGCCGTCCCAGCGCTCCATACTGCCCATGCGGGAGATGCACTCGGCGCGGGCAAGCGGGTCGATCTCGCCCTTTTCGAGGTAGCTCACCACGCGGGGAAAGCGATTCAGACCGTGGCTGTACACGCCGGAAAGGCTGTTCTGGGCGAAAATCACAGCGGCGTCTTTGGCGTCCGACGGGGTGAAGCCGTGCTTTTCCAGCATGCGGGTGAACTGAGCGACCATTTCTTCGTAGGCGACACGTTTCATAAGATCTCCTCCTGAGCAGTGTTTGAAAAGAATGATGTAAGCGCTTTCTTGATGCGATTATAGCATAACAAAAGTAAAAATCAAGTGATTTTGCAAAATTTGTGTAACCGCTTACATTTTGAGAAACACACACACTCCTAAAATTTTACACTTTAACTGCTCTGCCTCTGAACGAGTTCCGGCTGCAAGGTGACGGAGGAATAGTCCTCGCCGTGCTCGATGCGGCTCTGCAGCAGCTGGACGCAGAGCAAGGCCACCTGCTCCGGTTTGTTGTCCACGGAAGTCAATTCCGGCTCGCACAGGCGGGCATAGGTGGAATTATCATAGCCCACCACGGCGGTCTCCTCGGGGACGCGGATGCCCGCCCGGAGCAGGGCTTTCAGCACACCTGCGGCGGTCAGATCTTCACCGCAGAGAATGCCGTCCGGGCGGATGCCCTCGGCCAAAAGCTGCTGCACCGCGCGGATGCCGTCCTCCAGCGTCTCGCCGGTTTCGAGAACATGCCCGTCTGCGTCCAGACCGGCAGCGGCCATCCCGGAGAGGAAGCCCTTCGCCTTGGCGGCGGCGCTGTCGGTGGACTTATCCTTGATATAGTAGAGGTTCCGGCGTCCGGTCTTCACCAGATGCTCCACGGCCATCTCGACGCCCCGGCAGTCATCGACCATGACCGAATAGGCGTCCGGCAGAGCCAGTGTGCCGTTGGCAAGGACGACGGGCATTTTGCGCAGAAGATTCTCCATCTCTGCCCCCTGACAGATGGTATTGAAAATCGAGCCGACCAGGATGAGGCCGTCCACCTGCTTTTGTGCCACAGCCTGCAGGGTGCGCAGCGTCTCCGCCCTGTCGCCGCCGGTGTTGCAGAGGATGACCTCGTACCCTCTGCGGCCAAACTCGCGCTCGATGGTGTAGGCTGTGCGGGCATAATGGGAATCCCGGATGTCCACCGTGAGCACGGCCACCGTGTGCAGGCTCTTGCTGACCATGCCCTGTGCAATGGCACTGGGGGCATAGTTGCAGCGTTTGAGCACCTTTTCCACCTTGGCGCGGGTGTCTGCGCGGACGGTATCTTTGTGGTTGAGCACGCGGGAGACGGTGGCGATCGAGACTCCGGCTTCCCGTGCAATATCGTAAATATTCATAGACCCTCTTATAAAATCAGATGTGGTTGGATGGTTAAAGCATACCCTGCCGCTGTGTGGTTGTCAAGATGAAGGGGAGACGGTGTACCGAAAAACTTGCCCTTGTTCCCGGAGGGAAACTGGGCTATAATAAAACCACTTATTAGCCGGAAGGAGGGGATGCAGATGGAGCTGTTTCGGCGGACATTGGCGGGGTTGCTGATGCTGGTGGTTGCGGTGTCAGTGGGCATCTGGGTGCAGGGAAGGTTTATCGACGCGGTGCGTCTGCCGACTCATACGCGGATGATCGGGGCGACGTATACGACCCTGAGTGACCCGTTTTATGAGACCATCAACGATGAGATCCAGATGCAGATCAAGAGCAACGGCGATCTGCTCCTGGTGCGCGACCCGGGGCAAGACCAGGAGAGGCAGAATCAGGAGATCGAGGATATGCTCAATAAGGGCATTGAGCTGCTTATCGTGAACCCGGTGGATTATGTGGGCGTGACGCCTGCACTGGAAAAGGCAAGGGAAAAGGGTGTGCCGGTCATCCTCATCGACTCCAAGGTGGACGACCCGGAGCTTGTCACCTGCACCATCACCTCCAACAACTACGGCGCCGGTCTGCTGGACGCCCGTCACCTCATCAGCCAGACCAAGAACGCCCGCATCGTGCTGCTGTCCAACTCGGATTCGTTCTCCAGCTGGGACAGGCTTTCGGGCTTCTGCCAGACCCTGACCAAAAGCGGCAACGACTACCGGATCCTGGAGCTGCGGGACTGCGGCGGTGAGCTGAACCGTGCCATGCGCGCGATGGTGCAGCTGTTGGAGACGTTCCCGCGCATTGACGTCGTGATGGCCGTCAACGAGCAGGCGGCCCTGGGCGCAATGGCGGCGCTGGAAGAAAAGGGCGTGCTCTCGTCCACTTTGGTCTACAGCGTGGACGGCTCACCGGAGGCGAAAGCCCTGATCTCCGAAGGGCTGATGACGGCCACCTCGGCACAGTCGCCCCTCCGCATCGGCCGGATGGCGGCAGAGGTGGTGTACGAGATCCTGGAGGGCAAGCCGTACCTGACCAACATCGTGGTGCCGGTAAATCAAATCACGCAGGAGGATATTCTGCGCTACGGCACGGAGGGCTGGCAATGAAAACTGAAAATTTGTCCATCGGCCTCCGGGTGCTCTACCATGCCATTGAGTGGCTGACGGTATTTCTGATCCTGCTCATCTTTGCGGTGCAGATCATCACGCCGCTCTACGCGGTGAGAGTTGGCCGTGCAGACTCGTTTTTGCAGCAGCTGCAATGGCTGCCGTACCGCCCCGGTGTGCTTGCCCTGGGCGTGATGCTGGCAGCGGTGGGCACCATCCTGAGCAAGTGCTCCCACGAGGTGGACAGCGGCTTTCTCTCCCGCAGCAGCTGGCAGTTATATTTATTGGAGGGCGTGCTGTACAGTGCCTCGGCGCTGATCTTCCAGCAGAACTGCGACAAGATCGCTCTGTTTGCGATCGTGGATATGGTGGACGACCCGCGCTCTCTCCGGCAGAAGCGCTTTCTGAGCGCCATGATCGTGGTGTACCTTTTCTGCAACATGGACGCCGCCACCAGCGTCCTCCATGCCGTGACGCTGAAGCAATACCTGGCTTTTTACAGCCTGCACACCCGCAGCGTCCTGCAGCTGGTGATCGAGAGCCTGTCGGCGCTGGAAATGATACTCTTCATCCTGTACATGGTGCTGTTCATCAGCCAGCAGACCAGCGAGAAACAGGAGATCCTGAACCTGAACCAGCAGCTGCAGCAGGCCAACGAGCAGCTGCGCATCTACGCCGAGGAGAGCGCCCACACCGCACAGGTGCAGGAACGCAACCGCCTTGCACGCGAGATCCACGACACGTTAGGCCATGTGCTCACGGGCATCACAGCGGGCGCAGACGCCTGCATCCAGATGATGGACGACTCGCCCGAGATGGCACGCCATCAGATGGAGCTGATAGCCGACACCGCCCGCAACGGAATGAACGATGTCCGGCGCTCGGTCAAGGCACTGCGGCCGGACTCGCTGGAAAAAGAAAACCTCTCGGGTGCGCTCAACAAGATGTGTACCAGCATGGCGCAGAGCAGCGGCACGCAGATCCAGCTGGAAGAGTCGCTGGCCGGGCTGACGCTCTCGCAGGATGAGGAAGACTGCGTCTACCGCACCGTGCAGGAGGGCATCACCAACGCCATCCGCCACGGCCACGCCACCCGGGTCCAGGTGCGGTGCCATATCGAGGACGGCGTGCTGGAAGTGTCGGTGAAGGACAACGGCATCGGCTGCAAGAGCGTGACGCCGGGCTTTGGCCTGCAGCATATGCAGGAGCGGATGCTCATGCTGGGCGGCACGTTCTGGTATGAGAACAGCGACGGGTTCTGCATCCGGGCAGAGATCCCTCTGCGCAAGACCCCGGGCAGTGAAAAGAGGAAACAGGAGGAAACGGTATGATAAAGGTGCTTCTGGCCGACGACCAGGAACTGATCCGTCAGAGCCTCAGCTTTGTGATGAGCAGGCAGGAAGACATTGAGATGGTGGGTACAGCCGCCAATGGCCGTGAAGCGCTGGAACTCGTGGAGGAAAAGCAGCCCGACGTGGTGCTGCTGGACATTCGGATGCCCGAGATGGACGGCGTGGAGTGTACCCGCCGCATCAAGCAGGAGTTTCCGGGCATCAAGGTCATCATCCTGACCACCTTTGACGATGACGATTATGTGTTTGACGCTCTGCGGTACGGCGCTTCCGGCTACCTGCTCAAGGGCGTCTCGGTGGACGGCCTGACCAACGCCGTGCGGGAGGCCGCGCGTGGCGGCTCCATCATCGCCCCGGATGTGGCGTCCAAGGTCTTGCAGATGTTCTCCCGCATGGCACAGGGCGACGTGCAGGTGCGCGTGAACAAAAAGAATGCGCTGGAGCTGACCAAGATGGAGTGGCAGGTCATCCGCGAGGTGGGCTGCGGCCTCTCCAACAAGGAGATCGCGGGCAGACTCTATCTCTCCGAAGGCACGGTGCGCAACTACATCAGCAGCATCCTGCGCAAGCTGGAACTCCGTGACCGCACCCAGCTGGCCATCTGGGCGGTGCAGAACCAGAACAGCCAGCCGGAGGCGGACGTATGAGTCGGTACTGGAAAGCCGCGCTGCCCTTTCTGCTGGCAGCGGTCATCATTCTGGCGGCTGCCAGCCGTCCGGTGGTGCTGCACATCGGCTTCCCGTGTGACAGCTATTGGAATGTCCCGGGCGAGAACTACTATACCTTTATTGACGCCGCCATTGAAAAGTTTGAGGCAGAGCACCCCAACGTGAAAGTCGAGTACACCAGCGGCATCCGGGTCGAAGACTACACCGAATGGCTCAGCGGCCAGTACCTGCTGGGGCAGGAGCCGGATGTGATGGTGATCCTTCCCGAGGACCTTGTAATTTTCAGCGATACAGCTTCCCTGCGGGAGCTGGATCCGTTCATGAAGCAAGACCCGGAAGCGGATCTGAGCGGCTTTTACCCGGCGGCATTGCAGGCCGGAGCCGACAAGGGGAAACAGTATGCGCTGCCGCTGGAATGCGTGCCGCAGATGATGTTCATCAATAAGACACTGCTCCAAAAAGAGCACATCCGCATCCCGGATAACGATTGGACGTGGGATGAGTTTTACAGCCTGTGTGAGCAGCTGACGAGAGACACGGACGGGGACGGCATCGTTGACCAGTTCGGCGTCTACGATTACGGCTGGGAAGAGGCGCTGGTGGCCAACGGCTGTTCTCTGTTCAGCGAGGACGGCCAGCACTGCCTGCTGAACCAGAGCGCACAGGAGTCCGCCATGCAGTTTGCGCGGAAGATCTACCAGCTCAACGCCGGAACGGATCTGAGCGAAAAGACCTTCGACGAGGGCAGAGTGGCGTTCCGCCCGATGCTCTTTTCCGAGTACCGCAGCTATGAGCCGTATCCGTGGCGCATCAAGCGCTCGTCGAACTTTGAGTGGGACTGCATCGCCATGCCCAGCGGCACAAGCGTCGGCGGCGGCAACTACTCCCGGCTGAGCACCCTCATGCTGGGCATCAGCCAGCGCACAAAGCATTCCCGGCTGTCGTGGGAGCTGCTGAAGACCATTGCCTGCACGGAGGAGATGCAGACGATGGTCTACACCGAGTTGAGCGGCGTGTCCGCCCTGCACAGTGTGACGGAATCGGATGAGGTCGCCCGGCTGCTTCAGCTGGACTCGCAGGACACCGCCTCCCGCGGAATGTCTACTCTGCCTGCCATCATGGAGGATACCCTTGCCACGCCCCGCTTTGCGCGGTATCATCAGGCAATGGAGAGCGCCGACCGCCTGATTACCGAGGCCATGTCGGCAGACAAGAACTTTGAATTGCAGCTGCTGCAAATTCAGCAGCAGCTCGACGTCACATTGACAAGCTGACAAAAAATCCACGCAGAAAGCCCGCTTTTGTGCAAACTGCTGCATAAAAGCGGGCTTTTATTCGACTATTTGACGAAAGAAGTGACATTTGTCATGTTTTGTTTGGCAGAATGTCACATTCCGGTTGTGACATTCTACAGCTGTGAACAGGACATGAACATGGTATGATAAAGCCATGAAAATCAGATGGGCCTGCGCGAGGCTCATCCGAGAAGAGCAAGATCTGTTTGGAAAAATCAGGAGGAAAAATCACATGAAGAAGATTTCTCGTCGTTCGTTTCTCGCTGTCTGCGGCGCTATGGCTGCAACTGCTGCCCTGACCGCCTGCGGCGGTTCTTCCGCTTCTACCGCCGGCACCGCTGCTTCCGGCTCCACTGCCGGTTCTGCTGCATCCGGTGAGGTCTTTGAGCTGAAGCTCTCCACCACCCAGACCGATACTTCCATGATCTATCAGGGCCTGCAGGCTGCTGCCGACAAGGTCGCTGAGGACACCGACGGCCATGTGAAGGTCACCATCTATCCTTCCAGCCAGCTGGGCGGTGAGGAAGACATGATCGACCAGGCTCTGCAGGGCATGGGCATCGCCGTCCTGACCGACGCAGGCCGTCTGTCCAGCTACGTCAACGACATCGGCATCATGAACATGGCCTACATCGTGGACAACTACGAGGACGGCATGAAGCTGATGGCTACCGATACCTTCAAGGGCTGGGACGCTGACCTGGCCAACAACGGCATCTGCGGCCTGTGCTACAACTACTACGACGGTGCTCGTTCCTTCATGGGCCACAAGGCTTACAACACCCCCGCCGATCTGAAGGGCGCTGTCATCCGCACCCCCGGTGCTGACCCGTACGTTGAGTCCATCTCCGCTATGGGCGCTACCCCGTACAACATCGCATGGTCTGAGGTCTACAACGGCATCCAGACCAAGTCCATCGACGGCTGCGAAGTCCAGTACACCTCTGCTGTTTCCAGCAAGATCTACGAGGTCTGCGAGTACGTCAGCAAGACCGAGCACATCAACCTGTTCAACATGGTCATCTGCGGTCAGGCATGGTTCGACAAGCTGCCCGCCGAGTATCAGGAAGTCATGAAGAAGGACTTCAACGACTGCGCATACAACAATGCTCAGGACATCATCGCTGCTCAGGATGACATGGAGAAGACCCTGACCGACAACGGCATGACCATCGTCGAGGTCGATAAGGACATCTTCCGTGAGGCTGTCAAGCCCGCATACGAGAAGCTGGGCTGGACCGAGCTGCGCGAGCAGCTGTACAAGGAAGCCGGCGTCGAGGCCTGATCCCTTAAAAAGCTGAATCGACCATAACGTAAATGTCCTCCTGCATGGCAGCTCGCTGTGCAGGAGGTATTGTGAATAAGGACGACTTTCTATGAAGAAATTTTATGAAAAAGTCTGTAAGTTGGAAGAGCTGATCGCTCTGATCCTGGTTGCAGGCATTGCGGTCCTCGTCTTTGTTTCGGCGCTGATGCGTACCATTGGCCATCCGCTGAACTGGGCACAGGACGTTGCACTGATCGCCTTCGCATGGCTGATCTTCCTCGCCAGCGACGTTGCAATGCGCGGCTCCGGCCTGATCGGTGTTGATCTGTTCGTCAAGAAGTTCCCCGCCGGTGTGCAGAAGGTTCTGGACATCCTGTTCAAGGTCATCATCGCAGCGTTCCTCTGCGTGCTGATCTACTACGGCTACGGCATGACCACTTCCGGCTGGGCGCGTCAGATCACTTCTCTGCACATCAGCTACAGCTGGGTCACGATGGCTGTGCCTGTCGGCTCCTTCTTTATGCTCATCTCCACCATCCGGAACATCATTGAGCGCGTCAAGACGCCTGCTGGTCAGGAAGTCAAACACGAAGCAGGGAGGGACGTCGGCTAATGTTTATTGCAATCGGTATCTTCTTTGTGTTTCTGCTGCTGGGTATGCCCGTGGCATTCTCCATCGGTCTGTCGGGCTTCTCGTTCTTTATGATCCGCGACCTGCCCATGACCGTTCTGGTGCAGAAATCCATTTCCACTTCTCAGAGCTTTACCATGCTGGCCATCCCCCTGTTCATTCTGGCCGGCAACCTGATGAACAGTTGCGGCATCACCAAGCGCCTGATGCGCTTTGCCAACGCCTGCACCGGCCATATGTACGGCAACATCGGTCAGGTCTCCTGCCTGATGTCCACCCTGATGGGCGGCGTCTCCGGTTCTGCGGTTGCAGATGCTTCGATGGAGTGCCGCATCCTCGGACCTGAGATGACCCGTCTGGGCTACGACCGCGGCTGGTCTGCCGCCATCAACGGCCTGTCCGGCCTGATCGTCGCCACCATTCCGCCGAGCATGGGCCTGATCATCTACGGCACCGTCGGCGAGGTGTCCATTGGCCGTCTGTTCATGGCTGGCTGGGTCCCCGGCGTCCTGATGTGCGTGCTGCTGATGCTGGCCGTCACCTGGAGCGCCCGCCGCTTCGGCTACAAGCCCGAGCATGACCATCCGGCTCCGCTGTCTGAGATCCTGAAGGCTCTGCTGGATAGTATCTGGGCCATTCTGTTCCCTGTCCTGCTGATCGTCCTGATCCGCTTCGGCATCATGAGCCCCACCGAGTCCGGCTCCTTTGCCTGCGCATACGCCCTGCTGGTCGGCACCGTGTTCTACCACGAGCTGACCTGGGAGAGCCTGCTGCAGACCCTGCGCGACAGCGTGAAGGACATCACCGTCATCACCATCATTCTGGCGTTCTCCGGCGTGTTCGGCTACGGCATCGTGTTCGATAACATCACTGTCACCATTGCAAACGCTCTGCTGGGCATCACCAGCAACAGCGCGATCCTGCTGCTGCTGGTCGTCGTCTTCCTGCTGATCTGCGGTATGTTCATGGAGACCACCGTTATCGCCCTGATCCTGACCCCCATCCTGCTGCCCGTCATGCGCAGCATCGGCGTCAACGAAGTCGTGTTCGGCATGATCATGATGACCACCGTCACCTTCGGCGTCATGACTCCCCCTGTCGGCACCGCGCTGTATGCCGTGTCTGACATCATGGAGTGTCCCATTGAGGAGACCTTCAAGAAAGGCTGGCCCTTCTACCTCGCGATCGTGTGTGTCATCCTGTTCATGATATTCTTCCCGCAGGCGGTGCTCTTCCTGCCGAACCTCGTGTACGGCGCTTAAATCAAGCGTTCCACATCTCTCCGATTCTTCTATCTATTAAGCAGAGCCTGTCTTTCCTGCCTTGGAAAGGCAGGCTCTGTGCCTTTTATGGAGGGTTTTATGAAACCGACAACAGATTTCCCGTTCCTGCTGGACAACCCCCGGGCGTGGCGCACCTATCTGGGAGGCCGGATGCTGGACGCCCTGCACGGTGACTCCAACGGCGAGGATGGGCATTTCCCCGAAGAGTGGATCCTTTCCACCGTCGCCGCCCGCAACGCCGGACGGGAGCAATTCCCCGAAGAGGGCATGAGCCACCTGCGCGGTACCGACGTCACCCTGAAATCGGTGCTGGAAAGCGATACGGAGGGCTATCTGGGCAAAGGCGCGGCGCAGCCCACCCTCGGCGTACTGACCAAGCTCATCGACAGCGCCGAGCGCCTGACTCTGCAGGTGCATCCCGACAGGCCGACGGCCCTGCGGCTGTTCCAGAGCCAGTACGGCAAGACCGAGTGCTGGCACATCCTCAGCGGCCATCCCGTGAACGGCGAAGAGCCCTGCATCTACTACGGCTTCCAGCCGGACATGACCCGCGCGCGGTGGGAAGCGCTGTTCCACGCACAGGATATTCCCGGGATGCTGGCCGGGATGCAGAAATACCCGGTGCATCCGGGCGACACCATCCTGATCGAGGGCGGTATGCCCCATGCCATCGGCGCGGGCTGCTTCCTCGTGGAGATCCAGGAGCCGACGGATTATACGATCCGGGTGGAGCGCACGACGCCCAGCGGCTTTGCCGTGGCCGACAGTATGTGCCATCAGGGGCTTGGCTTTGAAAAGATGTTCGAATGCTTCCACTATGAGCCGCACAGCCGCGAGGAGATCCACGACCGCTGGTTTATTGAACCGGAAACGGTGCTGAAAACGGCGGGCGGGAGCATCACGACGCTGGTGGGCTATCGCAATCCGCCGCTCTTCCGTCTGGACGAAGTAAACGTCTCCGACACCCTGACGGTGGACTGCCCGCCCCGCGGCAGCGGCATCTATGTGCTGGAAGGCGCAGGGACCCTGAGCGCAAACGGCCGCAGCCTGCCTCTGAAAAAGACCGACCAGCTCTTTGTCCCCGCTGGAACGGGAAGATTTACACTGGATGCGGAGGCTCCGCTGCGGGTCCTGCATTTCTTTGGCCCTGAACAGAAACAATAAATTCCAATGTAAAAAAGACCTCCGCAGCCCTGAAAGGCTGCGGAGGTCTTCTGCTATAGGGGAGAGGTCACTTCCGTGCGATCATCTCGGTGTAGGCCAGCACCAGCGGGCCGACGCCCTTTGCATCGTTGCAGACCACCGGCTCACTGAAATAGTAAGCCAGCGAGCCGTCGCGGTGGTCCTTGCCGCCGAGGCCGGCCACGAGGCAGATGCCGTCCAGCTGCAGGCTGCCGTCCGGGTTCTTGCTCAGATACTTGTCACAGGTGCCGTAGAAGGCTTTCTCAGCCCATGCGGCCATCCGCTTGGGCAGGTAGCCGAGACGCACGCCCTTGAGCACAGCGTAGGCGAAGAGGGCCGTGCCGCTGGTCTCGAGGTAGTTGCCCTCGACGCCGGGGTGGTCCATCACCTGCCAGAACATGCCGGTCTCCTCGTCCTGGAACTTGTGGACGTCCTCGATGGTCTGCTTGAACATCGCCATGATGCCGCGGTACTCGTTGTAGAGCTGCTCATCCATCC
>ERZ841116.85-NODE-85-length-77139-cov-4.741075_pt1 | contig 77139 bp, 86 predicted proteins | sample MGYA00519875_ERZ841116 | MGnify/ENA primary metagenome ERZ841116 (study PRJEB31850, sample SAMEA3708889) | human gut metagenome | biome: human gut; feature: human-associated habitat; material: faeces | place: China | collected 2014 ... | reverse complement strand
AAGGGATAAACGCTGAAGGCATCTAAGCGTGAAGCCCCCCTCAAGATGAGATATCCCATTCGAAAGAAGTAAGACCCCTTGAAGACGACGAGGTAGATAGGGCAGAGGTGGAAGTGCAGTAATGTATGGAGCTGACTGTTACTAATCGGTCGAGGGTTTGACCTGGAACGGTCGATCGCAAAGCAGTAGGAAGAAGGATGTTACGTGTGTGCAGTTTTGAAGGTACATGGAGAGAAAAGAGAGAAAGAGAATGATCCTCCATAGCTCAGTCGGTAGAGCATGCGGCTGTTAACCGCAGTGTCGTTGGTTCGAGTCCAACTGGGGGAGCTTTTTTATGCCGGAAGGCAGGGAAAGCTCCGGGAGGAATGAGATAGAATAGACCTGTAAGATACAAGAGAATGTATCCTGCAGGTTTTTTTGGTTATACAGATATTTGTCAGGTCAGATTTTACAGATATATTGTGGTTCAGGATAATTTTATATATGTTTTCAAATTTTGTAACCTTTACCTGCTGTTATTTGTATTATTAGTGAAAGGCCTTTGAAAACAAATAATCAACGCCGGTAAGCTGGCGCAAGGGTTATTGATACAGGAGAGACTCATGAGACAAACGATACAGGAATTGGTGGAACGATATCAGAACAGTCTGTATGCAGTGGCATTTAACGTATGCAAAAATCAGCAGGATGCGGAAGATGCTGTTCAGGATACGTTTCTCCAATATTATAACAGCAAAAAAGAATTTGAAAGTGAGCAGCATATACGGGCATGGCTGATCCGGGTGGCGATCAATAAAGCGAAGAATATGAATCTTTCATTTTGGAGGAAGAATAAAACTTCCCTGGAAGATTATATGGAGACACTCGTTTTTGAGACACCGGAGTCGGAGCATCTGTTTGAAACCGTGATGGGACTCCCTGAAAAATACAGAATTGTGATTCATCTGTTTTACTACGAGGATTACAGTGTCAGGGAAATCGGGGAGATCCTGAAGATTTCGGAGAGTAATGTCAAAGTAAGATTATCCCGTGGAAGAATGTTGCTTCGCGAGACTTTGAAGGAGGAATGGGACGATGACAAATAAAGAACGTTACAAACAGGCATTTTCGGTGTTGCATACCTCCGATCAGTTTTCTGTGGAGGTAGAGAATATGAGCAGATTAAACAAAAAACATAACATGAAAGTAGCCGCAGCTGCACTGGCAGGATGTATTTTTCTGGCGGGCGGAACAGGAACCGCTTATGCCGCAAATGTTGGCGGTATTCAGAGAACGGTTCAGGTATGGTTACACGGAGACCAGACGACTGCAAACATGACGGTTTCAGACGATGGCACATATACCATAGAGTATCCGGATGAAAACGGAGAAACGAGAGAAATAAGCGGTGGTGGAATCGCTTATGAAGCGGATGGCACAGAACGTCCATTGACAGGTGAGGAACTTCTGGAGGAAGCGAACAGCCCGGATGTGGAATATAACGACGACGGAACGGTATGGCTGTATTATAAGAATCAGAAGATCGAGATCACGGACAAGTTCAAAGACGATGTATGCTATGTGAAAGTGCAGGATGGAGACGAGACACTGTATGTGACTGTGAAATATCAGAATGGTCTTGCCTATTCGAATGAGAAGTATGTGGAAGAGGATGAATTTAACTGATCGGATGGAAACGGGGAGATTGAGTATTTATTATATAAATCAATGAGTAAAGACAGGAATAGCCGGTTTGAATGTTTTTGTGGTTCGAACCGGCTGTTCCTATCTAAGAACGGTTGACAGAACAGATTATTGATTCAAGCCATGCATCTGTTCGTGTTCTTTTTTGATCTCGATAAAACATTCCTCCGGTGTCCAGTGCTGATTGGTGGAGGTCAGAATAGCTTTGTAAGGGATACGGATCTGTTGAGCCCGTAAGCCTGCCAGAACGCGATTCAGGGTCATTTCAGATAAACCTGCAAAGATCATCATAGGATCGGAAAAAGACGTGGTAACAGCGCTCTCGGAGGGCAGATCAGCAGGTTCTTCCAGGCCACACAGCGCAGCCAGTGTCTGTCCATACTGAGACACCGGGATCCGCCGGATCCGGAGCTTCAGCGGCAAGAGAATGCGTTCTAATTTCAGTTTGGTGTTACGGTCGGTTATATTGAAAAGTAAGATAGTTTCCTTCATCTTTATATTTTCCTCCTGAAAATTATATTGAATGGATCTTTGCAATCAGCCTTTTCCTTACGTATTATTAAGTAAATTGCGAAGAGCAATAAGCAGTTGTTCGGTTATGAGCAAGCAGCGAAGCGAATTGCGAATATCCGCCTGGCTCGGTTACAGCACAATTATGTCTTAGAATGATAGCATAATTCGCTGTATGATCCATACATTTGTTATTGTACAGGAATTTCTGAAAAAAAGATACAATTTTTTTAAAAAAGTGCTTGCATTCTTCTGAAACCTATGATAGAATAACATTCGTCACTGAGATACGACACAAACAAAAAAACAAGGCTCCGTGGTCAAGCGGTTAAGACATCGCCCTTTCACGGCGGTAACACGGGTTCGATTCCCGTCGGAGTCACTGAAAAATCTGAGAAAGATTTTTCTACAATTTCATAATGGCGCAGTAGCCAAGTGGTAAGGCAATGGTCTGCAACACCAGTATCCACCGGTTCAAATCCGGTCTGCGCCTCTTAAAAAGCTTTAGTTGTTTATAACTAAAGCTTTTTCTTTGTATTGCATATGTATCATATTTGATGAATGTGAAAACAGGGATTATTGGTAAATGGTAAGATTCCACGAAGTGTGTTGTTAGCACGGAGTGGACAGTAAAAAGGTGGAAGATTCAGTCAGAAAAGATTGAATCTTCCACTTCTTTTTTGTACACTATAGGATAGATGAACAGCGTATGGGGGTATGCTGTCGGAGGGTAATTGTGAACTTATGTAGCAGTCAGAAAGATGTTGGGGTCAAAAGGTATTTTGCCCCCTTTGACACCGGATTGTTCCGTACTTCGTACTCTCGCAATTCTTAGAAATTGGAAAGTATAAAAGAATAAAGATACGAATGGAGAAGAAAAATGGGAAAAGAAACTGAGCAGAAACAGGAAATCGTGAATCAGGGGGTTCATACATATAGTCAGGAAGAAGCGTATGTGTGGCCGGAGGAACCGGTTTTACGGGAGCGGCTGGAGTGGTTTCAGGATCAGAAGCTGGCGTTGATGGTGCACTGGGGAGTGTACAATCAGCTTGGCATGGTGGCGAGCTGGGCACTTAGCGATGAGGATGCGGAGTGGTCCAGAAAGACGGTAGACTGGACGGATGACGGGGAGCTTTTTAAGAGGCAGTATCGGGCATTAAACTGTGCGTTTGATCCGGTGGCTTTTCAGCCGGAGGAATGGGCGAAGATGGCAAAGGAATGTGGGTTCCGGTATCTGATTCTGACCACAAAACATCACGACGGTTTCTGTCTGTGGGACACAGCATATACAGAATACAAGACGACGGCAGAGGACTGTCCGTTTCATACACATAAGTATGCGGATATCGTCCGTGCCATGTTTGACGCGTTTCGAAAAGAGGGACTTGGGATCGGGGTGTATTATTCAAAGGCGGACTGGCACTGTCCGGATTATTGGGAAAAAGAGAAAGTATTTACCGGAAAAACGACAAGGAATCCCACCTATGATCCAAAAGAAAATCCGGAAGCCTGGGAGCGGTTCCGTGCATTTACCCGCGATCAGATCCTGGAACTTGGAAAGCAGTATGGAAGGCTGGATATCCTCTGGTTTGATGCCGGATGGGTGGCAGCAACAAACGGACAGGATATCCGGCTGGGAGAGATCGTGGAGGAAGTGCGAAAAACGCAGCCCTGGGTGCTGGCAGTAGACCGGACGGTGGGCGGTGCTTATGAGAATTATGTCACACCGGAGATGTGTGTGCCGGAAAAACCGCTGTGTGTGCCCTGGGAGAGCTGCCTGACGCTGGGAGCTGATTTTAATTATGCGTACGGAGATCATTATAAATCACCGAGAGAACTGGTAAATCTTCTGGTCAATATTGTGGCGAAGGGCGGAAATCTGGCATTAAATATAAGCCCTCAGCCAGACGGAAGGATCCCGGTGGAAGCTTGGGAGAGCCTGCGGGGACTGGGCGTGTGGATGCAGATGTACGGGGAAGCGATTTACGGAACACGGATCTGTGCGCCGTACCGGAGCGGAAACCTGGCATTTACGCGAAAAGGCGATGTCGTCTATGTGATTCGGCTGTATCCGGAGGAAAGGGAAGCAGTAGAAGAGAAACTTTTGATTCCCTATCAGGGGAAAATCCGCGGGATTTCCATGGTAGATACGAAGAAAGAGGCTGAATGGAAGATGACGGAGGAAGGAATACAGGTGGTGATTCCCCAAGAGTATCGTGAGGGAGAGACGCCGATTGCGATTGTATGGAAGATAGAACAGTAATAATTATTCAGTAGGCAGTATTTCATAAGGCGTATTGGCTTGCAACTGTGAAGAGATTGAACAATTACGAACGATAATGAAAAGTATCCGCTGAGACAATGTGAAATCAGATAAAAACGGGATATGAAGAAAGTAGCAGGTAACAGGAAAAATAAGAAGTTGGAAAACGGGGAATAGAGTATGAAAATGATATTTGAGACGCCGGCAACTGTCTGGCAGGAGGCATTTCCGCTGGGAAACGGGCGGATAGGAGCGCTGATGTTCGGGGACGGGGAGGCAGAGACACTTTGCCTGAATGAAGATACCCTCTGGTCGGGCTATCCGGGGGATCCGCGCACCGGTATGGGATATGAAGATATTAAAAAAGCAGAAGTGTATGCAAAAGAAGGGAGTTACCTTCAGGCTACACAGGTGTTGAATCAGGCACAGGAGACGGCGGAAGATGTAGAGATGTATGAGCCTTTCGGCACGGTACGGATCCGGTTTGAGGGAGAACGGGAAATTGCGGACTATCACAGAGAACTGGATCTCGAGACAGCAACTGCCCGGGTGACATATCGAAATCACGGGCAATCTTATGAACATCGTTGTTTTTGCAGTGCACCGTCACAGGTTCTGGTGTATCAGATCCGGGCAGAGGAAGCATTTACCATAGTGGTCACGGCAGACGACGGGTTTCTTACGGGAAACAGCTGGGACGGAAAAATATGGAAAATGCAGGGGCAGATGCCGGGAAAAAGTAAGATTCCTGTGGGAGCGAAAGAAGGGGACGGCAGCGAGTTTATTTTTTCGGAAAATCCGCAGGAAAAAGGAATGCCGTACGAAGGTTGGTGCATGTTTGAGACGGAAAACGGGGAGATTGTTCCGACAGAGATGGGAGTTCGCTGTGTCAATGTTCGTGAAATTACTATGCGGATACTGATTCGTTCCGGGTTTGCAGGTGTTTCCAGACATCCGTATACGCAAGGAAATGATCCCGCAAAGCTTTTACTTCAGGATCAGGAGCAGACCGGGATATCCGTAGAAGAGTTGTGGAAAGAACATGTCGGAGAGTATCAGCAGTATTTTCAGAGAGTGAAACTGACGCTTGGAGATGACAGCAGAGACGGAATGGATCTTTCAAAACGGCTGGAACAGTATAAAAAAGACGGCGAGGATCCGGGACTGGAGCAGCTGTTGTTTGATTATGGTCGGTATCTGCTGATTTCCTGTTCCCGACCGGGGACACAGGCGGCAAATCTGCAGGGAGTCTGGAACTGCGACCGAATCCCGGCCTGGAAGAGCGATTATACGGTAAATATCAATACCGAGATGAACTACTGGATGACCGGTCCGTGTAATCTTCATGAACTGGCGGAGCCGCTGGTGCGGATGAACCGGGAACTGCTGGAAAGTGCGAGGGAGACGGCGCAGAAGTATTTTCACTGTGAGGGTGCGGCGTGTTTCCATAACGTGGATCTGTGGAGAAAGACATCACCGGCAGCAGGACTGGCAAACTGGGCGTTCTGGCCGTTTGGCGGGGCGTGGATGTGCCGGAATCTCTATGAGGAATATCTGTTTACGCTGGACAGAGAGTATTTGCAGGAGATTTTTCCGGTGCTGGAGGAACATGCCAGATTTTGCAGCAACATGTTACAAAAGACGGATAAAGGACTGGCAGTGGTTCCGGCGACATCACCGGAAAATTGTTTCCTGGATCAGGGAGAAGCAGTGCCGGTGGCACTGTATACAGAAAATACTCTGGCAATTATTCGAAATCTGTTCCGGGATTATCTGGAAGCATGTGAAGTATTAAAAAAAGAGGGTACTCTTTCAGGAACGATCCGTGAACAGCTGCCTGCGATCGTACCGGCACAGCTGGGGAGTGACGGAAGGATTCTGGAGTGGAATGAGGAATTCATGGAGGTGGAAGTAGAACACAGACATCTATCTCATCTGTATGAATTCCATCCGGGACGGGGCATTACGAAAGAGACACCGGAACTTCTGGAAGGGGTGAAAAAAAGTCTGCTTGTCCGTGGCGACGAAGGAACCGGCTGGAGTCTTGCGTGGAAGATTCTGATGTGGGCAAGGATGGAGGACGGTGCGCATGCCGCAAAACAGGTGGCGCAGATGTTGCAGGTTCGAGATCCGTTTGCAGAGATGTCTGTCCAGGGTGGTGGTGTATACCCGAACCTGTTCTGTGCACATCCACCGTTTCAGATTGACGGAAATCTTGGATTTACTGCGGGAATCGCAGAGATGCTGCTGCAAAGCCACGGAGGAGAACTCGTGATCCTTCCGGCGGTATCGCCGAAGTGGAAATGCGGCTCGGTACAGGGACTGATCGCTCGGGGTGCGATTACGGTGGATATTGCATGGGAAGGAGCACATGTGAGCTGCTGGCTGACAAGTAAGACAGACCAGGAAGTCCGGGTGCGTGTGAAAATGCAGGAGAGAAAAACCGTGTTTCTGAAAGCAGGGGAGAGTGTGCAGCTGGATAACTGATTATATGTAAAGATATCCTGCGGTCAGAAAGCAGCGATTTGATTTATGTGTAAAAGTATTTCTGGCAGTTTGCGGAAAAAATGTGATGAACAAAAAGAAGTAAGAAATGTAGTTTATGAAAAATCAGCCGGCATATGTTTCAGAGTTTTATGGAAACATATACCGGCTGATGGTTTATTTAATTGAAAACAAGTCAAGGTTTGTATTTACACCAGACAAGTATTGTGATAACAGGCAGGGAGGCGCCAGGTTGCAACAGGAATTGTCTGGCGAATCAACTCTGCGAATTAAGACTTTGACGGAATAAACGGTGAGATCGCTCCTGCTACATTCGAGATCGGCATGGTCTGGAGCCATATATGTCCCGGGCCGGTGATGACGGTGTTGAAGATGCCTTCCCCGCCAAAAAGCATATTTTTCACACCGGGAACGGTCTGGATATCCATGGAACAGGTGGCTTCCATAGCAGCCAGATAACCGGTATCCACGATGATCTGCTGACCGGGCTGCAGGTCGTATTCGACAACATGGCCGTCAAATTCCAGGAATACCATCCCTTCTCCGGCAAGGCGCTGCATGATAAATCCCTCACCGCCGAAGAGTCCGGAACCGAAGCGTTTCTGGAAGAAAACAGAAAGGTTTACCCCGGCTTCGGAAGCGAGAAAACCGGACTTTTGTACAATCAGTTCCCGCCCGGGGGAAATCTGGTAAGGAAGAATACTTCCCGGGAAGCAGGAGGCAAAAGCAATCATGCCGGGACCGCCCTGGGCAGTATAGATATTCTGAAACATGGATTCACCGGAAAACATTCGTCCGAAAGCCTTTCCGATGCCGCCGTTGGTAGAAGTCGCCATGTGCATGTTTGGAGACATCCAGCTCATGGCTCCTTTTTCTGTGATCATTTTTTCACCGCCGTCCAGATAACAGATAACAACGGGCAAAGTGTCGCCTTGAATTTCATAACGCATAGTATGTACCTCCTGTGTGAAAAGATTGTTGTATCAATATTTATTATATGCATCATAACAGATAAACAATCGGCTGCATAGCATCAGGAAGAACTTTCCCGGAATTCTCCCGGGCTTTTTCCGGTTACGCTTTTGAAGGCTCTGACAAAATGCGAATGCTCGTTATATCCTACAAGAAGAGCAATCTCATAGATACGAAGGTTTGTGGAAGACAGCAGTTCTTTGGCTTTTTCAATCCGGACATTCCGAAGATAATTCCGGAAGGTATCACCGGTTTTCTGTTTGAACAATGTACTGAAATAATTGCCGTTTAAGAATACATGTGTTGCAACATCGTTAAGCGTAAGATCATCCTGATAATTATGGCGGATGTATTCTTTGGCTTTTTGGATCACGTAATCATCTTTGTCCTGCATGGACTGTACCAGTTTCTCAATCAATTGATCGACAGAAAAATAAATTTTCTTTTGCAGGTCTGAGAGACTTTCAGCGTTTTCAATATGTTCCAGAATGTCATAATCCGTGAATTTGCTGGAACTGATTGCCGGAATAAAGTTGGAATTCCGATTGAGAATCGAGTACACAAAGCGATTGAAAGTTTTTTTGACATCAGGAATCGAAGGATGCATATAGTTTAACAGAGAAAAACAATGTTCCAGGTGTTCAATCGTACCACTGTAATCATAAGCAGCCGCAGCAGAAACTGCCTGTTCCATGGAAGCAGCCAGATTCTGCGGGGAAGAGGTGTTTTCCGGGCGGGTGTAGGGCAGATCAAAATAATATTTTTCAAATCCTTTTTTGCATAGGATATCTGCCTCAGCAAGCTGATCGAAGGTAAACCACGCTGGGGTAAAACTGTATTTCAGATGATCCTGTTTCAACTGCGAAAGAAGCGGTAACAGGATATCGGTTGGCGTGGAAAATGCTTTTTCTGAAAACAGCAAAAAGACCCAGTAAGAGCCAAGACCGCCGTACAACACGGAAAAGTTCTGATGACTGGAAAGGACAGAAGTTTTCAGAAACGCATTGACGCGATCGGAGAAAAACTGGAACATTCCCAGATGATTGCTGTAAAGGGCACGTTTGATATCCACATAGCACATCAGACAGCAGGTATCGCCGGTAATCCGGTTGGCAGTCAGAAAATGCTGTGCCTCGGAGAAACCTGCGGGGGAATGACTGATCAGTGTCTCGAGGATGTTCTGCATCTGAAGAAGCGTGGTAAGGCTGGTGGTTTCCGGGTGAGCCGGTTCAGGAAGAGATAGCGGAATCATCTTCTGAAATTCCTGCAGAGTATGAATGAGCAGTCCTTCATCGACCGGTTTAAGCAGATAGTCGGAAGCACCGAGCCGCATGGCGTTTCGTACCAGATTAAAATCATCGTAACCGCTCAGGACAACAGAGCGGCAGTCATAATGTTGTTCGTTGATGATCGTGAGCAGTTCAATGCCGGAGCAGACCGGCATTTTAATATCGGTGATCAGAATATCCATCGGCTCCTGCGCAAGAAGCTGAGAGGCAATCAGACCATTTTCACAGGTGAAAACAGACAGTTCCTGCTCGGTAAAATGATTGGAAATAATGCTTTTCAATCCAGTGAGAATATGAATATCATCATCCACGAGCAGAACTCGCATGGGGCGTGTTACGTGAGTCATAAGCAAACGATCTCCTTTTGATTCTGAACCTTTGGAATGTGTACCGTTACAGAAGTTCCGCGTCCGGGGGAACTCTGCAAAGTCAGTCCGTAATCCGGTCCGTAGTAAAGCCGGATCCGTCGATGGATATTTTTAAGACCGATACCGTGTCGTGTATCGTTTTCAGCATCCAGCGACTGGATTAATTCCTGTAAATAAGCTTCCTCAATACCGTCACCGTTATCAGAAACGGTAAATACAATATCATTTTCATCTGCATATCCCCAGATCTGAATCGTAAGCGTTGTATCCGGAGAACTGGAAGCGTGGTTGACGCTGTTTTCCACCAGAGGCTGCAGGATGACCTTGATGATCGAATAGTCCATGATCTGATCATCGACAAAAACAAAGATCTGAAGAGCAGGAAGGCAGTAATGCAGCAGATCGGTATAATTTTTCAGCTGTTCAAGTTCTTCCCGCACGGTCACGAGTTTGTCCTGCTCCGATACACCGTAGCGAAGGACTTTGGACAAAAGAAAACACATCTCACTCAGATCGGTATATCCCTGTGTATAGGCAGACATTCGCATATTTTCCAGGGTGTTATACAGAAAATGCGGATTGATCTGTGAGCGGAGCATCTGCAATTCCAGATCCCGTTTGGTAAGATTTTTTACATATACTTCGTTAATCAGCTGCTCAATACGTTCTGACATAGAGTTAAGAGAAGACATCAGATACGAAAGTTCATCTGTCTGTGAGCAGGGGATTCGGATACTGAAGTTTCCTTTTCCCATTTCTTCACACATGTTGATCATGCGGCTGAGCGGCTGGTTAATACTGCGGATAATTGCTGTAAAAATAATAATATTCAGAACAATCAGTAATACACCGGCAATCATAAAGATGCAGACTGCACGCAGCTGATTTCTGATAAACAGTCTGTACGGGGTGCGGATCACACTGTACAGACCGCCGGATTCGGAACTGTAGGAAACATGGTACAGGTAAGAGTTTCCATCGTCCTCTTTTCTGGAAAAATGGTAATCTCCGCGGGAGGAACGGGAAAGGTTGTCCTTCGTAATGGAAGACTGCATGTTGCCGATCAGTTTCTGCCCGGATGAGTCGAACAATGCGTACTGCTGTTCACTGAATTCTTTTGTGGTTTCGAAAGTAACCGGGATATCGGTGGCACGGATACTCATCAGTGTCATACAGATGGGTTTCAGCGTCAGATAATCATACAGCAGCCGGGCACCATAGATATTTTTGGAGGTATTGCGTAGACCGAAATATTCGATTTCTTCTTTTCTGAGAATATGAATCTTTCCGGCTTCCTGAATGGTATTCTGATACCATCTTCCGTCACTGTAATTTTTCAGTGGAATATAGCGGTTGTAAATAATTTTTCCGTTGAGCAGATTACCGTCCGTATCAAAAAGAAAGAGTGATTCAAGATCCGGGATCTGGATCGATACTTCGCTGACCCGCATCGCAAAGACACGGTAAAAATCAGTTTCGGAGATATCCCCATGATCGTGCTCAATCAGGTAGCGGAGAAGAGGATCATCATAACGGTCGGCAATATGAGCCAGCGGGAAATCCAGACTGTTATCCATCTTTTCGATGACGGAGTTTGTCTGTATCAGAAGGGACTGGTTCATATGGTAGATCGTATTGCTCTGCTGCGTCGTATAATTCTGCATATAGAAAAAGAGAATCAGAATAAATGAGACAGTCAGCAGTAAAATTTCCAGTACCATCAATAGCCGGAGCTTTTTACTTACTTTATAAAAATTATAAAATTTCTTCATGCAATTTGTCCTTTGTTTTGAAAAAATTACAGATTATTATGTGAATATTTATCTGCTGAGGGTATTATAGCATAAAAAATTTAAATTCTTACCGGAAAAAGACAACCTGTGAAAAAATGGTAAGAAATATGAGATTATGGCATTTCTCGACAAATTGTATTTTGATATACTGTTACCAGATCATAAATAGCAGCTATTTTTTGAAACGAAAACAGGAAATGAAAACGAAAGAAAAAGGAGAACGTGTATGAAAAGAAAATGGATCGGACTGTTCTTATCAGCAGTGATGGCAATGACAGCTTTTACAGGATGTGGAACATCTGACAATGGGGGAAATGATACAGCAGACACAAAAGATGAAAGTACTTCTTCGGATAGCGACGACTCTGAAAAAATCGTACTGGAGTTCTTTAACCAGAAAGTAGAAGCAGAAAGCTTATACAACGACGTAATTATTCCGAAGTTCCAGGAAGAACATCCGAATGTTGAGATTAAAGTAGTATCCCCATCGGATGCAGAGACCGTATTCTTTACCCGTGTATCTACGAACGATATCCCGGATATCATGTCTATCTATCCGGCAGAGTACAGCTACCGTGTTATCATGAAAGATGGTCTGTTGGCAGACCTGAGTGGAAAGGATTTCCTCTCCAGAGCGACAGATACAGCGATTGAGTACTCTACTTATGACGATGGCAAAATCTACGCAATGCCGTATGGTCTGAGCTCTTATGGAATCTACTGTAACATGGATCTGTTTGAAGAAGCAGGTCTGGAGACACCGACAACATGGGACGAGCTGATCAGCTGTCTGGATGCTTTTAAAGAAAAAGGAACGGATACACCGCTGATCTTTGACGGAAAAGGATCTCTGAACCAGTTTGCAGAACGACTGATCGGTATTATCGACGAAAATTTTGCGGATGTGTGTGAAGAAGTAGGAAACGGAAATGGTTCTTTTGCCGATGCTGACAAACCACAGGTAAGAGAGTTTTCAGAGGCACTGCTGAAACTGGCAGAATATGCACCGGAAGATATTCTTGGAATCGGACGTGATCAGGGAACCGCAGACTTTTGTAACGGCGTATATCCGATGTATATCGGTGGAACCTTCTATATGGCAGATATCATGGCAGGAAATCCGGATCTGAACTGCAAAATGATTCCGATTCCAAACCCAGTTGGAGAACATCACCTGCCAATCAACGTAGATATTGCACTGGGTTATTCTGCAAATACAAAATATCCGGAAATCTGTGAAGACTTCCTGGAGTTTATGTCAAGACCTGAGATTTATCAGCTGATGGCAGATAACGAAGGAACTCCTACCTGTATCGAAGGCGTAAATTATCAGATTGACGGTCTTATGGACATCAGTGAACAGATTAAGGGAGATAACACATTCCTGACATTAGTAAACTTCTGGCCGTCCGGATGGAGAAATGAATGGACGATCTATGTACAGAATCTGCTGAGCGATGGAGATGTGGATGCGTTAATTACAGAGACAGACCGTATCTGTGAACAGTATTATAATCAGTAATCAGGTATAAGAAGAGTCTCCCGGCAGATGAAAATCTAAAGGGAGGCTCTTTTTGACTCTTTTTACACAAAATGGAGGGGAATAGCGGATGAAAAACAAGAAAGAAATATCAAGAAAATCAATATCCATGTTTTTATTTACCGTTCCAGCTACCGTACTGTACTGCATATTTTTTATTTACCCGATTGCGATCGGAATCATGTACAGTTTTACAGACTGGAATGGACTGGCAAAAGATTTTAAGTTTATTGGGCTTGCCAATTATATTGAAGCATTTACTAACAAACGATTCCAGAATGCAGTATTGTTCAATATTAAATTCACGATTCTGGCTGTGATCCTTGTTGTTGGGATCAGTTTGATTCTGGCACTGATTTTCAACAGCGATATCCGGCTCAAATCTTTCTTCCGAGGTATCTTTTTCTTCCCAGCAGTTCTGGGTATGCTGGTAGTTGGTTTGATCTTCAATGAGATCTTCTATCGGGTAGTTCCGGTGATCGGAAAAGCGATGAATATTTCATGGCTGTCAACGAATATTCTGGCAAGTAAATCGACAGCCATGTACGGTGTCCTGATTGTCCATGTATGGTTGGCAGTTGCCATGGCTACCGTTATGCTGCTGGCAGGTCTGCAGTCTACTCCGATGGAGCTTTATGAGGCAGCAGAGCTGGATGGAGCGAACAAATGGCAGAGATTTCGTTATATCACGATGCCGTTCCTGCTTCCGGTTTTATCGGTTGTTTTGATTTTACAGATCAAAAACGGACTGACAGTTTACGATATCATCGTGGCACTGACCAATGGTGGTCCTGGTGGAGCTACCGAGAGTTTGTCGATTCTGATCTATAATCATGGATTTAAAGAAGTTAAATTCTCGTATGCGATTGCAGAGGCAATTATCCTTACCATCGTAATCTGTGCAATCTCTTTTGTGCAGACAAGTATCAGTAACAAAAAGAAAGTATATTAAAGGGGGAAAGATCTATGAGAAGAAAACCAAATGTATTGGTCTATGTATTGCTGGTTTTAGGGGCGATTATGATTATTTTTCCTATGTATCTGACGATCATCAGTGCATTTAAACCGATGGATGAACTGACTAAGAGTATCTTTGCATGGCCGTCTTCGTTTTATCTTGGAAATTTTAAAGAAGTTATTACAAAAGAAGGATTTCTGCATTCGGTAATTAATACAGTATTTATCACAGTAGTTGCCTGTGTAGGTGTTGTTCTGGTTGTTCCGCTTGTTTCGTATGCGATCGCAAGAAATATGGATCAGAAAAAATACTATAAGTTTTTATACTTCTTTTTACTGATCGGCATCTTTGTCCCGTTTCAGGTAAAAATGATGCCACTGGTGCAGGTTATGTCGAACTTCCATATGCTGAATGTGTCAGGAATCACGGTTGTGTATATTGCAAGTTCTGTGTGCGAAGGTGTATTTTTGTATGTTGCATTTATTCAGGGTGTTCCGGGAGAACTGGAAGAATCTGCTTATATGGATGGGGCAGGTCCGCTGTATACGTATGGAAAAATTATTTTCCCGCTGTTAAAACCGATGACAGCGACAGTACTTATCATGGATGGTCTGTGGTTCTGGAATGATTTCTTCCTGCCTCTGCTGGCACTGAATAAAACACCGGACAATTATACACTGACCTTATTTATCTACAACTTCAAATCACAGACAACTGTAAACTATTCGCTGATCTTTGCCGGACTGTTATTGGTTATGCTTCCAATCATGATTCTGTATGTATTTCTGCAGAAACAGATTATGGGAGGTCTGGTCAATGGTGCAGTAAAAGGCTGATAGAAAGGAGCAGAAGATGAAAATACATTATCTTGGAACCGCAGCGGCAGAAGGATGGCCGGCGCTCTTTTGCGATTGTGAGAACTGCCGGAGAGCGAGAATAGCAAAAGGAAAAAATTACAGGAGCAGAGCGCAGGTACTGATCGATGATAAGATTTTAATGGATTTTGGACCGGATACTTTTTACCATATGATGAAATATGATCTAGATCTTACTAAAGTCCAGCATGTACTGCTGACACATTCCCACACGGATCATTTTTATGCGACAGAACTGATCTTACGGGCTCTTCCGTACGCGTATAACCGGGATCAGAATAAAATGACCGTATATGGAAATGAAAAATGTAACTGGATGTTTTTGCATACGCTGGAAGTAGAAGATGATTCTCAGAATATACGTGACTGCGTGGGGTTTGAACAGATCCATGCGTTTAAAACTCTTCAACTCGATGGATATGAGATTCAGGTGCTTCGTGCGTTTCATGATCCGAAAGAAGAATGTCTGATCTATCTGATCCGTGATTCGGAGGGGAAAACGTTATTGTACGCCAACGATACCGGATATTTTCCAGAGAATACCTGGGAAGCACTGCGGGGAACAGCAATCGACTGTGTGAGTCTTGACTGTACGCTTGGAAAAGATAAAACTCTGGAATCCGGTCATATGGGACTGCATGCAAACCGCAAAGTAATCGAACGACTGAAGGAATACGGATGCATCCACGAAAAGACCAGAATCGTACTGACGCATTTCTCACATAATGGAGGCTGGTTGCATGAAGAACTGGAGGCAGAAACAAAAGTGGAAGGTCTGACGATCGCATATGACGGTATGGTGCTGGAGATATAACGAATGAAGAGAGTATTGGATGGAAAGAAGGCAACGGTTTTATTTTTGCTTTGCTGGGTGGCTTATTTTTCTTCGTATCTGGGAAGACTGAATTATTCGTCAGCAATGTCATCGATTATGGATGACGGAGTTCTCACGCTGTCACAGGCGGGGCTGATCAGCATGATTTATTTCTTCGCCTATGGCGGAGGACAGTTTTGTAATGGAATTCTGGGGGATAAATTGAAGCCGGAATTGATGATTTTTGCCGGACTGTTTTTGTCGGGAATTGCTAATCTGTTGATGGGAATGGTCTCGGTATTTCCGGTTATGGCGGTGTTGTGGGGAATCAACGGCTACACGCAGTCGATGATCTGGCCACCTGTGATCCGAATCTTTGCTGAAAAATTTACTTATGAAAGGAAACGGAAATACAGCGTGGACATCACATCTAGTATGGCGGTTGGAACACTGATGTCATATTTTCTGTCAGCGTGTGCACTGAAGCTGTTTCAGTGGCATGCGGTATTTTATCTGGCAGCAGGTATTCTGCTTTGTATTTCGGTGGTATGGATTGTCGGATATCGAAGCATTACACAGGAAAATGGCGAGACAGAATTTTACGAAAAAGAAGCTGGAAAACCAGCGAGGAAAATTGCAATGGCAGGAGGTAGACAGTCATTTGGAGCACTGCTTGTGAGAAGCGGTCTGATTGCGATTGTTTTTCCGGTTATGATTCACGGAATTCTGAAAGATGGGATCACGCAGTGGGTTCCGACGTATATTTACAACAGTTTTGATGTATCCGCATCCTTTTCTGTAATTATCACGATGATTTTGCCGTTGATTAATCTGAGCGGAGCTTATCTGGCACGTTTTAGCAGTAAAAGACATCCGGATCAGGAAGTAAGAACTTCTGCATTGTTTTTCGGAGTTGCGACGGCAGCGCTGGTGGGTCTGTATCTGTTTGGATCAAAACAGATCGTTGTGACGGCGTTATTGTTTGCTGTGATCACAGCGTCGATGATGGCAGTGAATACGCTGTATGTTAATATGATTCCACTGCATTTTGAGGCATCGGGGAGAGTATCAACGGTATCCGGATTCCTAAATTCGGTTGCTTATCTGGGAAGTGCTATTTCTACGTTTACCATCGGAGTAATGGTGGAGAAAGCAGGCTGGGCAGCCACAATAGCCAGCTGGACAGTAATCACAGGGGCAGCATTTGCCGTATGTATTTGGCTGAAAAAGAAAAAATTTGAAGATAAAAACTGAAAAAGTAAACAATAAAATTTGAAAAAAGTGTTTGACAAATATATATGTATGTGGTAATTTATAGAAAAGTTTAGTGTAGTAAACCGTTGAAGCGGAGATCAAAGCAGTTATGCGCGCACAGAGAGTCCGGGAGGGTGAGAGCCGGGTGGAGATGCAGGCTGCCAAATGGACCGCTGAGGGCGCAGTGAACAGTCATTATTTCGAATCGGCTCAGTATTCTGCGACGTGGGGCATACGTCAGTTGCCGGGAATATGCAGGTATTCCGCAAAGCGCACAGTGCAAACTGTGAAACAAGGTGGTACCGCGGGTAGTTTATCATACGCTCGTCCTTGACAGAAGAACAAGTTTCTGTCGAGGGCGGGCGTTTTTTCGCGTTGTGTATCAATAATTGATCCGGTGAATCAATTTTGATTCGCGGGCAACAAGTCAAGGTTCATGCTTGCCTGAGACTTTCGCGGCAGGACAGAAAAACAAAGGGAAAGACAGTAACAGAAAAGATTTACAGGAGGTGCCCGAATGTATCCAACATTAGAAAAGGTAAAAGAAATCGCAGCCAGTGGAGAGTATCGCAGGATTCCCGTATGTAAGGAGTTATATGCGGATCGATATACACCCGTAGAAGTGATGCGGGTTTTGCGGAAAGCAAGTAAGCATTGTTATCTGCTCGAGAGTGCCAGTCAGACGGAGGTGTGGGGAAGATTTTCTTTTCTCGGTTATGAGCCGGCGATGGAGATCACCTGTACGGATGGTCTTCTGAACATCCGAAAAACCGGGGAAGATGCGGTTGTGACAAAGAAAGTAGAACATCCGGGCGATACCCTGCGGGAGATCATTCAGGAATATAAAACACCGGTGATGGAAGAACTTCCACCATTTACCGGCGGGCTGGTAGGGTACTTTTCCTATGACTATATCAAATACAGCGAACAGAAATTAAAACTCGAAGATAAAGAGCAGCAGGATTTTCGGGATATGGATCTGATGTTGTTCGATCAGGTGATTGCCTTTGATCATTACCGTCAGAAAGTGTTGCTGATCGCCGGAGTGATGACCGATGATATGGAAGCATCTTATCGGAAGGCAGAAGGAAAACTGGAAGAGATGGCACAGCTTCTGAAAACCGGACCGCATATGGAATTCGAAAAACTGAAGCTGGAGTCCGATATCCGGCCACAGTTCCCGGAAGCGGAATATTGTAAGATGGTGGAGAAAGCCAAGCATTACATCCGTGAGGGTGATATTTTCCAGGTGGTATTATCGAATCCGATGCGGGCGAAAGCGACAGGAAATCTTTTCGATACCTACCGGGTGCTGAGGGCGACAAACCCATCTCCGTATATGTTCTATTTTTCCAGCGACGATATTGAGATTGCGGGAGCATCTCCGGAGACTCTGGTAAAACTGGAAGCCGGGAATCTGAGTACTTTCCCGTTGGCCGGAACCAGACCGAGAGGAAAGACAAGGGAAGAAGACAGGGAACTGGAAGCCGGACTTTTAAAAGATGAAAAAGAACGGGCAGAACACAACATGCTGGTGGATCTGGGAAGAAATGATATCGGAAAGATCAGTAAGATCGGCAGTGTGAAAGTGGAAAAATACATGTGTGTGGAACATTTTTCACATGTCATGCATCTTGGTTCTACGGTAGTCGGAGATCTGCGAGAGGATAAAGATGCGGTGGATGCCGTTGATGCGATCCTGCCGGCCGGAACACTCTCCGGAGCACCGAAGTTCCGGGCCTGTCAGATCATCGAAGAACTGGAACACAGCAAACGTGGCATCTACGGTGGGGCGATCGGTTATCTTGATTTTACAGGAAATCTGGATACCTGTATCGCGATCCGCCTGGTTTATAAAAAGAAGGGCGAAATCTGTATTCGTTCCGGCGCCGGCATCGTGGCGGACAGCGTACCGGAGAAAGAATTTGAAGAATGCTGCAACAAGGCACGGGCCGTGGTTCAGGCAATTGCACAGGCACAGGAGGGATTGGAATGATAGTACTGATTGATAATTACGACAGTTTTTCTTATAACTTATATCAGCTGATCGGTTCCGTGGAGCCGGACGTCAAAGTTGTACGAAACGATGCATATACGGTGGAAGAGATCGAGGCGATGAAACCGGAGGCCATCATCCTTTCTCCGGGACCCGGAAAACCGTCCGATGCAGGAATCTGTATTGAGGCGATCCGGTATTTTGCCGGAAAGGTTCCGGTCTTTGGTGTGTGTCTGGGACATCAGGCAATCTGCGAAGCATTTGGTGGAACGGTGTCCTATGCGAAAGAACTGATGCACGGAAAACAGAAAGAGATTCATCAGATCGGTGAAAATCAGCTGTTTCAGGGGGTGCCGGAGACATTTCCGGCAGCGCGGTATCACTCACTGGCAGCATTAAAAGAAGAATTGCCGGAAGAACTGAAAGTGACTGCGGAGTCGGAAGACGGAGAAGTGATGGCGGTAGAACACACAAAATATCCGATCTATGGTGTACAGTTTCACCCGGAATCGGTGATGACACCGGATGGCAAGATTATGATAGAGAACTTTATGGATGTAGTCAGAGGAGGAAGAGAACAATGATCAAAGAAGCAATTATCAAAGTGGCAAAAAAAGAAGATCTGACATATGAAGAAGCAAAAGCTGTTATGAATGAGATCATGGATGGAGAAACTTCTCAGGTACAGACGGCGGCATATCTGACAGCCTTAGCTATGAAGGGTGAAACCATTGATGAGATCACAGGATCTGCCGAAGGTATGCGTTCCCATGCCCTGCAGTTAAAACATGATATGGATGTCCTGGAGATTGTCGGTACCGGTGGGGACGGTTCCAATTCTTTTAATATTTCCACAACCGCTTCTCTGGTCATCGCAGCAGGTGGTGTTCCGGTAGCAAAACATGGAAACCGTGCGGCATCTTCCAAATCAGGAGCAGCGGATGTACTGGAAGCCCTGGGTGTAAAGATCACGCTGACACCGGAACAGAGTGAAAAAATACTGGAAAAGATCGGGATCTGTTTCCTGTTTGCACAGACTTATCACACCGCGATGAAATATGTGGCACCGGTCAGAAAAGAACTGGGTATCCGCACAGTGTTTAACATTCTCGGCCCGCTGACGAACCCGGCAAATGCAAACATGCAGATCATGGGTGTCTACAGTGAAGAGCTGGTAGAGCCGATGGCACAGGTTCTGGTGAAACTGGGCGTGAAAAAGGGTATGGTTGTGTATGGTACGGACAGCCTGGATGAGATCTCGATGAGTGCACCGACTGCTGTGTGTGAGATCTGTGATGGTAAATTAGCTCCTTATGAGATAGTTCCGGAACAGTTCGGTTACAAAAAATGCGAGAAAGACGAGTTAAAAGGTGACACTCCGCAGGAAAATGCGACCATCACCCGAGCAATCCTCGATGGCAGTGAACAGGGGGCGAAACGACAGGCCGTGTGCATGAACGCCGGAGCCGCTCTGTATGTGGCAGGAAAAGCAGGGACACTGGAAGAAGGTGTACGTCTGGCAGAGCAGCTGATCGACAGCGGTGCAGCACGGAAGAAACTGGAAGCATTCATTCAGGAGAGTAATGAAGCATGAATATATTAGAAGAAATTGCAGGAAAGACAAGAGAGCGGATTGACCAGGAAAAAGGTAAGGTATCTGTTGCAGAATTAAAGGAAAGGATCCGGGACCGGGAACAGAATCCGGCGATTCTTCCGACACCTTCTTTTTATCAGGCATTGAAAAAAGAAGGGATGTCCTATATCTGTGAGGTGAAGAAGGCATCTCCGTCAAAAGGACTGATCGCACCGGATTTTCCGTATGTGGAGATCGCGAAGGAATATGAGGCAGCAGGAGCATCGGCGATTTCCTGTCTGACAGAACCGTTTTATTTTCAGGGATCCGACCGGTATCTGGAAGAGATTACAGCGGCAGTGAATATTCCGGTACTCCGGAAAGATTTTACGGTAGATGAGTATATGATCTATCAGGCGAAAGCCTTTGGTGCATCAGCAGTACTTCTGATCTGTGCGATCCTCGATGATGTACAGCTGAGAGAGTACCGGCAGCTGGCAGAAAGTCTGGGGCTGGATGCGCTGGTGGAAGCACATGATGAGCGGGAAGTAGAGCGGGCATTGGAAGCCGGAGCGAAGATCGTAGGAGTCAATAACCGGGATCTTCGGACATTCCGGGTGGATATGAATAACAGCATCCGGCTGCGGAATCTGGCACCGGAGGAAGTGGTCTTTGTATCAGAAAGCGGAATCAGAACGAGTGCAGATATCAACCTGTTATATGATAACCGGGTGGATGCCGTGCTGATCGGAGAAACGCTGATGCGAAGCCCGGATAAAAAGGCGATGCTTGAGACACTGAACGGGAAACCACTTTCCCGGTAAATGAGAGAGCGGATGCGTGTAAGGAAGGGAAATCCTGTATAACGCATATCGGGGTAAAAAGCAGCAGGAGAGATTAAGCATGAGCAGAATAAAAATATGCGGTCTGCGGCGGCCGGAGGATATCGCGGCGGTCAATGAGGCAAGGCCGGATTACTGTGGATTTATTGTGGAATATCCCAAAAGCAGACGGAGTATCGACCGGGCAACATTACGGAAACTGGTACGGGGACTGCGGGAGGAAATTGTTCCGGTAGGTGTATTTGTCAATGCACCGAAAGAGCTGGTGGCAGAGCTTCTCGAGGAGGGAACGATACAGATAGCACAGCTTCACGGACAGGAATCGAAGGAATATATACAGGAATTAAAGGTACTGACAGAAAAACCGCTGATTCAGGCATTTTCCATAAAGTCGAAGGAAGATGTGGAGCGGGTCCGGGAGAGTGTGGCGGATTATATTTTACTGGATCAGGGAAGCGGCGGAACGGGAAAAGTGTTTGACTGGTCTCTGGTGGGTGAAGTCGGACGACCGTATTTTCTGGCCGGAGGTCTCGATGTGGAAAATCTGCGGGAAGCGATCGGGCTGCTTCATCCATGGGCGGTGGATCTGAGCAGCAGTCTGGAGATTGATGGAATAAAAAATGCCGGACGGATCTGTCAGGCAGTGGAAATAGTAAGAATGGAGGAAACAAAAGATGTCAAAAGGTAGATTTGGAGTACATGGCGGACAGTATATTCCGGAGACGCTGATGAATGCGGTTCTGGAACTGGAGGAAGCCTACAATCATTATAAAAATGACCCGGAGTTCAACCGGGAACTGGCGGAGCTTCTGAATGAATATGCGGGAAGACCGTCCAGGCTGTACTATGCGGCTCATATGACAGAGGATCTCGGCGGGGCAAAAGTGTATCTGAAGAGAGAAGATCTGAACCATACCGGTGCACATAAGATTAATAACGTGCTGGGGCAGGTACTGCTGGCAAAGAAAATGGGAAAAACCCGTGTGATCGCAGAGACAGGAGCCGGTCAGCATGGGGTGGCGACAGCTACCGCAGCTGCCATGATGGGTATGGAATGTGAAGTATTTATGGGAAAAGAGGATACGGAGCGTCAGGCGCTGAACGTGTATCGGATGCGCCTTCTGGGAGCGAAAGTTCATGCGGTTACTTCCGGAACTGCCACGTTAAAAGATGCAGTTTCCGAGACCATGAGAGAGTGGACAAACCGGATTGCAGATACGCATTATGTGCTGGGTTCTGCGATGGGACCGCATCCGTTCCCGACGATTGTCAGAGATTTTCAGGCGGTAATTTCCAAAGAGATCAAGGAGCAGATTCTGGAGAAAGAGGGACGGCTTCCGGATGCTGTGCTGGCGTGTGTCGGCGGCGGATCGAATGCGATCGGAACCTTTTATAATTTTATCGAAGATGAAGGTGTACGTCTGATCGGCTGTGAGGCAGCTGGACGGGGTATTAATACGGCAGAAACTGCAGCAACGATCGCTACCGGAAAGCTTGGTATCTTCCATGGAATGAAATCTTATTTCTGCCAGGATGAATATGGTCAGATCGCACCGGTATATTCAATCTCAGCCGGACTGGATTATCCGGGTGTGGGACCGGAGCATGCCCATCTGTATGACACCGGACGTGCGGAGTATGTGCCGGTCACGGATGATGAGGCAGTAGATGCCTTTGAATATTTGTCTAAGGTGGAAGGTATTATCCCGGCGATCGAGAGTGCCCATGCAGTTGCGTATGCGAAGAAGCTGGTGCCGACGATGGGAAAGGATCAGATTGTAGTAATTACCATCTCCGGAAGGGGAGATAAAGACTGTGCAGCGATTGCCCGCTACAGAGGGGAGGATATCCATGAATAAGAGAATTACAGAGAGTTTTACAAAAGGGAAAGCATTTATTCCGTTTATTACCTGCGGGGATCCGTCACTGGAGGTGACAGAGCAGCTTGTATATGCCATGGAGGAAGCAGGGGCAGATCTGATCGAACTGGGAATCCCGTTTTCTGACCCGACCGCAGAGGGTCCGGTGATTCAGGCAGCAAATATCCGTGCACTGTCCGGTGGAGTTACGACGGACAAGGTTTTTGAGATGGTTGAGAAGATCCGGAAGAATTCCAGTATTCCGATGGTGTTTATGACATATGCAAATGTAGTGTTTTCTTATGGAACAGAGCGTTTTGTGAAAAAGGCAGCAGAAGTTGGCATGGACGGACTGATTTTACCGGATGTACCGTTTGAAGAGAAAGAGGAGTTTGACGGAGTCTGCAAGGAGTACGGACTGGATCTGATTTCTCTGATCGCACCGACTTCGCATGAGAGAATCTCCATGATCGCGAAGGAAGCGCAGGGATTTGTGTACTGTGTTTCTTCTCTGGGGGTTACGGGTATGCGGTCTCAGATTACAACGGATATCGGAGCGATGGTGGATCTGGTGAAGAAGGTGAAGGATATTCCTTGTGCCGTTGGTTTTGGTATCTCGAATCCGGAGCAGGCAAAGAAGATGGCCGGTCAGTCGGATGGGGTAATTGTCGGATCGGCGATCGTGAAGCTTTGCGGACAGTATGGGGTGGAGTGTGTTCCTTATGTGAAGGAGTATGTGAAATCTATGAAGGATGCTGTCAGGGAGGCTTAGGTTTTCTTGTAGTTTTCTTTTACGCCGAACGAAATGGAGCGCCTGCCCGTAAGCTGCAGACAACCGCTGGTAACGCAAATCTGAGCTAATCGTTAACTGCATCTAAGACTCTCGCGAGAGCGCTCGAGCCTAAGATTCCGTAAACGATGGATCTCATCTTTGCTAAGGGCACCAGCAAAAGGCTGTCTGCAGCTTACGGGCAGGCGCTCCATTTCTGTGGATTGGTGGACGAGAGGGTCTTGATGTGAGTGTTTCCTTTACGGTGTTGATGCCGGCTTTTTTCGATTGAGGTTGTTGAGTCATTTCAGTTTACTTATGTCGAATAGAAATTTAACAGTGGAAGGAGCAGGTTCTGGGGTGGGGCAACACTTTATGGGCGGTTAGGGGAAGCTTTAAGATCCGACGCTTACGCAGGCTTTCACGATGGTCAGCTGGCCATCGTGAATATAGCCGAAGTTAGCGGCTAGCTTAAAGTTCCCCTGCCCATGTTGCCCCACCCCAGAACCTGCTCCTTCCACGTCCGGGTTTCAAGACACTACAACATACATAATCCTACACATCCAACTGAGTCATAGGGATACACCAGAGGGGGAAGAATATTCGATATTTGAATTTACACATGTGAAATGTAAACTTAAAATTAAAATGAGTTGACAATTAACACTTTTATGTGTTAAAGTGATATCCGTACGAAAAATGAAAGGGCATTTTGCCCGTGACAAATGAAAGGATATGTTATGAATTCCGAATTTTATGAAAAAGAAGTACCTGTTCTTTCCAGGGAGGATGCGATCGCTATATTGAACACGCCGGATGAAGAACTGGATGTGCTGATCGATCGCGCGAAGAGTTTACGATATCGATATAAGGGGAATCGTGTAAGTATTCATATTCTTACCAATGCCCGCAGCGGCAACTGTTCTCAAGATTGTGCTTACTGTGCACAGTCATGTCGTTCTACCGCAGATATTGATAAGTACAAATGGGTAGATGAAGATAAGCTGTATCAGGATAATGATTTCGTAAATGAGTATCATTTATCCAGACATTGTATCGGTCTGAGTGGTATGAAATTTACGGATAAAGAGATTGAAGAACTAGCCCGCCGGATCCGGAAGATGAAAGAACAAGGAACGCATCTTTGCTGCTCCATCGGTTTCCTGACAGAAAAACAGGCCAGAATGCTCAGGGAAGCCGGTTTGGACCGGATCAATCATAATTTGAACAGCAGTCGTTCTTATTATCATAATATCTGCAGTACACATACTTTCGAGCAGCGTGTACAGAATATCCGCATGCTTCAGGAAATTGGTTTTGAAATCTGCAGTGGCGGGATCATCGGTATGGGTGAAAGTAAAGAAGATGTAGTTGACATGCTCCTTGAACTGCGTGAGATTCAGCCGGAGGCACTGCCGATCAATTTTCTTCTGCCGATCAAAGGAACTCCGCTCGGAGATGCCGATATCTCCATGCTGACAACCGAATACTGCATGAAAGTTCTCTGCCTTGCAAGACTTCTTGTGCCAAAAGCAGATATCCGCTGCGCCGCCGGAAGAGAAGTATATTTTAAAGGGGAAGAAAAGAAACTGCTTAGCGTAGTGGATTCTATCTTTGCTTCAGGTTATCTGACAGAAGGTGGTCAGGGGATCGAAGATACTCTGAAAACGATTACGGATGCCGGATTTACTTATGAGATTGAATCAGCATAATTGACAAACTTTAGAAGGAGAAGTATTAACATGAATCAGACACAAAGCAGTACGATATCCCGCAGTAAAACCTATGAAATAACCATAACAGCTCTGATGACAGCAGTCACCTGTATTCTTGCTCCGATGTCCATTCCAATCGGGCCGGTTCCGATTTCATTCACCAATCTGGCGATTTATCTGTCCCTGTATCTTCTCGGATGGAAAAAAGGAACCATCAGTTATCTGATCTATCTTTTGATCGGTCTTGTCGGGCTCCCGGTATTCTCCGGTTTCACTGGTGGTCCGGCGAAATTGGCAGGGCCTACAGGTGGATATATCATCGGATTTATCGTAATGGCAGTCATTGCCGGACTGTTCATCGACAACTGCCGCAAACCATGGATCCAGCTTATCGGTATGATCGTCGGAACCATCGTATGTTACCTTTTCGGAACCGTATGGTTCTGTATAGTTGCAGGTTACACCTTCCAGGCAGCTCTCGCAGTCTGTGTAATCCCATTCATCCCTGCAGACCTGGTAAAAATGATTATTGCAATGATCATCGGACCGATGATAGAGAAAAGAATACGGTAATTGCAGCAGATGGCAAGGTCTCGCACAAGTACAGACTTTGACTCGTTGCTCGCGTAAATAAAAATGCTCCTGATTAATTATCAGGAGCATTTTTATTTACGCATCCAACTGCACAATCGCAGCAATCGTTCTCTCATATTCTTTCGTAACCGCATTCATCATACTCTCACCGTCTGGCAGGTTGCCTGTGCGGAGGACTTCGGTGATGGCGGCTGCGGTTTCATAGAGAGGGGTGAATCCCAGGTTCTGTGCGACACCTTTTAAAGTGTGGGCGGCACGGAACGCTTCTTTTGTATTTTTTTCTGCAAGGCTGTTTTTCAGCTGGGAAAAACTGGGATCGTCAGGAAATTTCAGGACGAATTTGGCGATCAGTTTTTCATTGCGGAGACGTCCGAAGACTTCTTCGTAATCCGCGCCCATAGCCTGATAACATTCATTGATATTCATACTTGCAATTCCTTTCTGCATCTGGTGTATCGAACAGGAGCAAACAACTGTCTGTTATACGAAAAAATGCTATAATTAATTTTATTATATAAGTATGTACACACAAAAACAAGAAAATTTATAATAATTTAAGAAAAAGTAATGGTTTTTGTAATGTTTTCTGCTTTCTACAGATGAAATACTTTGGTTGCGATAAAGAAGTAAATCATAATGGAGCTTGCATCGACTATGGTAGTGATCAGCGGAGAGGCCATCAGTGCCGGATCCAGGCCGATTTTTTTTGCGCACATCGGGAGGATGCAACCGAGTAGTTTTGCGGAAATAACGGTTGCGACCAGGGACAGGGCGATGACGACTGCCATACCTGCCTGTTGATAGGTCAGATAGATCCGAAGCCCGTTAGCGACAGCCAGAACGACACCTACGATCAGGGAAACACGGAATTCTTTCCAGATGACACGGAAAAAGTCATGGAAGGTTACCTGGTTCAGGGCGATTCCGCGAATGATCAGTGTGGAACTCTGAGAACCGCAGTTTCCGCCGGTGTCCATCAGCATGGGGATGAAGGATACAAGAAGCGGGATCGCAGCGAAAGCGTCTTCATAACGGGTGATGATGGTTCCGGTGATAATAGAAGAAAACATCAGCACCAGAAGCCATGGGATTCTGCGTTTTGCGTGTTCCCAGGCGGATACTTCAAAGTAAGTTTTTTCACTGGGAGATACGGCCGCCATCTTGGTGATATCTTCGGTGGCCTCTTCGACCATGACATCCATGGCATCATCGAATGTTACGATACCGACAAGCAGACCATCGGTGTCAAGAACCGGAAGTGCCAGCAGGTCGTATTTGCGAAGCTGGTGAGCCACATCCTCTTTGTCTGTCAGTGTAGAGACAGAGATGATCTCCGTCTCCATGATATCTTCAATCAGTACATTATCATCGGTTGTCATCAGATCTTTTGCTGACACGATACCGAGTAGTTTCCGCTGCTGGATCACATAGCAGGTATAGATGGTTTCTTTGTGAATACCGGTTTTTTTGATATGTGCAAGTGCCTGTCCTACTGTCAGATACGGTTTCAGATCTACGTATTCGGTTGTCATGATACTTCCGGCGCTGTCTTCCGGATAATTTAACAGTTTGTTGATGGTTTCCCGTTCCTTCGGGCCGCTGGCATCGAGGATCCGGGTAACCAGATTGGCGGGAAGTTCTTCTAACAGATCCACGGTATCATCCATGTACAGATCGTTCAGGATTTCCTTCAGTTCTTTTTCTGACAAGGCTTCTACCAGGACAGACTGCAGGGAACTCTCCATGTTGGCAAATACGTCTGCCGCCTTTTCTTTGGGAATCAGACGGAAGGCAAGAGCCAGTTCCTTATCATCAAATTCTCCAAGCAGTGAGGCAATGTCCACTGCGTTCATTACGTCCAGAACGTCTTTTACGGATTTGTAGCGGCGTTCCTGGAGCAGTTTTACAAAAATATCTTTGTTCATCATAAACGTACCTCCGATATGTAATTATTGGTATATGATCGTCGCATTCCGCGTGATAACTGGCACCAGCGTCCATTTCCTCACCACCTTTCATTCTTTAAAAATCAGCATAAAAAAATTCCTTCAAAGCCTGAGCAATGAAAGAATCTGCAAAATACATCACGAAAAAAATCCTGACCATCGTTCAAGCTTTAGTATCACAGGGCATATATCAATTGCATTAGGTTATGCCTTCACGACATGACCTGCTGACCAGCGCGTTGTGTCTCCACAGCCTTGCGGCAGCAATCTCAGGAAAATCCAAATCCCTGTGGTAACCTCACCTACCGAAATATCTTTATTTGTCGTGACTATCATATAGCAAACAGAAAGTAATGTCAATCGCTTTTTTACAATTGAAAGCACCTGTCAAAGTCGATATAATGATAGCAGCGATGTGCCCGGTACAAAGGGGAAGAAAAGAGTCACTGACAGAACGGGTACAGGGGAAGGAGAAGACAGATGACAGCAGCAGAAAAAATAAAAGAAATGGGAATTGTACCGGTTGTGGTACTGGAAGATGAGAAGGATGCAGGAGCGCTGGCGAAGGCACTCTGCGAAGGAGGGCTTCCTTGTGCGGAGGTGACATTTCGGACAGCGGCAGCGAAGGAATCCATCCGCATCATGCTGGAGGAATATCCGGAGATGTTCGTGGGAGCAGGAACTGTTCTGACAACACGGCAGGTGGATGAAGCAATCGAAGCAGGAGCAAGATTCATTGTGAGTCCGGGTTTTGATCCGGAGATTGTGGATTACTGTATCGGGAAACAGATCCCGGTATTTCCGGGTTGTGTGACGGCATCGGAGCTGGCGCAGGCGGTAAAACGGGGACTGGAAGTTGTCAAATTCTTTCCCGCAGAAACATCCGGGGGACTGGCAGCAATCAAAGCACTGGCGGCTCCGTATGTGGGAATGAAATTTATGCCGACCGGTGGTATCAATCTGAAAAATGTCCGTTCTTATCTGGAAAGTGATGTGATCCTTGCCTGTGGCGGCAGCTGGATGGTGAAAAAAGACCTGATCCAGAGCGGGCAGTTTGATGCGGTCCGCCAGATGACAGCGGATGCGGTGGCACTGGTAAAAGAGGTACGGGGCAGTCAGGAGAAATAAGTATGAAGAAAACATTATTATTTGGAGAGCCGATGGCTCTGTTACTGGCAGACACACCTGGTGCGTTGGAGTGTGTAGAGCATTTTACAAGAAGAATGTCCGGGGCGGAGGTCAATGTGGCGATTGGGCTTACCAGGCTTGGATTTCCGGTGGAATATCTTACCCGGCTTGGGGATGATCCGTTTGGACATTATATCGAACAGGCACTAAAAGACAATGGGATCGGAACGAATCTTCTGACGTATGATACGGTCTATCGAACCGGGATTCAACTGAAAGAATATGTGGAAGACGGACATGATCCGGCGGCACCGTATTATCGAAAAGGATCGGCGGCATCGCATCTGTCTATAAGAGAAATCGATGCGCTGGATCTTGGTGAGATCGGGCTGGTGCATGTGACGGGGATCCCGCCGGCGCTTTCAAAAGAAGCGAGAGAGGCGACCTATCGTCTGATGGAGCGGGCGAGAGAGGTTCAGATTCCGGTGACCTTTGATCCGAATCTCCGCCCGGCTCTGTGGGAGAACGGGGAGACGATGAGAAACGTGCTGAATGATCTGGCAAATTACGCAGATGTGGTACTGCCGGGAATCGGGGAATGTGAGATCCTTGCGGGCACGACAGATAAAGAAAAAGCGGCTGATTTTTATCATCAGAAGGGCGCGGCTCTCGTCGTGATCAAAGATGGAAAGAACGGCGCTTATGTATCCGAAAAGAAAGAAAACGGGGAAGTAGTCCGAGATATGATCCCGGGGTATCCGGTGAAAAGAGTGGTGGATACCGTGGGCGCGGGAGATGGATTTGCCGTTGGTGTACTGAGCGGACTGCTGAAAGGTCTTCCGGTGACCGAATGTGCGAAACGGGGCAATGCGATCGGCTCGATCCAGGTGCAGCACCGCGGCGACAATGAAGGGCTGCCGACAGAAGAAATCCTGCAATCCTATATGGCGGGAAATATACAGAAATAAAGAAAACAGGAAACGAAAAAATGAATACATTTTGGATTTTGATGGAACAGATTGAGCTGTTTATCGTTTATCTTGTCATCGGTGTGATACTTGTGCGGACCGGTGTGCTGAGTGATAAGGGACTCGACTGGATCGCCCGGGTAGTTATGAAACTTTCGCTGCCGACGATGATCTTTGTAAATGTGGTCAGTCAGGTAGACCGGGTGGCACTGGTAAAATCGCTGTCCATCATCGGACTGGCGGTGACGGCCTCGACTCTCTTATATGGACTTGGCGTTGTGTTGACAAAATTGTTTCATGTAGAAGGCGACCGGGCACAGATCTACCGGGCGATGACGATGTTTGGCAATGTGGGATTTATGGGAATCCCGATCATCACCAGCATTTTCCAGGAACGGGGCATGCTGTATGTATCCGTATTTACCATCGTGGATCAGCTGGCGATGTGGACAGTAGGGGTGAAATTGACTTCCCCGAGTGGAAAAGGGAAGTTTGATCCGAAAAAGCTGATCAACCCGGCGACGGTTGCTATCGCTCTGGCAATTTTTTTCGTACTGACCGGACTAAAGCTTCCGGGGGTCTTGCAGACTGGATTCCAGAATATTGGGGCAACGGCGACACCTCTCGCGATGATCTATCTTGGCGGTGTGTTTGCCTGTATGGATATATGCAAATATGTAAAACAGATGGAATTATACGGAATTGTTATCTGCAAAATGTTGATCTTTCCGGTACTGTTTTATCTTGTCCTGAGCTTCGTCCCGGTATCGGAAGAGATCCGTATGACCATGTCTCTGATCACCGCGATGCCGACTATGTCCTCTGTGGTTATGCTCGCCAATTCCTCCGGTTCCGATGGAGCATATTCGCTGGGCGGCGTGATGATAACCACACTATGCGGAATCGTGACGCTGCCGGTTGTGTGCAGAGTGCTTTTGTGGATTGCGGTGGCATAATAACGTTATGAACAGTAACGAAATAATAATGCAGTGGTACAAAACAAGTATTTGCCATATCTGACAAAATAGAATACAATAATTCTATATAAGCCTGTCAGAATAACGAAATATATGGCAGCAGAATGGGAGAAGAGAATTATGGGAGATGGAAAAGAAATGAAAGAGATTCATCAGGAGTTTCTGACCGGCGAACGTGCGCTGTTTCAGGGGAAGGATCTGAAAATTTATGATACTATTTTTGACGACGGAGAGTCTCCGTTAAAAGAGAGCAGAAATATTGAATTATACGGAAGCATGTTCAAATGGAAATATCCGCTGTGGTATGCGAAAGATATCAAGGCAGAGAACTGTACCTGGTTTGAGATGGCACGCGCGGGTGTGTGGTATACGGACCGGATCGAAGTGACCAACGCAGTGATCGAAGCACCGAAGAATTTCCGCCGGTGTAACGGACTGAAACTGACCAATGTGACCTTCCCGAATGCGGCAGAGACCTTGTGGAGCTGTCAGAACGTGGAACTGGATCATGTGGATGCAAAAGGCGATTATTTCGGCATGAACTGCCAGGATCTGGTGTTGAAAAACTTCCGTCTGGTGGGAAATTATTCCTTCGACGGTGTAAAAAATATGGAAGTGCACAATGCAACAATGCTGTCCAAAGATGCATTCTGGAACAGTGATAATGTAACCGTGTATGATTCCTTTATCTCCGGAGAATACCTGGGATGGAATGCAAAAAACCTGACACTGATAAACTGTACCATCGAGAGTCTGCAGGGTATGTGCTATATTGATAATCTGGTGATGAAAAACTGTAAGCTGATCAATACGACTTTGGCATTTGAATATTCTTCTGTGGATGCCAAGATCCACGGAACCATCGACAGTGTGCTGAACCCGTCGAGTGGTGTGATCCGTGCGGATGAGATCAAAGAACTGACGGTAGAAAAAGATAAGGTAGACCCGTCAAAGACGAAGATCTTTGTACAGGGAAAAGAAGTCGAGGCATAGTACAGACTGCGATACCTGGTTCGAAAAATCAACGTTTGAATAAAGGACAGAGAGGAAGATACAGCATGAGCAACTATGATTTTGATCAGATCACAGACCGGAGAAATACCGGATCTCTGAAATGGGATGTGGCAGAAAATGAATTACCGATGTGGGTGGCGGATATGGATTTTCAGACGGCTCCGGCTGTGCGGGAAGCGATTGAAAAGCGGGCTGCACACGGCGTGTTCGGCTATACGGATGTGGAAGAAGACTGGTATCAGGCATATATGAACTGGTGGGAGAGACGCCATCAGTTTTCCATCAAAAAAGAATGGCTGACCTTCTGTACCGGCGTGGTACCGGCAATTTCGAGTACGGTCCGCAAGTTGACCACACCGGGAGAAAACGTGCTGATCCAGACACCGGTGTATAATATTTTCTTTAATTCCATCGTCAATAACGGAAGAAATGTGGTGGAATGCCCGCTGGCCTATGACGGGGAAAACTATGAGATGGACTTTGAGGCGCTGGAGGAGAAATTATCAGATCCGCAGACTTCGTTGATGATCCTGTGTAACCCGCACAATCCGGTGGGAAGAATCTGGGAGCGGGAGACACTGGCACGGGTGGGAGAACTATGTGAGAAATATCACGTAACGGTTCTTTCAGATGAGATCCATTGCGATATCACCCGGCCGGGCACCGGATACATTCCGTTTGCGGCGGCTTCCGAGACTTGTAAAAATATCAGTGTGACCTGTATTGCACCGACGAAAGCATTTAACATTGCAGGCATCCAGACGGCAGCCGTGATGATCCCGAACGAGGCATTGCATCATAAAGTGTGGCGTGCGTTGAATACGGATGAGGTGGCAGAACCGAATGTATTTGCCATTGGTGCGGCGATCGCGGCATTTACAAAAGGAGAAGACTGGCTGGAAGAACTCCGTGAGTATCTCTTTGAGAACCGGACATACATGACGGATTATATCCGAAAAGAGATCCCACAGCTGAAAGTGACAGAGGCAGATGCAACCTACCTTCTGTGGGTGGACTGCAGTGCACTTGGATGCAGTGCGAAAGAACTTGCCGAGGAGATCCGCAAAACAACCGGTCTTTATGTATCGGAAGGCGCACAGTACGGAAAAACCGGCGAGCAGTTTTTACGCATCAATCTGGCATGCCAGAAAAGCCGGATAGCAGATGGCTGTGAGCGGCTGAAACGGGGCGTGGAAGCGTACCTGAGTCAGAAATAACAGCGGGAGAAAACAAAGAACAATAGTAACTATTCAGTAGGTAGTAACTGTGAAGGTATTGGACAGTTACGAAAAACACAGAAGATAGCTGTGAGAAATGAGAAACATATGGAGAAAAAACGAATACCGGTGCGTCCGCATCATGGGATGTGTCTGGCGTATTTTATAGGAAAAGGATACAGCGAAGGATTCTCCGCGCATATGGAGAAAATGTTACACGTTCTGGAACAGGATGTCCCGATCCGTCTGGTGGTTTCGCTGGATGAAATCTGCAGCGCATGCCCGAACCATCAGTTCCTTACCGATGAGGAAAATTCCGGAGAAACAAAGGAAATCTGTGAAGCGCAGGAAAAAGTGTTTCGGTATGATCATGGCGTGCTGGAGGCCTGCAGGCTGACAGAAGGAGAAGAACTGAACTTTCTGGAATTTGCGCAGAAAGTCCAGAAAAAGGTAATCGATACAGGATTGCGGGAGAAGATCTGCGGGGACTGTGAGTGGAATGAAATCTGCAGTGAGAAAAGCAGTCGATGGGAAAATAAAAATATTTTACGTTGATTTTTCTAAAAGATATCTGAAATTTCATATTGATTTCATAAAATGATGGAACACCTGTAAAAGGGTGATTCATCATTTTTTTTAAATCTGCTTCAGTGAACCTGATGTGCGATCACGGATGCTGGTGTGCAGACGTGCAGCGGGAATGCTAGAGCGTGTCTGAAAAATCATTTCCGCAATCTGCAAGCCCCACTTTGCGGTATATTTTACCCTCATTCGGTTGCCGTAGCCCGCTACGCCGCCCTCATTCGGATAAAATCTCCCACAAACTGAGACTCGCAGCTCACGAAAAGCCTTTTTCAGACACGCTCTAGGCTGCAGATTTAAACTTACCGCGAATGGAAGTAAAATATGTTAGCTTCATGAGTAAAATCCCCTCCTTTTTTGAAGGATAAATTGACAAAAAGTTGTGGAAAATCTATACTAAAGTCAGAGAATTACAAATATTTGTGACAGAAAGGGGGAGAAAAAATGAAGGTGAAAATCGCCCAGATTCAGGCTCATGTTTATGAAGAAAAAAGCAAAAATCTGGAAGAACTGGAGCGAAATCTGAAACGTATAAAGGACGAAAACATTGATCTGGTAACCCTTGGCGAAATGTTCAACTGCCCGTACCAGACACCTTGTTTTCCGGTCTATGCGGAAATGGAACAGGGAGAAACCTGGCAACGGTTAAGTGCTCTTGCAAAAAAATACCAGATTTATCTGTCAGCCGGAAGTGTACCGGAAAAAGATAAGGAAGGACATGTGTACAATACCGCTTATGTCTTTGACCGGCAGGGCAACCAGATTGCAAAACACCGCAAAGTGCATCTGTTTGATATCGCCGTGAAGGACGGACAGTGCTATCAGGAGTCCGCGACACTGACCGCCGGAGATCAGATTACCGTTTTTGATACGGAGTTTGGGAAAATGGGAATCTGTATCTGCTTTGACTGCAGATTTCCGGAGATCGTACGGCTGATGACATTGCGGGGCGCCAGAACGATCCTGGTACCGGCAGCCTTTAACATGACAACCGGACCGGCACACTGGGAGTTAATGTTCAGGGGAAGAGCGGTGGACAATCAGTGCTATATGATCGGAACTTCCGATGCAAGAGACGAGCAGGCAGGATATATCTCCTGGGGCCATTCTCTTGTCGTGTCACCCTGGGGGGATGTGGTGACACAGATGGATGAGAAACCGGGCATTCAGATCACGGAAATAGATCTGGACCGCGTGGATGCGATCCGCGAACAGCTGCCATTATTATCCGCACGGAGAACGGATCTGTATGAACTGAAAGGAAAATAATGTATAGCAAAATGAGTTTTTAACATGAATTTTACAGAGCATCAACATAGAATTAAAGAAAATTTGATATAGTACTTTTGTGAATGTGACAATTGGATAAAAGGTAGAAGAAAGTAAAGGGATAAGCAATGAACGAGACAATTTATATGAACCGGGAACTGTCCTGGCTGAAATTTAATGAACGTGTACTGGAAGAAGCGGAGAACCCGAAGGTGCCGCTGTGTGAGCGCCTGACATTTGCATCGATCTATCAGAGCAATCTGGATGAATTCTTTATGGTGCGTGTAGGCTCGTTGATCGATCAGATGCTGGTGGCAAAAGATTCCAGAGATAATAAAACACATATGACGCCGAAAGAACAGATTCAGGCGATTCTTCCACAGGTGGAGATCCTGAACAGGAGAAAAGATGAAGTGTATGGAAAACTCATGGAAAAGATTGAGAAATACGGCGTTCGTCTGGTGGATTTTAGTAAGATCACGGAAGAAGAAAATAAATTTCTGGAAGCATATTTTGATATGGAGATCTCCGGTTTGATTTCACCGACCATTGTGGGGAAACGACAGCCATTCCCATTCCTGAAAAATAAAGAAATCTATGCGGTGGTTGTCCTGACCACCAAGAGTGGAAAAGAACGCCTGGGGATTATACCGTGTGGAAGTGGTGTATTTGAACGGCTGATCCGCCTGCCGGGAGGCAATACGTATATGCTGTCGGAAGAACTGATCCTCCACTACATTCCAAAAGTATTCAAGGGGTATCAGGTAAAAGAAAAATCCCTGCTTCGTGTAACCAGAAATGCAGATATTGACGCCGATGCGCTGTACGATGAAGATCTGGATTACCGGGAATTCATGGCAGATCTGATCAAAAAAAGAAAGAAACTTGCACCGGTGCGGATCGAACTTTCCAGAAAACTCAGCGAGGGCAGTGTGAAACTGATCTGTGAACATCTGGCAATAAAATCACAGTATGTATTCCACAGTCAGGCACCGCTGGATCTGTCCTTCGTTTTCCAGATCGAGGATGCTCTTCGTAAGATTCCGGAATTATTCTATGAAAGAAGAACACCAAGAAAATCCCCGGCCTTTACCGGTGACCGTCCGATTCTGGATCAGATTAAAGAGAAGGACAAACTGCTTTCCTATCCGTATGAAAGTATCAATCCGTTTCTGAATATGCTCCACGAAGCAGCCAACGATAAAGATGTGGTTTCCATCAAGATGACGCTGTATCGTGTGGCAAAACAGAGTAAAGTAGTAGAAGCACTGATCGAAGCGGCAGAAAATGGAAAAGAAGTGCTGGTACTGGTGGAACTGAAAGCACGTTTTGATGAAGAAAACAATATTGGATGGTCCCGTTTGCTGGAGGATGCAGGGTGTCGTGTCATCTACGGACTGGATGGCTATAAAGTTCATTCAAAACTCTGTCTGATCACGAAAAAAACAGATGAACAGATTGAATATTATACACAGATCGGTACCGGAAACTATAACGAAAAAACTTCGCGGCTTTATACGGATCTGTCGCTGATGACTTATAATGTAGATATCGGACTGGAAGCAGCTAATGTATTCCAGGCTCTTGCCATGGGAGAGACGATCAAACATGTGGATCATCTGCTGGTGGCTCCGAAATGCCTGCAGAATAAGATTCTGGATATGATTGATGAAGAGATTACACATGCCAGAGCAGGGGAACCGGCTTACATTGGACTGAAGATGAATTCCCTTACGGATAAGAAAATCATGGAGAAACTGGTGGAAGCCTCCTGTGCCGGTGTACGAATCAATATGGTGATCCGTGGAATCTGCTGTCTGATTCCACAGGTTCCAGGCAAGACGGAAAATATTCATGTACGAAGTATCGTCGGACGTTTTCTGGAACATTCCAGGATCTATATTTTCGGAAGTGAAGGAAGAGAAAAAATCTATATTGCGTCCGCAGACTTTATGACCAGAAACACTCTGCGCCGTGTGGAAGTGGCTGCTCCGGTTTATGACGAAGAAATCAAAGCACGCCTTCTGGAAATGTTCCGGATCATGCTGAAAGACAATCAGCAGGCCCGTCAGGAAAACGGTGAGGGAATCTACCGGATCCTGCCAACGGATGAAGAACCGCTGAATGCCCAGGAATATTTCTATGAACAGGCATATGAGATTGCAGAGAACCTTTGAAGAGTGCCCCTTCAGTATGTCCCGTTTGTCAGAATCGGACACAGACATACCGTAAGGAAGCGGCACGGCTGGAAAAAACACAGAAAAAGAAAAAAGTAAATGAGAAAAAATCCTGTTTAAGCCTATTGAAAATCCCATAAAGTTGCGATAAACTTATTGCGGTTAGTAAAAACTAACTATCATGTGAATAAGTCGTGGGAAGATCCTTTCTGCTTCTGCAAAATGGGAGCAGAGGATCATCCATGGGAAAGGGTCAGGGATAGTATGAAACATTTGACAATTGAAAAAGTAATCGGACGTGAAATTATTGACTCCAGAGGCAATCCTACTGTAGAAGCAGAGGTTTATCTTTCGGATGGTACCATGGGAAGAGGAACCGCACCCAGCGGCGCATCTACCGGAGAATTCGAAGCACTGGAGCTGAGAGACGGAGATAAAGAAAAATTCGGAGGCAAAGGTGTGTCCAAAGCGGTTGCCAATGTAAACACGGTAATCAATGAAACATTAAAAGGCGTCAATGCGCTGGATATCTATGCGATAGATGCAGCTATGATCAAAGCAGACGGAACCAAAGACAAATCCAATCTGGGCGCAAACGCTATTCTGGCAGTATCGATCGCAGGTGCCAGAGCAGCAGCAAACGCACTGGATTTGCCACTGTATCGTTTCCTGGGCGGTGTAAACGGCAATCGCCTGCCACTGCCGATGATGAACATCTTGAATGGTGGTGCACATGCAGCCAACACGGTAGATGTACAGGAATTCATGATCATGCCTGCAGGCGCAGCAAGCTTCAAAGAAGGTCTGCGCTGGTGTACGGAAGTCTTCCACGCACTGGCAGCTCTGTTAAAAGAGAAAGGTCTGGCTACTTCCGTAGGTGACGAAGGTGGATTTGCACCGGATCTTGGCAGCGATGAAGAAGCCATCGAGTGCATTCTGGAAGCGATTAAAAGAGCAGGCTATGAACCGGGCAAAGATTTCGTACTGGCTATGGATGCAGCATCCAGTGAGTGGAAAGGAAGCAAGAAGGGCGAATACGTTTTGCCAAAATGCGGAAAGAAATTTACATCGGAAGAACTGGTAGCACACTGGAAAGAACTGTGCAGCAAATATCCGATCTACTCCATTGAAGACGGTCTGGATGAGGAAGACTGGGAAGGATGGCAGATGATGACCAAAGAGCTGGGAGATACGGTACAGCTGGTTGGCGATGATCTGTTCGTAACCAACACTGAACGCCTGGCAAAAGGAATCGGCCTTGGCTGTGCAAACTCCATCCTGATCAAACTGAACCAGATCGGTTCCGTATCCGAGACACTGGAAGCTATCAAGATGGCACACAAAGCAGGATATACCGCCATTTCCTCTCACCGTTCCGGTGAAACAGAAGACACCACGATCGCAGATCTTGCAGTAGCACTGAACACCTGTCAGATCAAGACCGGTGCACCAAGCCGAAGCGAACGTGTGGCAAAATACAACCAGCTGTTAAGAATCGAGGAAGAACTCGGTGAAGCAGCAGTATTTCCGGGAAAAGAAGCATTTGGCATCAAAAAATAAAGGCAGAAAAATGCTGTCGGATCATTAGAGGTGGGTGCATCGATTTTTGTAAAAATCGGTGCACCCTTTTCTATGTCAAAAAAGGCTTTTCTGTAAATGAAAAATGTTTCAGGCGGATGTGTCAGAACACGTTCTTTGTTCGGTTGAACTACGGAAGTGATTGTAAAGAAAAAAAGAAACTGATACAATAAAAGCGTATGTTGCTGAAAAGATAAAACAGATGTAAATCAGGAGGAAGAATGTGAGGAAAAAACAAAAGGTGCTTTGGAAATTGTTTTTGTCCACGTTATATCTGAGTGCCTTTACTTTTGGTGGCGGGTATGTGATCGTTACGCTGATGAAGGATAAGTTCGTGGATAAGTACCATTGGATCGAAGAAAATGAGATGTTGGATCTGATTGCTATTGCACAGTCGGCACCTGGGGCGATCGCGGTAAATGGAGCAATTGTGGTTGGCTATAAACTGGCCGGTCTTGCAGGGGTACTGACAGCAATTTTCGGAACAGTTCTGCCACCTTTTCTTATCATCTCTGTGATCTCTGTTTTTTATCAGATATTTCGGGATAATTTCATCATCAGTGAGCTTCTGGACGGGATGCAGGCTGGCGTGGGAGCAGTGATCGCTTCCGTGGTATGGGATATGGCAGCGGGGATCACGAAGAAAAAAGAGTGGACATCGATTGTGATCCTGTCAGCTGCTTTTATCGCTTCTTATGTGATGGAAGTTCCGGTGGTGTATATCGTGCTGATCTGTATCGCGATGGGAGTGATCCGCACGGTACTGGCAGGAAGGGGGGAACGGAAGAAATGATTTATCTTCAGTTATTTTTCAGTTTCCTTCAGATCGGCATGTTCAGCTTCGGAGGCGGTTATGCCGCGATGCCGTTAATTCAGGAACAGGTGGTGAGCCGTCACGGATGGCTGGACATGGGAGAATTCACCAATCTGATCACCATTTCCCAGATGACACCGGGTCCCATCGCGATCAATTCCGCAACCTTTGTCGGAACCAAGATTGCCGGGATTTCGGGAGCAGTGGTTTCCACATTGGGATGTATTCTGCCTTCATGCATTTTGGTAACGTTACTTGCCTGGATGTATCTGAAATATCAGAAAATGGATCTGTTGCAGAGCGTCTTGCAGTCTCTGCGACCGGCGGTTGTGGCGATGATCGCGTCTGCGGGCGTATCGATTCTGGTATCTGCCTTCTGGAACGGGGCGGATGTCATCGCACTGGCGGACACCCGCTGGACGATGGTGGGAATCTTTGTGATCTGCCTGATCCTTCTTCGGAAAACAAAATGGAACCCGGTACTTGTGATGGCACTGGCAGGAGTGCTGAAACTGCTGACAGCGATTGCGGGGATCGGATAAAAGGATTTTCTTTTCCTGAAAATTGCGGTATACTGGAACACAGAAAATATAAAGGAGAACATCTATGGAATTTTGGATAGGTATTATTTTTGATACGATCTGCCTTGCCATCGCCCTTTTCATGGCGATCAACCCGAAGGGATTTGCAAGAGGCATGAAGTATCAGTCGGTACGACAGACAAAAATCTTCCGGATCGTGGGAATCATCGCGGTGATCATTCTGGTCATATCCCTGACGAGCCGGGTTCTGACACTGGTATAAGAAGATGAAGAGAGTAATTGTATATTTAAAAAGAGAAACCGTGCTTTGTATCGCGGTTTTTCTTGCTGTTATTTCCATGTTTTTTGTCAGACCGGACCGAGCTTATGCAGGATATATTGACACCAGAGTACTGGCTTTATTGTTTTGTCTGATGACGATCATGGAGGGATTTAAGAAGACTGGGTTATTTGAACAGATGGCGAATACACTGCTGAAAAAGGTACACACTTTCCAGCAGTTGATGCTGGTTCTGGTGGGACTTTGTTTTTTCTGCTCTATGTGGATTACCAATGATGTGGCACTTCTGACTTTTGTGCCGTTTACGATTCTGGTGCTGCGTATGGCAAAACTGGATCAGCGGATGATTCCGGTGATTACCATGGAGACGATAGCTGCCAATCTTGGAAGTATGGCAGCTCCGGTGGGTAATCCGCAGAATCTGTATTTGTATTCCGTCTCCGGAATGTCTGCTTTGTCCTTTGTAAAGGTCATGGGACCTTTGTCACTGGTATCTTTGCTTCTTCTGATCGGGGGCTGTCTGTTACAGAAGAATGAAAGTATACAGATAGAACAGATCAGGAGAAAAACCAAAAAGAACAAAACAGCTGAAAATCTGATTTTGCTATTCCTTTTTTGCGTAAGTCTGGCAACGGTTTTACGTGTGCTGTCCTGGCAAGTGCTTCTGGGAATTACACTTCTGATTTGTCTGTTCCTTTTCGGAAGTGGAAAAGAAGAATTTTTACCGCTGAGAGTAGATTATAGTCTGCTTCTTACGTTTGTTGCATTTTTTGTATTTATCGGAAATATGGGGCGGATTCCAATCGTAAAAGAACTCCTGATAAAAGTACTGGAAGGACATGAACTTATTCTTGGTTTTGCTGCCAGCCAGGTCATCAGCAATGTTCCGGCGGCTATTTTACTTTCCGGTTTTACTACAGACTATCCTATGCTTCTCCGGGGAGTGAATATTGGAGGTCTGGGAACCCTGATCGCTTCCCTGGCAAGTCTGATCTCTTATAAATTTTATGTACAGGAAAGTGAAAAGAATGAAACAGCTGGTACAAAAGGGCAATATTTTCGGTATTTTACGGTATGGAATATAGTCTTTGCAATTGTGCTGTTGGCAGTGACCGTTGTAGTATAATGTATAAGGAAAGTATGATTGAAGAATATAGAAAATAGGGAACAAAATAAAAGGCGCAGAATCGCATTTTCCACCCCTATTTGTGAAAAGAAGAAATGCAAAGGAGAACCGTCATCGAAACATATTATTATAACCACATGAACAAAACGCAGCAGTCTGCCTACCATAATATCCTTCAGGGATTTCAGAACATGGCAGATGAGATCTTGCTTCCACGTCTGGAGCCGGAAGAACTCTACAATGTGTTTTTCCAGCTCCGTCTGGATCACCCAGAGATCTTCTGGGCGACGGGATTTCGCTACAAATATTATCAGGATTCCCCGAACCTGATCTTTGTGCCGGAATATCTGTTTGAGAAAAATAAAGTAAAAGAACACCAGCGCGCCATGCAGGCGAGAGTAGAAAAGCTGGTGCGTCCGGTAAAGGATAAGTCCGAGTGGGAAAAAGAAAAATTTGTCCACGACTTTATATGCGAGAATGTCCGGTATGATAAATTAAAGAAAGCCTATTCCCATGAGATCATCGGACCGCTGGGACAGGGTGTGGGTGTCTGCGAGGGGATTGCCAAGGCAGTAAAAGTTTTGTGCGATGCACTGGGGCTCTGGTGTATGATCGTTATCTGCGGCAACAACCCGGAAAAAGGGATCAAATACCGCCACACCTGGAATATCGTAAAACTGGGTGGCAAATATTATCACATGGATGTCACCTTTGACAATTCCCTGAGTCACAATGGCATCCGTTACGACTACTTCAATCTGGATGACAAAAATATCTTCCGGGATCACGAACCGCTGATCGCACCGGCTCCACACTGTACGGATGGGGATCACTTCTATTATAGGGAAAAGAAACTGTCCTTCACGAAGCAGGAGGATGTGTATAAGCGAGCATTACAGACTGCAAAAAAAGGTCGAGTGTTTACTTTTCACTGGCGTGGAGGATATCTCACCCGGGAGATCCTCGGAGAACTTCTGGAACTGATCCGGAAAGCCGGAAAAGAAAAACAGAAAAGTGCCCGTATCAGCCTGAACTGGCCACAGGCGGTCCTGTGCTTCGATTATGTGGAAGATCAGGGACAACCGGAAACGGAAGTGACCCTGGAAGAGGCGAATGAAGGGGAAATGGAATAAAAGACATGAAAAATCTGATATTTTGGTTATTCGCAAAAAAATAAAAAAACATCGTAGGGTTTTAAAATAAATGCGAAAAGAGGTTGAAAAACCTTTTGCCGCATTTATTTTTTTACAAAAAAATAGAAAAATTCCGATAATGCGGCGGGGTATAGCAACCCTTCCGCATTATTTTTTTACGCATAAAGAAGGAGAGGTGAGAGCATGAGCAAAAAGCCGTATACAAGTTTAACTTTTGAAAAACGCCAAATTATAGAAAATATGGCAAAAAAGAAGCAGACGCCGCAGCGGATTGCAGAAGCGACCGGGGTTCATGTGGCGACTATTTACAGGGAAATGAAACGCGGTCAGACAAAAGACGGATACAGTGCAATCAAAGCACAATGTGAAGTTTTGAGATAATACGGGCCAACAGATCGGCCATTTTATAAAGGTTATATTTTCGGAGTAGGTCAACAGGTTTTCGGTTCAGTTTTTAAGGTGAAAACAGAACAGCGGTGGAGAACACGAACGCTTAAAAAAGTTCCATGAAGGATAACAGGTTTTTTACTTTTAAGGCGAAAGTAAATAAGGTTTGGAAGTTCCCGACAAAAAACAGCCGTCGGATCGCGTGAAAGCCGATTAACAAGAACACGCCCGAAAATATCACCCTTATAAAATGGCCGATTATAGCAAAAATGAAAGGAGCGTGAACCATTGAGCAAGGAAACAGACGCACTTCTGAAAGTCGCAAGAGAAAGAGAAAACAAAAAAGATCTTCTGGCTTACCAGAAGTTAAAAGAGATTAGCGCCGGAAGAACCTATTCAGAAGTACAGGACATTTTAGACAGAATGGGGAAACAACTTTCGCGGTGGGTAGGCGCTACACCGTGTCAGCCGAACGAACACGCATTAGATTGGCAGGGCCACAAAGTAACGCCGCCCGTTGATGAGACAACAGGCGGCAGAGGGTAGAAAGGAGCGTGAACCAGTGAACACAGAAGAAACCGCTTTCATGCACGACAGCGCCGAAGACGTAAAGAGAGAAAACCGGGCAATAAGTAAATTCTTTGAATATCTGGAAGAAGAAGACTTCACAGTGCAGCAGGTGAAGAACATTGCTTCAAGAATAAACGCCCACATTACAAGCGCTTCGATCGCTTGCGATATGCGGACGCCATTCCGGAAAAAAGACACGCTTTAGGTGTCAAGGCTTCCACGGTTTATCTGATCTAATACTTTATCAAAGCAATCTTTGTATAAACCGTAAATTTGCCCTTCGTCGAGCGGTTTTCCCTTATATTCAACCGCCAGACGTTGAGAGAGCGACACGATCGCCAAATCGTTAGCCAGTTTTTCAACATCAATCACAAGAACACCCCCTTTCACTTCCATATTACCACGGAAGCAGGCGGCAGGGGAAGAAAGGAGCATTTACAACGAAGATTATTATTTTTAGAAGCCTTCGCAAGTATTCGGAAGACGACTTCCACACGTTCGCGGCAGCGCTGCACGACGTACCGGGAGCGAAGGCCAACAAAAGAACCTTGACAATAGAAGCGAACGGCCACCGGGTAGAGTTCCGGAACGGTTCGCCCTACGATCCGAAGAACGCCGGCCTTCGTGCAGACATAGCGATCCCACATTATGACTACATAACAGCCGGATCGGAATATAACAACGATCCGCGTTTCCGGAATTGTTCTTTTACCCGCGTTCTGGAAATTATGAAAGGGACAGTGAAGCCATGAATAAAACGAACGCTTATTTTATACCGGCCAGACAGAATGGAAAAACGGAAAGAGAAAGAAAAGTTATTTTCGAGATTACCGGCGACGGCCTGACCGCGGAAGAAGTCGGCAGGATCCGGCAGGTAATAAGACACCTTAATTATAAAAGAGGACGACGCAAGGCGCCGCGCCTGTTTTATAGATACAATTTCACCCAAAGAAAGGAGATCTAACAAAATGAGTTTAGTTGACGTGTTCGGAAAAGAGGACAGAACCGAAGTGAAGTTTTCGGAGTTCTTCGCACTGGTAAAGCAGGCGGCACAGTATGAAACACTTATGAACGCCGTAAATTGTGACGTTCCACACCGGTTTATCAGGGAAACAATGACCGGAAAGAAAGAGACAGCACCGAAGGAACCGGGAACGGTTGTGACCGTTACTTTTAATACAGAAGAATTTGAAAAGGGGCTGCAGGGCGTGATAGACCAGATCGAAGCGAAGTTCGGACCGGAAGAGGACGAAGCAGAACAGGAGCAGGAAGCCACGGAACAGGAGCAGGAAGCCGCAGAACAGGAGCAGGAAGCCGCAGAACAGGAGCAGGAAGCCGCGGAACAGGAACAGGAAAACACGGAAAAGGAACCGCCGGAAGTAACCGCGGAAAGTATTCTGGAAGCGGCAGAGGAAACCACCTGCAGAGGGTAGAAAGGAGAACGAAACATGGTAGCAGTAGGAATTATTTGTTTTATCGCGGGAGCAGTCGCCGCCACGGTTGGCCTTGTGGCCTTCGGCGTACACCTTGCGAACCAGAATAAACAGTGAAAGCGCTTATGAAATATCCGGGTAGCAAGTGGGGATCCGCGGACTGGATAATTTCACACTTTCCAGAACATCACAGTTATTTAGAACCGTTCTTCGGTTCCGGCGGCGTTTTCTTCAATAAACCACGATCAGACATTGAGACAATAAACGATCTTGACGGCGAAGTGGTAAACCTTTTCAGGCAGTTCCGGAACGATCCGGAACGTCTGGCCCGCGAAATATACTTTACACCATATTCACGGGAAGCCTACGAAATGGCATACCAGAAAGAGCCAGAAAACGACCTTGAAAAAGCAGTTCTGTTTTACACGCGCCTAAACATGGGCCACGGGTTCAGGACACAGGGCGAGAAAGTAGGGTGGAAACTGGACGTTCAGGGAAGGGAAAGGGCCTACGCGGCCGCGGACTGGTGCAAGATACCGGAAAAGGTAATGGAAGCAGCGGAACGCCTACGGGGCGTGCAGATAGAGAACCGCCCGGCGGTAGAAGTGATCCAGAGGTTCAATTTTGAAAACGTTCTGATCTATTGTGATCCACCTTACGTTCTTTCTACCAGATGCCGGAAACAGTACCGGCATGAAATGACGGACGAGGATCACGAAGTATTACTGGAAGCATTGCTGCAGCACAAAGGCCCGGCAATTATCAGCGGTTATTCTTCGCCGCTATACGAAGAACGCCTGAAAGACTGGTACCGGGAAGAACGGATAAATTACGCACAGAACGCGCAGTAACGCCGGGAAGTTATATGGTGCAACCAGAAGACAGAAAAAACGGCGCAGCAGTTGACATTATTTTGAAAGGAAAACGGCAAATGAAAAGAAAATATGGCGTTGTAGATTACCTGCGGAAGCATTACCCACCACCGGAAGGATCCGGAGAAGTGAAAGTGGAGTTCTTAGAAGGCTACGACAGCATAGAAGGACCAGACGGATCAATGGGCTTCGGCGTATTTGTTCCGACAGAAGAAAAGATCTATATTGCCGACGACTTACCGGGCGGCGAAGAAAGCATGATAGAAACCGTGGCCCACGAATGGAAACACTGGCTTCAATATTGCAACGACGAAGCATACGACGAAGAGGAAGCGGAAGACTTCGCCCGGCAGATTGTAGAAGAATTTTTATAAGAAAAGGAGATCAAACCATGAGCAACAACAATTACGACGCATTTAGAACCTTCATTGAAGGCCGTTTCGGCTTCGGGGGGGGGGCAGAGCATGAAGAAAGAAGGACAGAAGGCGCCTTCCATTGACGACCTGAAAGAAGCGGGATCCGAAGAAGAGTTCAAAGCCCGTCTGAAAGAAGGGAAGGCGTTTAGATTAAAAGAAAAGGCCGGGTTCCATGTAATAAGCATTGACGAGAACCGGCCGCCACTGGTGCAGGTGGTAGGGGATAACGTTCTGATCGCGCAAATGTTGGCGTTTGCAATTTCGGAGATTATCGAAAACAGCGTGAAAAATGGAGTTCCGCGCGAACAGGCCGAAGGAATGTTCCGGATCGCGTTAGAACTTGGAATAGCAACTTCGAGAAATTAGCGGGAAGGGAGAACACAGCATGAAAGGAAAAATGAACTTGCCTTTGAAAGAGTTTTTAACCTTAGTAGGACCGGCACAGGTTTTACACATTATCGAAGAAGGCGAAACAGAACCGGCCTTCAAAGATAGATCCGTAAAAATCAGAGATCACGAAGAATTACTGGATCGCGAAGTGAAATTCATTCAGCCGGCAGCAGATACAGAGAACGCCGGAAAGTATATCTTCAAGATCTGGATCTATCCGGTAACTGCATGATTACGGTAAAAGATTTTCTGGAAAAGATAACGAACCCGGACCGGATCAAGATTGTAAAGGGCGAAGAAGTCCTTTTCGCAGGTTACAAGGGCGCCTTAGTTCATGAAGGCGCCGCGGACCTTTCACCGGACATTCTGGAAGCGGAAATGGTATCTTTCAGAATAGATCCGGAGATCCGGGCGAAGGACTGGAAAGCGCGCGGCCTTATGGCCCCGATCGAACCGGAACAGGCGCCGGACTATAAGTTTTCAGATCTGGAAATGAAACTGTATTACAAAATCTGTATTTAGAAGGTGAAAACATGAAAAGCCTTATAGGTTGGGCTATGTTGGCCGGACTACTATTCACGACCGCGATCGCGATAATTGCACTTGTAGTTTTAACAATCATGAACATAGCGGAGTGGTTGAAAATGAGAAAATGAGAAAAGAAAGCGAATGTGAATTTTGCGAACTATGCCGGGAATTTTACGAAGGAAAGAAGAAGGAATGTAAAGGCCCGGAGCATTGCAAAGATTATAACTATTTTCTGGCCGGGAAATGCGCAACATTAGAAGGCCAGTGGTAACAATGAAGGGAGATCTAACCATGGCACAATTAAGCAAAGCCCTATTCAGTAGCACAAAGGAAGACTGGGCGACACCACAGGACTTTTTCGACAAACTGGACGAAGAATTTCACTTCGATCTGGATCCTTGCGCAGACGCGGAAAACGCGAAGTGTAAGGAATATTTCACAAAAGAGGAAAACGGACTTTTGAAGGATTGGGGGGGGCGTCGCGTCTTCTGCAATCCACCATACGGCCGAACATCAACGGGCGAATGGATCCGGAAGTGTTACGAAGAAGCGAAGAAGCCCGGAACGGTTGTCGTTGCACTTATTCCGGCGCGCACTGACACAAGGTTTTTTCACGATTACATATACCACAAAGCGGAAATTCGCTTCATTAAAGGCCGTCTGAAATTCGGCGGCTGCAAGGACGCGGCGCCGTTCCCGTCTATGGTGGTTATTTTCGGAAAGGAAAAAGAACATGAAGAGACAGAACATGCCGGCAGCAGAGGAACCGGCAAAGAAGAAGCATAGACGCAGGGCCGTAGATCCAAAAACAGGCCTTACAGTATTTGAGCCGAACACGGTTTATTTTAACGATTATCTGGAAACATACATAGGCGCAAAATGGCAGGCGATAAAAAACAGCCTTTACGACGCAGGCTATCAGGCCTTAGAAGTAAGCCGGTACCGTGACGGCCTTCTGGACGACTTCAACCGTATTTGTGCCGAAAATAACTATCACGGCATTGTTTAAGAGACAGAAAGGAGATCTAACCATGAGTGACGTTGTAAAACGCGATCTTTACGGACTTATTGACAAGGAACTGGAAGCAGCAAACCAGAAGTTCCCGCTTTTTAATTCCACACACGAAGCCTTCGCGGTAATTCTGGAAGAAGCAGAGGAAGCAAAGGAAGAAGCGGGAAACCTTGATATTTTAGTGAATAATTTCTGGATCGGCGTGAAAGAAAACCACGATCCGGAAGCGCTGCACGAAGAATTAACAGGCATTTATAAAACGGCCCTTGATCTGGCCGTGGAAGCGATACAAACAGCAGCCATGGCCAGGAAAGGCATTATTAGCAGCGTAGACCTTCGGGCCGTGGATCAATGCTTATCAGAGACAGAAAGGCGGGGCGAATTATGAACCAGAGAAAAGCGATCGAAGCAGCACTGGCAGAAATGGGGATCACGAATGAAACACAACTAAACGACGCGATCCGAAATATGAAGCCGCTTAACTTGTCTTTAATGGCAGACCGGCAGCAGGAAAGGAAGGCGAGTTAATGGACCTTAACGGAAATCAGGTAATAGCCGTAGATTTTGACGGGACACTTTGCAAGCAGGCGTGGCCGGAGATTGGAGAGGAAAACGAGATCCTGATCGAACACCTGAAAGAGCAGCAGGCAGCAGGCGCCCGTCTGATCTTATGGACAAACAGAGAAGGCGACCTTCTGGAAGAAGCGGTGGAGTGGTGCAAGGCCCGCGGCCTGACATTCGACACAGTAAACGCGAACCTTCCGGAACTGATCGACCTATACAAGAACGACTGCAGAAAGATAAACGCCGACATTTACATAGACGACAAGGCAGTGAACCCGGTTCCGTACAGACACGCGGCCGGAATGTTCGGTTTTAACCCATACGCAAACCCGATCGACAAGGCAGAATTTGAGAAAAGGAGATCTAACCATGTGGAAAAGAATTAAAAGAGCGATCAGGATCGCAAGAAGAAACAGCAGGGCCAGAAGACAGAGAAAGAGAACAAGCGAAATCCTTCTGGCAATATTCACCATGACAAATTGCGGGACACTGCAGGAGTTGGAATATCACGCCGGATATTATGCAGGAACCGCGGATCAGGCGGCAGCAGTCGGAGAGATTACCAGAGAACAGCGCGGCCAGATCTTACGGGTTCTTCACTATATCAGCGCGGGGGAACGTGAAAGACTTGAAAATGAGTAACAAAAAAACGGGCTTGAAAGGCGGGGGCCTTTTCAAGTCCGTTCATTGGAAATCTAACCTAAAATTATTATACCAAAAAGGCGGGAAAAGTCAATGAAAAAGACGCATGAGAAAAGCAGTATTTACGCGGTGACGGGAACGGACAGCGTAAAGAATATTAAAAAGACTGTTTTACAGATGGAAGCAACAGGACACACAAGCGGCGGTATGCTTGTGTATTTAGTTGAAACCGTGGCCGCGGAAGATTACGACCGCACAACAGCAGAAGGCCGGGCCGCAGCAGCAGAAAAGGAACTGGAAGAGTACAAGAAGGAGTTTTTCGAGACAACGGACAACCTAAACGCAGAAAAAGAAGCACTGGAAGAATTACTGGAACAGGCGCGAGACGCGGGCGGCAATTATAGAAGGAAACTTGACGAAGCGGCACAGGAAAACGCCGAACTTCGCAAGGCCCTTACAGAGTGCCGCCGGATCTTCGGAGAATTACCGCCGGAAATAGAAAGATTACTGAATAATGAAGAAGGAGAAAAAGACAATGGTTACACTTGCACAATTTAGAGAAATTACAGAAGGGCTTCCGGGGGATTTTGAGATCCGGATCGAAGCGTGTTTCACACCAGAGGGAAATAAGACGGCGCCGTGTTTTGAAATGATGTATTCCAAAGGAACGAAGGAAGTTGTTCTTCTTCCGGAAGCGGTGCATATTAGCGACGGCGAAACAGGCCTGACAGTGAAGCACGAAGAAAAGCCGCGAAAGGCGATAACAAAATAAAGAACAAATGTTCTATTAAATGAAAGCCCGGACGCAAAAATAGAAGCGGCCGGGCAATTCAGCAGCAGGAAGAAAACGGCAGCAGTCGAACAGACTTTCTTCTTATATATAAAGTATTTTCCTTTACCGTCCTTGTAATGGGTATTAGCAAATCAACGAAGTATATATTTTTATATTTTAAGATCTGGATCCGTAGAGGAAGGAGAGAAGGGAAAGGCGGGGGAACATGAAAAGAAAGACATTCGATAATTACGACTATGAAGAAGCGTTCCCGGTGGAACTGGATCGCGACATACAGAAAAAAGCAAGAAAGAATTTTGAGAAGGAACACCCGCTGCAGGTTCCAGACTATGAAGAACAGTGGAAAGAGCAGCAGGAGAAACTAAAAGAATGGGAACTGGAACGGCTACTGAAAGAAGGGAAGGTGGAAAGCCTTTACAGAACCACAACAACGAAGGCGAAGAACCTTCAAAGCGGATCGGAATTACTGGAAGCGCAGATCTACCCGTCATTCTGTCACAAAGCGGACGTTCCACACACGAAGAAGGGCAGAGAAAGCAAACCTTCACAAAAAAATCTGAATGACAAAAATTCAAGGCGCTATTTTATACGCCTTGCAAATATAAATTTTGGCGAAAACGATCTATGGTGTACGTTCACATGGGACAAAGAACACATTCCGGAAGACGAAGCAGCGGCCGATCGAGATATAGCGAACTTTATTCGCAAAATAAATTATAGACAGAAAAAAGCGGGGCGGGAGAATATCAAGTATTTAATTATTCCAGTGGTAGACGGAGCAGAACACCCACACGTCCACATTATCATGACAGGGCAGGGGATAAACCGGGACGAATTAGAAGGATTGTGGACAAAAGGGGAAAGATCCAACACACGCCGCATAAAGCCGGACAAAGATTTTCTTCTTTCAGGCGTTGCAACATACATGATGAACAACCGGAAGGGGAAGAGAAAATGGAGAGGTTCAAAGAACCTTGCAAAACCGAAAGAGCCTACCAGAAGTTATTCAAAGTTCAAAAAAAGGACCGTTGAGCGCATGGCCCGCGATTACGAAACATTAAAAGCCGAAATGAAAAAGGCCTATCCGGGTTATAAATTCCTTGACGCCGAAGTGAAATACAACGGAGTTACGGCGGCCTTTTACATATACGCCCGCATGGTGCGGAATTGAAACGAAGGGAGAAAAGAAAAATGAACCTTGCAAACATGAAACGTTCCGAGACAACGGAACAGATCGGCCTTATAAACTGGGCCAGAGCGAACGAAGAATACGTTCCGGAATTACGGCTTCTTCACCACATACCGAACGAAGGGATCCGGACAAACGGGCCGGTATTGAAGGCGGCAGGAATGAAAGCGGGCGTTCCGGATCTGTCTTTGCCGGTTCCGCGCCGTGGCTTTCATGGTCTGTATATCGAAATGAAATTCGGGAAAGGGAAGACCACAAAAGCGCAAGAAGAGTTTATGGCGCTTCTTCGGGAGCAGGGCTACAAAACGGCGGTGGCATACGGAGCAGAACAGGCCCGCGAAGTGATCCGGCATTATCTGGCCCGCGGGGAAGGGTTTGATCTGGTGAATTGCGAAGAAGCCGTGAAAATGTTCGGACGTTGCGAAGGCGTACCGGCAGCGTGGGCGCCATGCCAGAAATGTGAATTTTTCAAAGAGAGAAAGAAAGGGGAATAGTTATGTTTTTCAAAACGTCGGTATTAAAAAGATTATTCAAAGACGCATACAAAGGCGCAGGCCTTACAGTCGGACACATGGCAGATCCGGAAGACGAAGAAGTGGACGGCTATTATATTTCTTCCGGTTGGTGGGTGATCTGGTTCAATAACTGGACATTCCCGAAAGAAGCGAAGGCAGCAATTATTGAATTATGCGGCGAACTTCCACAGCCGGGCGAAGTGTTCAAAGCCATAGACGGCGCAGGGAACCAGTACGAAATCGAACAGAAAGAGATCTTCAACCTTCCGGCAGCGTTTGAGCGCGCAAAGGTAAAGTTCAGAAAAACAAACATTTTGCAGCAGCAGAGCGACAGGGTTGCAAGGATCCTGCAGGAAGAAGAAGGAAGGACAGTAAAAGCGGTTTCAGAACTGTTCTTCAACCTGATTAACAGAAAAGCCATTGACTACGATAACGGAGAATATGATCCGATCGGGCCAGTGGCGACAAGCAAAGAAAGCCCGTTTCTGTACTGGGGGAACAATTATTGTTATTTAATGGCAGCAGTAAGGACGACGGACGACGAAGACGTGAAAGAATTCTGGGAACACTTGGAGAAGATCACGATCATTTAGCACGAAAGGGGGCCGTTTCGGTTGGCGCACACGATAGACGAAGATACAAAGAAAATAGTAAAAGCGATCGTTCATGGCGACCAGAAGCGGCAGAGCAGGCGCAGGGCGGGCAAACATACAGACTTCGACAGAAAGGCAGCGGAAGCGATAAAGGCAGCAAAAAAGGAATTGCCACTGGAAGGAACAGATCCAGAGGTCCGGCGCCACATTATCGACAAACTATACACAAGCCTGTTATATAACACACCTTGGGAACTGTTAGGGGAAACGTATTGTTGCCGCCGGTTGTTCTACGAATACCGGAAGGAGTTCTGTTATCTGATAGCGGTACACATGGAGATCATAGAACCAGAAGGCGGCAGCAGGCAGCAGGCGCCCGGAAAGTAGGTCAGAAAAGACCGGTGCCGTTGGATAGAATGAAAGAAGGTGAACGAATGGCGAAAGAATGGACAAACGGTTTCTATACGTCGAAGGAGTGGAGAAAGACACGCGACGCATATTACCGGATCCAGTGCGGCAGGTGTGAACGTTGCATGGCCGAAGTTCTGACCGGAGCGCGAAGGGTTGAAGACGTCAACCCCGGAATAATTGTTCACCACAAAAAAGAATTAACGCCGGAGAACATAAACGATCCGGCGGTGGCGCTGTCCTTTGATAACTTAGAACTGTTATGTGATGAACACCACAACAGGCAGCACAAGGCGAAGGCGAAGCGTTACACGTTCGACGCAAAAGGAAATTTGATCGAAAGCAAATAAAAAATATTTTTCCATTCCACGAACCCCACCCCCCGGTATTTCTTTTTCGGGCCTTCCGAAGAGAACCGAGGGAGTGAGGTCAAAAAAACTCTGCAAGTCGCGCGCACATAGAAGGGGGGTTAAAATATGCCAGAAAATACGACGACAACGAAAAACAAACCACAAAAAAGAACTAATTATCTGACAGAAGGAAGGATAAAGAAAGAGAAAGCAAAACTTTCTGAAATGTTCGCGGGGATCGAAGACGAGGACCGGCGAACCCTTGTAAATTCAGTGATTGACGAAGCGGCCTTCCTAAAAGTCGCACTTCTGCAGGCCAAAACAGAATTGAAAAAAGAAGGCCTGACAACCGAAACGAAAAACGCTTCGCAGAAATTCATAAAAGCCCACCCCTCGACGGCAATTTATGAAAAATACGCGCGGCAATATACCCAAATTATTAACCAGTTGATCGAATATTTACCGCCAAAAGAGAAGAAAAAAGTTTCAAAATTGGCGGCGCTTCGTGATGAATAAGCAGGCACATAATTATATTTTTGAATACCACGACGCGATCACGTCGGGGCGTATTCGGGCCGGTAAATGGATCAAAGCGATCTATAAAATTCTGGTTGAGGGTATCAAGAACGGGGAATGGGTTTTCGACCAAAAGAAGGCCAACAAGGCGATCAAGTTCATAGAAAACTACTGTCACCATTCGGAAGGCAGAAACGACCTTCTAAAGTTGGAATTGTGGCAGAAAGCGATCGTTTCCGCGATCTTCGGTATTCTGGACAAAAACACCGGGTACCGGCAATTCAGGGAAATTTTTCTGGTGGTTGCAAGAAAGAACGGTAAAACCCTATTCGCCGCCGCGATCATGGCATACATGGCATATATAGACGGAGAATACGGCGCGAAACTGTACTGCCTGGCCCCGAAATTGGAGCAGGCCGATCTTGCATACGACGCATTTTACCAGATCGTGCAGCAGGACGAAGAACTTTCCGAGATCAGCAAGAAACGCCGTTCGGATATTTACGTTCAGGAGTTCAACACGACCATAAAGAAGATCGCGTTCAACTCTAAAAAGTCCGACGGTTTCAACCCACACTTTGTTCTAAACGACGAAATGGAAGCATGGCCGGGTGATCAGGGCTTGAAACAATACGACGTTATGGCGTCGGCACTGGGAGCCAGAAAACAGCCGCTTATTTTGTCAACGTCCACTGCAGGATATGAGAACGACGGCATTTACGACGAACTTATGAAGCGATCAACGGCGTTCCTGAAAGGCAGAGGAAAGGGCGACACGGAAAAACGCCTTCTTCCGTTCCTGTTTATCATTGACGACGTGGAAAAGTGGGACACCCGCGAAGAATTAGAGAAGTCAAACCCGAACTTGGGCGTTTCCGTATCATGGGAATACTACGAAGACAAGATCGCAGTTGCAAAGAAATCACTTGCAGCAAAAGCGGAGTTCTTGACGAAGTTCTGCAATATCAAACAAAATTCTTCGATTGCATGGCTTGACTATGTGGACGTAGAAAGGGCAGCAGGACAGCACTTCACCCTTGAAGACTTCCGCGGGTGCTATTGCGTGGCAGGAATTGACCTTTCCAGAACGACGGACCTTACGGCCGCTTCGCTCATTATCGAAAAGGACGGGAAGAACTATGTTATTACAAAATTCTTCATGCCGCGGGAACGCTTCAAAGTGGCGATCAACGAAGAAAATGTTCCGTACAACATTTTTGAACAGCAAGGCTTCTTGAAAATATCCGGAGAACATCAGGTGGACTACAAAGACGTGTTTAACTGGTTTATTGAACTTGTAAAGGTTTACAAGATCAAACCGTTAAAAGTAGGCTATGACCGTTATTGTGCGGGCTATCTGGTGCAGGAAATGAAAGAAGCGGGCTTCCACATGGACGACGTATATCAGGGAACAAACCTTACACCGGTATTACATACCTTTGAAGGCGACTTGAAAGACGGGGCGTACTGTCTGGGCGAAAACAATCTTCTTCGCGCGCACCTTCTGAACGTGGCCGTTGATATTAACATAAACGACAGCCGCATGAAGCCGGTAAAACTGGAAAAGCGCGCACACATAGACGGCGCCGTGTCGATCTTCGACGCGTTGGCCGTGAAAATGAAATTCCACAAAGAGATCGGGAGACAACTTACAAACGCAGCGTAAAAAGAGGGTTTCGGCCCTCTTTTTTTGCCGCCTGAAAGTAGGTCAGAATTTCACGATCTTTTTTTGTACGATTGAAGCATGGAAATTTAACCGGAATTACAGGACGAAGAACAGGGGGTGAAGACAAACGGGAATTATAAAAGATTTTTTGAATTATAGGCGTTTCAAGTATAGCCCGATCTTCACGATCCGCGGTGAATATTCAGCCGGGGGCGGTCTGGACGATAGCGACATTATAGGATCTATCGAAAATTGCATAGCGGTAAACGTGGCGAAATTAACGCCGCAGGTTATGAGAAAAGACGCCCGCGGAATGACAATAAAAGACGACTATCTGGCCCGCCTTCTTTCTTTGAGGTGGGCGCCGGAACTATCAGCATACGACGCACTTTACAAAATGGCGGCGACACTGGTTAGAAAGTCAAACGCCTTCGCGGCGGTGATGTATAACGAGGACTTCACGAAAGTAAAACAGATCGTACCGCTTACGGTGTCTTCCTTCCGGATCTATGAAGACGACGACAGAAATATTTTATTCCGGTTCACTTGGGACTACGACGGGAAAACGTATGTATTGCCATATCAGAGCGTGATCCATATTCGCGCCCGGTTCAGTAAAAAACGCTTTATAGGTACACCGCCGGATCAGGCGATACAGACAACCCTTGAATTACTGGACGCCACCGGGCAAGCCTTGAAAAATACCGTGAAAAATTCGGCAAACTTAAAAGGCTACCTGAAATACAACAACTTCGCAGACGAAGACGAACTGAAAAAGAAGGTTCAGGAGTTTCAGGCGGCATACATGAGCGCCGAAAACGACGGCGGCATAGGCGGCCTTGATAATACCATGGAGTTTCACGAAATCACGCAGAGAACGCCGAACATTCCGACGATACAAAGCCAGTATTTACGTGACAACCTATACCGCTATTACAACGTAAACGAAAACATTTTAATGTCAAAGTTCACAGAAGCGGAGTGGAACGCCTTTTATGAAAGCGTGATCGAGCCGATCGCCCTGCAGTTATCCCTTGAATTTACTTTCAAGTTATTAACGGAGCGCGAACGCGGCTTCGGAAACAAAATCATTTTCACTTCTAACCGGCTGCAATACGCGACGTTACAGACAAGAGCCACGATCGGTTCTACCCTGTACGACCGCGGAATTATCACGATCAACGAATACAGGGAACTAATGTATTATGAGCCGATCGAAGATGGTGACGTGAGAATGGTAAGTCTGAACTATGTAAAGGCAGACGATCAAAGCCTTTACCAGACAGGACAGGCAAACGGCGGCGCAGGTCCCGGATCCGGATCCGAAGAACCGCCGGCAGCAGGTGAAGGGCAGCAGGCGGCGACGGCAATTCAAATTTTGAAAATGTTCGTGCCGGTGATTATGAAAGGCGGTGAAAAAAGAAATGCCAACACTTAAAGGTTTTACTTTCAAAAATCAAACGGAGACAAGCGCGGATCTGTATTTCTACGGTGACATTGTTTCCGACTGGTGGGGAGCATGGCAAGACGAAGACCAGTACCCGGACGCGATCAAGAATTTCCTTTCGGAGCAGGAAGGAAAAGATCTGAACGTTTACGTTAATTCCGGCGGCGGTTCCGTATTTGCCGGGATCGCGATCTATAACATGATTAAGCGCCACGCAGCAAAAGCGAACGTAAAAGTCTATGTTGACGGTCTGGCCGGTTCAATCGCTTCGATCCTTGCGTTCGCAGGAAGCGAACCACCGGAGATTCCTTCAAACGCCTTCTTGATGATCCATAACCCGTGGAGTTATTGCGAAGGCAACGCGGCAGATATGCGAAAAATGGCCGACGATCTGGACCAGATCAGAACCGGAATTTTGAACATATACGCCGAACACCTGAAAGAAGGTGTAACAATCGACCAGATCGAAGCGTTAATGGACGCCGAAAGTTGGTTAAATGGGGAAAAAGCCGCGGAATATTTCGAGGTAAAGACCACGGAAGCGAAGGAATACGCGGCAGCAGTCGGGGACTACATGAAGAAAGCCCGCTGCAAGGTCCCGGAAAAATTAAAAATTGCAAAGGACGGACACGATCCGGAGCAGCAGGCGGCAGAAGAAGCGGCCGCGAGAAAAAGACAGGAGATCCGCGATCTTACTGTCAAAGCAATTATGGAAGGAGAATAAAGCATGAAGTATGAAGATCTTGTAAAAATGAGCGTCAAAGAATTAAAAGATCGCCTGAAAGACCTGAACACACAGGCGCAGGCTGCAGCAGGAAAAGACCTTGACGCGCTTCTGGAAGAAGCAACCACGATCACCGGTATTCTGGACGACGTAAAGAACCGCGAGAAGTTGGCCGGTATCGCAAAAGACGCAGAAGGCGGCGCAGAGCCGACCGGCGGCGAAAAAGGCGAGGAAGTGAAGGACAAGGCCAGAGAGGAACGCGGCCAGAACATCAAAGACGGAAAGGCGGTTAAGTTTTCCGCAAAGAAAACCTTCGGCGTAAAGAACGCCCTTTCTGTCAGCCAGACCGTAACACCGACACACAGCGCGGCAGATGTGAAAGAAACCTTTAACGACGTTTCTTCCCTTGTGGATCGCGTAACATCTATTCCGTTAAACGGTGGCGAGACATACCAGAGGGGTTATGTTAAGTCATACGGCGACGGAGCAGGCGGCACCGCAGAAGGCGGCGACTACAACGCAACAGAACCCGTTTTCGGCTATGTAACGATCGAGAAACAGAAGATCACCGCATACACCGAGGAACCGGAAGAAATGATTAAACTTCCGAACGCAGACTATGACGGCGTGGTGGAAGGATCCGTAACAAAGGCGATCCGTAGATATATGAGCCGCCAGATCTTGATCGGTGACGGAACTTCCGGAAAGTTCAAGGGAATTTTCTACAACCCGACAGAGACAAAAGATCAGGTTATCGATCCGGCAACCGATCTTTCTATGACTGCAGTTGACGACGGAACACTGGACGAAATTATTTATTCTTTCGGCGGCGACGAGGACGTGGAAGACGCTGCAGTTCTGGTTCTGAACAAAAAGGACCTGAAAGCCTTCGCGAAACTTCGCGACAAGCAGGGAAGAAAGGTTTATACCATTGTGAACCATGGAAACACCGGCACGATCGACGGTGTACCGTATGTTATCAATTCCGCTTGTGGAGCAGTCACAGACACGCAGACAAAGGCGATCGTTTACTGCATGGCATACGGACCGTTAAGCAACTACGAAATGGCGATCTTTTCCGACATTGACGCCAGAAAGTCCCTTGATTATAAGTTCAAGCAGGGGCAGATCGCATACCGCGCGGACATTTTCGCGGGCGGTGCCGTAGCGGCCCACAATGGCTTCATCAGAGTAAAACGCCCGGCGTCAGCGTAAGCAATAACAGGAAAGGCGGCTTCTTATGACGATTGACGAGTTAAAGGCGGCCGCAAAGTTACGAACGCGGAAAATGTCAACGGACGAACTGGACGAAGACGTTTTCCGTTACGTTGACTTTGCACTGGCAGACCTGAAAAGAATAGGTGTCGCGGAAGAATACCTGAAAGTCCCGGAAGATCCGTTGATAATTGAAGCCGTTCTAACTTATGTCAAGGCAAATTATAGCATGGACGCAAACCACGAACGGTTAATGAACAGTTACAACATGATCTTAACCAAAATAAAAGGCGGTGAATACAGATCGACGCAGTAATAACATTGATAGATCAGGGAGAAACCCGCGAAGAAGACGTGAAAGCGAAGATTTTCGCGACAGTGAACCCGATCGGCCGTGATGAATACGCGGCAGCAGGTGAAAAGGGAATGAAAGCCCGCTATATGTTTGAGGTTTTCGCGAACGAATACACCGGTCAAGACGTCGTTCTGTACGGTTCGGAGCGTTTGACGGTGTACCGGACGTATGGCCCGAAAGCAAACGACAAGATCGAAGTGTACGCAGGGCAGAGAGTAGGGAACAGATAGTGGGTATAAAGGTTAGTGAACTTGCGCAGGAATTGGCGCAGGGGCTTAGCGAGTATTCGCAGGAAGTAGCGGACGCGATCAAAAAAGCAACCGACGAAGTGGCCGAAGAAGCCGTTCAAGAGTTGAAAAGCACAAGCCCGGTTTTAACTGGATCTTATGCGAAGGGGTGGGCCAAAAAGAACACTTACGAAAGCAAGAGTTCCAAACGAAACACGGTTTACAACAAGACCGATTATCAGTTGACACACCTTCTTGAAAAAGGACACGTCGGCCGCGACGGACGCAGAGTAAAAGCGATCGAACATATTCGCCCGGTAGAGGAAAAGGCCGCGGCAGAATTTGAAGACAAAGTGAAAGGAGCGATCGGAAGGTGACGACGTTTGAAGAGATCATAAAACGCGCCGAAGGGTTAGGCCTTCCGATTGCGCGAAATCAGTTCACAGCAACAAATAAAAAACCGGCACCGGATCCCCCGTTTCTTGTGTACCTTTCCACGGAAAGGCAGCGGGGCGACGATACCAAAAACCGGATCCGGGAGATTGAAGGATCACTGGAACTTTACACAGAGAGAAAAGCAGATCCGGATCTGGAAAAGCAGATCGAAGAAAAGGTTTTGTTCGACGTTGAGTTTCGGAAGTATCAAGCACAGATACCGCAGGAAGACACAACACAGACGGCCTACGACTTCACGATCACACAGAAAAAATGAAAGGAGAACAAAGCATGGAAAGAATAATTCTTGGAAGCGCTGATGTGTATATTCAGGCCTTCGACGGTTCAACCGTTCCGGTGACTGCAGATATTTGCAAGCCTGAAAATTTAATGGCCTATATTTCCGGCGGCGCGTCCGTGGAATACAAACCTTCTTTCTACACAGCAAAGGACGACACTGGAAAGAAGAGCAAAACGATCGTAACAGAAGAGGAAGTAACCCTGAAAACGGGAATTATGACCTTTGACGGGAACAAGTTCAAATACCTTTGCGACACCGCCAGAGTTACAGAAGACAAGGCAAAGAAACGCCGCACTGTAAAGATCGGTGGTATCGACAACAGACAGGGCGCGCGCTATGTTATATGCCTTCACCACAAAGACGCAGTGGACGGCGATATTTGGGTAATGATCGTCGGAAACAATCAGGCAGGCTTCACAATTTCTTTCGAGAAAGACAAAGAAACCGTTGTGGACGAAGAGATCACGGCCCTTCCAATGGACGAAGAAGGAACCCTTCTTATGTACGAAGAGGAAATGACAGAGAGCGAAGCGGCAGCAGTATAAAAGCAAAACCATAACGGCAGGGCGGCGGGTACGCCTTGCCGTTATTTAGTAGAAAGGAGAAATTAGCGTGGCGAATTTAAGTTTTGATTTTAACAAGGTGAAGCGTTCCTTCATGACCGTAACACTGAAAGACAATAGAAAACTGATCGTGAAAATGCCTATGAAAAAGACGTTTGAAAAACTGTCAGCGCTGCAGGAAATGGACACGGACAGCATGACGGCAGAAGACGCCATGGACACACTGGGCGGCCTTTGCGCCGAAATTCTTTCCCACAATATGACCGGGGAGCAGGTGACGACGAAAGAGATCACGGACGATTACGACACCGAGGAAATGGAAGCGCTGATCGACGCTTACATGGAGTTCGCGGGCGGCGTAAAGAATAACCCAAACTAAAGATCCCCTTCTATCCAGGCGGGGATAACGAAGGGGTGTATTATAAAACACTCACACGCGGCGAAAAACTGGTGATTGACTACACCGGTTTGAATATATGGCAGGTGCAAGAACTGGACCTTGATCTATACCTTTTCTTCATGCGCGAAGCGTTTATTCACGAAATGAACCAGACAAAGGAAGGCAGAAAATACCTTGAAAATTGTTGGCGAATTTCACAAACAGAACCAGACCGAAAGGCTATTCGCGAGAAGTTCAAACGAAGGGGCGGTGAATAGCAGGTGGCAGCAAGCACAATAAAAGGAATTACTATTGAGATCGGCGGCGACACTACGAAGTTAGACAAAGCCCTTTCGGGCGTCAATAAACAGTCGCGCGATCTGCAGAAAGAATTAAAAGAAGTCGAAAAAGGCCTGAAACTGGATCCGAAAAATACGGAACTTCTGGCACAGAAACAGACGCTTCTAAAAGAAGCCGTGGCCGCTACTTCTGAAAAACTGGACGTTTTGAAGTCAGCAGAAGCGCAGGTTCAGAAGCAGTTTGAAAACGGCGAAGTGTCGGAAGAACAGTACCGGGCATTACAAAGAGAGATCATAAAGACAGAAGCGGACCTGAAAAACCTGAAAACGGCAGCAGAAGACAGCAATTCAACACTTGAAAAGGTGGGAGAGATCGCCGGAAAGATTGGCAAAAAGTCCGAAGCACTGGGAAAGAAACTTCTTCCGGTGACGGGAGCAATCGCAGGGATCGGGACCGCTTCGATCGCGGCATTTAATGAATTAGACGCCGGTTACGATACGATCATAACGAAAACGGGCGCTTCCGGGGAAGCATTGGACGGCTTGCAAGACAGCATGGACGCCGTTTTCACTTCACTTCCAACAGAAGCGGAAGCGGCCGGGATTGCGATCGGAGAGGTGAACACCCGCTTCGGTTCTACCGGAAAAGAACTTGAAGACCTTTCTTCAAAATTCATTCAGTTTTCGGAAATTAACGGAACGGACTTAAACGGCGCGATCGACAGCGTAGACGCCATTATGACGAAATTCGGCGTTGACAGCAGCCACACCGGCGAAGTGTTGGGCCTTCTTACAAAAGCAGGACAAGACACGGGAATTTCCATGGACACGCTGCAGAATACATTACAGACCAACGGCGCCACATTAAAGGAAATGGGCCTTGATCTCACGTCTTCGGTAAATTTACTTGCACAGTTTGAAGCGAACGGCGTGGACGCCACAACGGCGCTTGCAGGATTGAAGAAGGCGCAGCAGAACGCGACAGCGGACGGAAAGGACCTAAAAGACGCACTGGGCGAAACAATCGAGAAGATCAAAAACGCAAGCAGCGAAACAGACGCACTGCAGGCAGCGACGGAGTTATTCGGAAAGAAGGGCGCCGCAGAAATGACGCAGGCGATCAGGGAAGGCCGCCTTTCTATCGACGATCTTTCCGGCGCCTTATCAGATTATGGAAACGTAGTTGAAGACACATTCAACGCGACACTGGATCCGCCAGATCAGGCAAAAGTCGCGCTTAACAATTTGAAAGTAGCAGGCGCAGATCTTGGAAATACCTTAATGCAGACAGCAACGCCAGCTCTGGAACGCGTGGTGAAAAAGGTAAAAGCCTTTTCACAGTGGTTTAAGAACCTGAACGACACGCAGAAGGAAACGATCGTAAAGATTGGCGCGGTAGTGGCAGCGATCGGGCCGGCTTTAATTATTTTCGGGAAACTTTCTTCGGGAGTATCGAAGGCGATCGGGGCATTTTCTAAAATATCGGGCGTATTCAAGGCGGCAGGAACGGCCGGGAAAGGCTTGTGGGCTATTTTATCAGCAAACCCGATCGGGGCCGTTGTCGCGGCCGTGGTGGCGCTTGTGGCGGGCTTCGTATTGATGTATAAGAAGTGCGACTGGTTCCGTGAAATGGTAGACAAAGCCTTCGCAGAGATCAAAAAGAGCGTTTCGGAAACAATCGAGAAAATAAAGCCGATCTTGCAGCAGTTGGGCGAAAGTTTCAAAAATTTAATGGAAAAATTGAAGCCTGTATTCCAGTTTTTCACAACCTACGTTATGGCGGTGATACAGGGCGCACTTTCAGCCGTAGCGCCGATCATTTCAGCGGTGAAAAATGCGATCGACTTTGTAAGTAACATTATTAGCGCATTTATGGCACTATTCCGGGGCGATCTGGACGGGTTCAGCCAGTACATAGAAGCAGCACTGAAAAACCTGATCGAGATTGTGAAAAATCTTATAACGGCGGTAGTGAATTATATAATCACATTCTTTCAGACGTTCGGCGTTGACGTGAAGAAAATTTTCTCTGATATATGGTCCGGGATTGTTTCGATCTTTTCAGGCGTCGGCGCGTGGTTTGCGGACAAGTTCCGCGCAGCCTACACGGCAATAACAACGATCTTTTCAGGGATCGGCCAGTGGTTCGCGGCCCGGTGGACGGACATTAAAAACGCCCTGTCAACCGTGGCGACGTGGTTTCAAACCATGTTTCAAAATGCCTATACGAACGTGAAAAATGTATTTTCCGCGATCGGCCAGTGGTTCAACGATAGATACACAGATATTAAGTCAGTATTTTCAACGGTTGGATCATGGTTTTACACAAAATTCACGGAAGCATACACGAATATTAAAAACGTGTTTAGCAATATTGGATCCTTCTTTTCTGGGATCTGGGACACGATCAAAGGTATTTTCACAAACGTAGGAACGAATATCGGTGAAGCAATCGGCGGCGCCTTCAAGTCGGCCATGAACAACGCCCTTGCAACCGTAGAACGTGCGGTGAATAAGGCAATCGGCTTCATTAACGGCGCGATCGACATTATCAACGATATTCCGGGCGTAAGTATCGGACACGTTGGCGAAGTATCACTTCCGCGTCTGGCAAAGGGAGGCGTTCTGAAAAACGGTCAAGCCATTATGGCAGAAGCAGGCCCGGAGTTGATCCAGATGGTGAACGGCGCCGCGGTTGTAACACCGCTTACGGCTTCGGCAAGGAATACGGCACTTGAAACAGCAGAAGGCGGCGGGAAAAGTTTTGTTCAGAACGTCAACATTACAAGCCCGAAGGCCCTTTCGCCGTATGAGACAGCCCGCCAGACGCGAAACGCAACCCGAAACATGGTTTTACGGTTACAGGGGGGTTGATAAATGGCGAAAAGAATTATTTGCAAGAATGAAGACGGGGTTCAAGTGGAATTTAACTATTCCTTTGAACCGTTCTTCCTTGTATCGGTAGACGGTATTTACACGGTGTCGAATAACGTTGTAACGTCGGAAAATACCATGGTGGACGGTTCCACGTATCAGGGAAGCACCACAAAGCAAAGAAACATTGTAATAACGGCACAAATGGAACGAGACTATCAGGCAAACAGGGATCTACTTTACAAATGCTTCAAACCGAAGTCAACCGGCCTTTTCACCTACATAGAAGGCAGCGAAACCCGCGTAATTGACTACAAAGTGGAAGGGATCGACATTGACGAAGCGGGGGTGGTTAGAAATTTCAGTATTTCCCTTCTTTGCCCGGATCCGTTCTTCCGGGATCTTGAAGATATTTCCGTATCTATGGCAAGTTGGACGGGCCTTTTTGAATGGCCACACGAATTTCTGGAAGAGAAAGAGCCGTTCGCGGAAAGAACGGCCGAAGTATTGAAAGAGATCGAGAACGACAGCGCCGCGGACAATATCGGAATAACCGTCACACTGGAAGCGGAAGGACCGGTAATAAACCCGGCCGTATATCATGCAGAAAGCGGCGAATTTATCAAGATCGGAAACGAAGTCAGATCCTTTTCTATCAATGCCGGCGACGTGGTGATTATTACCACAGAAACAAATAACAAAGCGGTGTACCTTGTAAGGGACGGCGTAAAACAGGAGATCAACGAGTATCTGGACGAAGACAGCGACTTTATACAGTTGCAGCATGGAACAAACACGATCCGATATACGGCAGACGCCGGCGAAGATTACCTGAACGTTACCGTTTCTTACAGGTTCCGTTATTTGGGGGTGTGATATGGAAGTAAGAATTTACGATCGCGATCTGAATTTCAAGGGAGTGATCGAAAACCACACTTCTCTGATCTGGACACGGAAATATTACGAACCGGGAAATTTCGAGATCCACGCCCCGATCACAGAACAAAACCTTCGCTTACTGGCAAAAGGAAACATTATTTCCAAACGTGGCAGCAGCGAAGCGGGAGTGATTGAAGACATAGAGAACGAAGAAAGCGATCTGAAAAACGAGATCACAGCAAAAGGCCGCTTCCTTTCGTCCTACATGGATCGACGCCTGATAAAATCAACCGTGAATTTTTCCGGGAAAATAGAAGTTGCCATGAGGAACCTTCTTTCAGGAGTGACGGCGATCCCGCTTGTGGAGTTGGGAACCTTAAATGGTTTCACGGAAACAGTAGAGTTTCAAGCGACTATGAAAAACCTTATGACCTACGAAACAAAACTGGCAAAGGCCGGAACGATCGGTTATCGTTTCCGGCCAGACTTCCGGAACAGGAAAATTATATTTGAAACCTACAAAGGAACCGACAGGACCACGGCGCAGGGTATCAATTCCCGCGTTATCTTTTCGGAGAGTTACAACAACCTAAACAACGTTATTTATAAATACAACGATCAACAGTACAGGACAAAAGCGATCGTCGGCGGGGAAGGCGAAGGAGCCGCCCGCGTATATGTGGAAGTTGGCGGCGGCACCGGGTTAGATCTTCGGGAAATTTTTGTGGACGCGAAGGACATTCAAAGCGAAGGATTGACAGACGCAGCATACAAAGCAGCACTGGCACAACGCGGCCGGGAAGCATTGGCGGCGAATGTTGTTTCTGAAAGTGTGGAGTGCGAAACCGAAGCGGACATAAATTTCAAATATAAAACACATTACGACTTGGGGGACATTGTGACCGTAAAGAAAAAGAAATGGGGGATTGTATTAAATCAGAGGATCACAGAACTTCAAGAAGTGTATGAGTACGGGGGAATGTATGTAGTACCGACCATGGGCGACGCATTACCCGAAAAAATAGATTGGAGCGACAAATAAATGGGACAGTATGCGAATTTCTACAATTCCAGAAACGGCGACCGCGTTTACAATGCCGACAGTATGAGCGAATGGCTTTTACCATTCTTTACAACCGGCGTTTTTAATAATTGCTTCGCCGTGACGGCCACGGGCGACGGTATGAATATAAGCGTCGGCGGTGGCTATGTAAATATCAAGGGAAAGACAAAGCATTTTGAACAGGCGCAGATCTTCACCATTGAAAAAGCGTCCGGAACGTTGGCCCGTATCGACAACGTGATCTTGCGAAGGGACGACACGGAACGCGACTTTTATATTCTGATCGAAACCGGCGGTTTCAGCAAAAACCCGGTAGCACCGGAAATTACAAGGACCGAAGCGATCCACGATCTGAAACTGGCAGAAATCAGGGTGGAAGTCGGAGCGATCAAGATCACACAGGACAATATAACAGATACACGAATGAACGCCGACGTTTGCGGGTGGGTAATGGCAACCGTAAAAGAAATTGATTTTTCGCAGATCACAGCACAGTTTCAGGCGTTCTTCCAGAAGTATCAGGCACAGATCACGGAAGAGTTCAACGCCTACCAGTCCACGATCACGAACTTAGAGGATCAGGGAACAGCAGCCCTTCATAACATGGAAAACCAGTTTGAAACCTACGCGGGGCAGCAGGAAGAACTTTTCACAGATCTTTACAACCGGATCAAGGATCAGTTATCGAAAGACGCGGCGGCCGCGTTGTGGTTTTCAGTAAATGCGCTGCAGGCAAACTTTGAAAATCTGGCAACGAAGATCATGTTTGAAAACCAGTCAAAGGAAACGGCGGCGATCCTGATCGACATTACGAACGAAAATTCCGGAACGGTTACAACGGCGACGTATGCAGCAGGCGGCAAAACCTACCTGACAGAGCCGGGAACCTACAAAGTAGAGCCGCAGGCCGACAACCTGTTAATTATCCCGAAAACCTTCGTTCTGGACCACACACAGACAACGGAAACGTTGAACTTCACCATTTATGACAAAAACGCTTTCGCAGCCGTTGGCGGCTATGTTGGCGCGTATGTATCTAAAAATTAAGAAAAGGAGAAAAAGACACTATGAAAGGATTTCCGAAAGTATTAAAAACAGCGCAGGACGTGAAGAACTGTAAAGACATGGTGGACGCCGGACAGTTGCAGGCGGCCGACCTTCTGGAAGCAATCGAAGCGATCGAAAACCAGAATTTTATTATTTGCCCGATCCGCGAATTATCAGAGGATAAAAAGACGGTGACGGTTACATATTGCAACGAAGCGGCAGCAGGCGCAAAGGTTACGGCCGGCGGCGTAACTGCAACCATTCAGAGCGTGGAGCATATCGACGGAGAACCGGACGGATCCGGAAAGGCAGAGAAGGAAAAGACAAAGATCACACTTTCGAGAACGATCGCGGCCGGTTCCGAAGCAATCAAGATCACGAACACACCTTCCGTTTACGACACGTTAGGAATGACGGAAGAAGAACTGGAAGCAATCAAAGCAGACCTGCAGCAGTAAGAAAGGAGAAAAACACATGAAATTTTTTCTTTATGATGAAACAATGATGAACACGAAGGCAAAGATCACCACGGAAAAACTGTCAGCCATGAGCGACATTGTATCACAGAAGGCGCAGTATATCACAGCAGCGGGAGCAGCCACACCGAACCAGATCACGATCGCGGCCGGCGTCCTGATCGCCGTCGGTTCTTCTGTATTCAAAACTGTATTAACAAACCTTACAACGGCAAACCTTGACACTGGTTCCGGGTTTGAAATGGGAACGGACTATTATATTTATTGTTGCGATCCGACCAACGGATCCGACACCGTGGACCGCGACGAAGTTTTTGCAATTTCTAAAAATTCCACTTACCCTTCCGGGTACACAGCGGACAACAGCAGAAAGATCGGTGGTTTCCATTATGGAAAGTGTCGCTATGTGAACGCGCTTGGAAACCCGATCAACAGCAGCGGAGCAGAAAACGGCAGCGGTTGGCAGGGTAACGTATACAACGGCATTATTCCGAACAGCGTATGGACCACAAAGCACCGCCCGAAGTGCGACGATCCTTCCGGCATGGTTTACCTTGGGAATGGATTGTGGGGCGATATTTACCTTTCTTCTGATAATGGAAGTCAGGGCCTGCAGTCGAAGTATAACGCGAACCCGATCACCGGAACGGAAGGCCTGAACTGGTATATTGCAAACGAGAAGGCCCGCCGCGTGGGAAAGAGACTTCCGACCTATGCAGAATTTTGCCAGGCAGCAGCAGGATCCCCGGAAGGTCAGGACGGAAACAACACATACGCATGGAGCGCAACCGGAAACACTGGACGCCAGAAAACGGGATATGTTGCGAACGCTATTTCGGCGCTTAATATCCGCGATCTTGTGGGTAACGTCTGGAAGTGGCTTGATGAATTTTGTCTGGATCCGAACGCTTCTTCGTGGAACTGGTACGACGTACTGGGCGCGGGCTATGGCGACGCCTATATTCCGTCAAATATCGCACTTCACGCGCTCGTTGGCGGCGGCAATTGGAGCAACGGCGTTCACGACGGTTCGCGCGCGGTCTACGCCGACAGTTACCCGTGGCACGTCCACGGCCACATTGGCGTGTGGTGCGTGTGTGACGCGCAGTAAACAGAAGGGGCGCCCGAAAGGGCAGCCCCTATTTTCCGGGAGAATAGAACATGGCATATCAAAGCAGAAGTAAAAGCGCGACGCAAGGGAAAGAGGAAACCGCACAAATGGACTACACCCACACCGAAGCGCACCAAATGGCCTATGATTTTTCAGTGTACCTTCATGAGAAAATGAAGAAATTTCCGCACTATGAAAAATTCACGCTGCAAAAGGATATTCGGGAAAGTATCGACGGAATACTGGACGAAATAGAAATGTTTGAGATCACAAAGGTAGCAAGTCACTTGTACGCGGCCGACCGCTTAAAAAGACGACTGGTACGAAAGATCCGGCTTGCTTACGATCTGGGATATTCAGCCATGAACAAAGACGCATATTTCTATTGTGCCAAACAGACCGGAGCGATCGGCGCGCAGATCGGCGGCCTGATAAAGTCGATCGCAGAAAATAAGAGAAAATAATAAAATTTGGGGCAACCGTTAATTCGCACTTCACGCGCTCATTGGCGGCGGCAATTGGAACAACGGCGTTCACGACGGTTCGCGCGCGGTCAACGCCAACAATTACCCGTGGAACGTCAACGGCAACATTGGCGTGTGGTGCGTGTGTGACTTGTAAAATCGCATAGACCGCGCGATCTCTGGATCCACGGCAAGGGTTATATATGAATAATCAAAATATATAGTCAGACGGTTCGCACAGACGGCCGGAAGGCCGTTCCCGTTCCGGAGAGAAGCCGGACAAAAGAACAAAGGCACCGCCGAAAAGTAGGCCTGAAATGGGGTGAAATGCGGTAGGGCAAACATGAAAACAATTAAAAACTTAATAGGTAAAATCTGTACTTTCCCGAACGCGATCAAAGCGTACATGAAGGCCCGGAAATGTAAAAGACTTCGCCCGGAAGTGTTGGAGTTTGAACAGAACAGGGAAGACAACCTTCAAAAAGCAATAGACGCCATACAAAGCGGTGAATATACGCCGGGAAAGTATAGAATTTTCAAAGTGTGGGAGCCAAAAGAAAGAATTATTATGGCGCTTCCGTTCTTCGATCGTGTAATTCAACACATGATCGTAAATATCATTGAACCGATTTTTGAAAAGCGGTTCATTTTCCATTCATACGCCTGCAGGAAAGGGAAGGGCGCGCACGAAGCAAGCGACACCCTTTCAAAATGGCTTTATGAACTGGAAGTGGTACAGGGGAAGAAAATCTATGCAATAAAGGGAGATATACACCACTATTTCCAGAGCGTAGCGCACGACGTATTAAAGAAAGAGATCCGGCGGTATATTTCGGATAAAGCACTTTTGAAAATTCTGGATCGGATCATAGATCACAACGGCATTTTCCCGCCGGGCGTGGGAATACCAGTCGGGAACCTTACTTCACAGTTATTCGCGAATGTATACTTGAACAAACTGGATCAATATGTAAAACACGTCCTGAAAATGAAATATTATGTTCGTTATATGGACGATTTTATAATATTATCAGAGGATCCGGAAGAGTTGCGGCACGTTCTGGAACTGATAGAAAAATTTCTTCGCCGGGAATTAAAACTGGAACTGAACCCGAAGACAACGATCCTTGCAGCAAAGAACGGAATAAACTTCGTAGGGTATATTCATTTCAAAGATCACAAGAGGGTAAGAAAGGACGCCATGCGGCGCCTAAAGAAATTATTAAAAGCCTTCGACACCGGGGAAGTAGAACTGGAAGACTTCGATCGTTCAATCGAAAGCAGGTTCGGCCACATGAAACACGCCGACAGCTATATTCTGATTGAAGAAACGAAGGAGAAAGTAAAAGAAATCAAGGAAAGGAAGGCGACGGCCTGAAAACAGGTCAGAAATTGCCGCCCTTTCCTTTTATTATCTTTATAAAAGAAAGGTGGTGAAAAACATGGAAAAGTTAATTCATATCTATGCGGAAGCAGCGGGAAACACATTTTTGCAGTTAGTATTGATCGCGGTGGTGATCGATACGATTTTCGGAGTTCTTCGCGCGATCAAGGAAAGAAGGTTCAATTCTAATTTCGGGATCAACGGCGCGATCAGAAAATGCGGAATGTTAGTTTGCCTTCTTGCACTGGTTACAGTGGATCATATTGTAGCAGTGAACCTGATCGGCTTCATTCCGCAGGAAGTGCGCGCAGTAATGGCGGTAGACAGGATCGGAACAATGGAGTTCTTCGCGATCCTTTTTGTGGCCTATGAGATCATAAGCATTTTGAAAAATATGTATCTTTGCGGCCTTCCAGTAAAGAAGATCTGGCAGACTGTAAAGGCATTTCTGCAGAAGTACACAGACGAACTTCCGACAGACGAAGAAGCGGAAGAACCGGAAACACTGGAAGAGGTAGCAGCGCAGGAAGAAGGGGCGGCAAAATGACGAAAAAAGAATTTGTTTCACTGTTAGGGGAACAGGCCCGCGCCGATATGGCAAAAACAGGGATCCTTGCAAGTCTCACGACAGCGCAGGGAATACTTGAAAGCGGGTATGGTACAAGAGAACTTGCAGTGAACGCGAATAATATTTTCGGAATGAAAGCCGAACTTTCCGGCAATAACTGGCCGTCCGATTGGGGCGGCCAGACCTACACAAAGGAAACGAACGAACAGAAGCCGAACGGCGAAGTCTACACAATAACGGCAGCGTTCCGAAAATATGAGAGCATGGCCGAAAATATCAAGGATCATTCCGATTACTTAGCAGGCGCAAAGGAAGGAAACAATCTTCGATATGCGGGAATTGTGGGCGAAAGAGACTACAAGAAAGCGATCCAGATCGTAAAGGCCGGCGGCTATGCGACGGACAATAATTACGTTTCAAAAATATGTTCCATTATAGAAAAATGGAACTTGACACAGTACGACACACAGGAAGCGGGGCAGAATATGAATATTAAAATCATTGACGCAACCATGAAGAAAAGCCCGTGTTTGACAGGCGGGCGCACGATCAAACCGATCGGCCCTTATCTTCATTCTATCGGTTGCCCTTGCGAAAAAGCAATGAACATAATTAACAACGAGAACCGCGCAGACGCCGGCGCCGGCGTTCACGCGGTTATTCAGCACACCGGGGAAGTTTATGTGGGACTTCCGATCAATCCGGAAAAGAAAACGGCCGTTAAAAACTGGCATGGCGGCAGCGGACCGAAGGGAAGTTGTAATAATACCCATATCGGCGTAGAAATGACAGAGCCGGCCACGATTAAATATACCGGCGGCGCGTCGTGGATCGAACTTTCCGACGGCAGCAATACGAAGGCGGTTGTTCTGAAAAATTACAGAAACGCCGTGGAATACTTCGCGTATTTATGCCAGAAGTTCGGGTGGAACCCGGAGAAAGACGGCGTTATTCTTTCCCATTCGGAAGGACACGCCCGCGGGTATGCCACAAACCACGCAGACGTTGAGCATATTTGGAAAAAGTACGGCTTGACAATGGGCCAGTTCAGAAAGGACGTAAAAGCAGCCATGACAGGAGGCGCCATTTCGGTTTCAGGATCGCCAACAGTAACAGACACGGGCGCGCAGGACGTGAAGGCGCTTTCTGGTACGGTAACGGTAATTTACACCGGATCCGACGGCGTGAACGTGAGAACAACACCTTCGTTTACTTCCGGGAATGTGAAGAAGGCTGTAAATAACGGCGCAGCCTTCACAGTAACCGGAATTTCTAAAGATGAAAAATGGTACCAGATCAACGACAGCGGGGCAAAGGCCTATATAACAGCCGTTCCGGACTATGTTTCATTCAAAGCAACACCAGAGCAGAAGGCAAGCACAGCGGGAACCGGTTATTTCAGAGTACGGAAGGACTGGAAGGACGCAGCAAGCCAGATCGGAGCCTTCAAGGACAGAGAAAACGCCGTGGAACTGGCAAAGCAGAACGCCGGTTATTATGTCTTTGACAATGACGGGAACAGGATCTACCCGGAAGCACCGGCGGCGCCGGTTGCTGCAGAATACAAAGTGAACGTAACAGATCCGGATCTTCGTATCAGGAAGGGACCGGGAACAACGTTCGACTACTGGAAGAAAGACGGGAAGCCTGTCTATACAGGAAAGGGAGCCTTTACAATCGTAGAGGAAGCAGAAGGCCCCGGCGCTTCAAAATGGGGCTTATTAAAAGCCTACGCCACCGGCCGTAACGGTTGGGTTTCCCTTGACTACGCAAAGAAAGCGTAAAACGTAACTATCGACAGTTCATGAAAAACCCCTTGAAAGTCAGGAAAAAAGGAATAATATGTCACGAAACCCCGTCAATAAAAGGCGGGGTTTATTATTTAAAAAATATAACATATTCCGGAATATATATTGACATATTCCGGAATATGTTATATAATAAAGACAGTTAAGGAAGACTTAACGAATACATGGGCAAGCATAGAAAGGAGAACAACATGAGCGAAATGGATAAAAAGGAAATAAAAGAAGTCATAGAATGGTGTGACGAAAAGGGGCATAGCGAACATGAAATCTTAGAATTGATAAGACGAATTGTTGACGCGAAGCCGCGAGAAGAAAATGAATAAGAAATAAGGGACACAGAAAGGGCGGTGGACTTGCCAAAGCCGCCCGATCCGTTAAATTCATTATAAAAGGAATAAGACAAAATGGCAAGAGCAAAGAACGAAGAGTTTAACCAGATTAAATATCAGAACGAATTTAAGAAGGCAAATTATGATCGCGTGGAAATCCTTGTGAAAAAAGGAGAAAGGGCAATTATAAAAGAAATAGCAGCAGCAGCAGGACAAAACGTAAGTGAATATATAAATCAGGCGATAAAAGAAAGAATGGAACGCGATCAGCGCATGACGGCAGAAGAACAGGAATAATAAAAAGGACTATATAACAACGGGCGCCGGCCTTTCCAATCTGGAAGGGATAGCGCCCGTTGTGGTTATATAGTTATCCTTCAAGTACAAGATCATAGAATACATTTTCGGAAAGTATTTCTATGTCGTGGCCTTTGAGGATCAGATCTTCGGCCTTTTTCTGCTTGTTGCTTTTCCCATCCTTGATAGACTGGCAAAAGTCATTATTACCCAAAATTAAATAGTTCGTTTTCTTTGTGACATTATCGCCAACAGAACCGCCAAAATCAACGACTAATTGCATAGCGTCTTTACGCGACATTTTTTCAAGTGTTCCAGTGAACACACACACTTTACCAAAAAGCGGGTGAGAGGTATCGAAAGAAATGTTTTCCGTAGAAATATCTTTAGCGTGCAGTTCGCTTCTTTTACTGGATAATTTGAAATCTTCGAGACTTTGTCCGGTGGCTAAAATATCGGCTTGCAATTTTTCAAAAATGGCGTTGCATATTTCACAATCAACAGCCGCCCTATGAGCGCCGGCGGTAGAAATTCCGTAATGATCGGCAACGGTTGCTTGCTTATGATTTTTTAGACCAGGAAGAATTTTCCGCGCGATCCGCATAACATCAATAAAGGAGTTTGACAAAATAAGCGAGCGACAGTTCAGAAGATTGTCATATAAAAAGTTAATATCGAAGTTGACGTTATAGCCAACAATAAGATCGGAACCAACGAAATTATAAAATTTTTGCATAGTTTCTGAAATATCCGGGGCACTTTTCAACATATCGTTCGTAATGCCTGTAAGTGAAGTTATGTATTCGTCGATAGGTTCGGAAGGCTTCACAAGTGTTGAAAAAGTACCGATATTTTGGCCGGAAGAATATTTCATGGCCGAAATTTCAATAATTTCACAGTAACGCGGATCAAGGCCGGTCGTTTCAATGTCGAGTACGGTATAAGTAGAAGGAAAATCTATAACGCTTTTCCCCTTACCTTTTCGCACGACTTTTTCACGCGATCCGTCGGAAGTGGTGATATACGGGCGTCCGTCTTCGTCAATACCAATAGAAATAAACATATTTTGTTCCCCCTTGCGGTTAGATTTTTAAGGGCAGCAGGTAGAAAAGTTCGCGTTGCTGACCTTTAGCACAATTTTAGAAACTTTATGTGTTAAAGTCAAGAAAGTTTCTGAACATTAACGCATAAAGGAGCCGCAACGAATGAAAATATATTCATACAGGGGAAAGAAGAACCTTTCCGGTGATAAAATCAGGGAAGCCAGATTGAAACAACGCCTTTCACAATCTGATTTAGCGGCAAAAGTACAGATTGCAGGCGTGACACTTGAAAGGGATAGCATAAGCCGGATCGAGATAGGAACCCGCTTTGTCACTGATTATGAATTAAAAATTTTTGCAAAAGTTTTACACGTAAATGTGGAATGGTTGTTGGAAGAAACCGAAGAATAACGCCGGGGCTATAATGGCCGCGGCGTTATTTTTTGAAAGGATCGAAGCCATGAGACATTTTTACCACCTGACACATGATGATAGAATAAAAATTGAAGCACTTTTGAAAGAAAAACACACACCGAAAGAAATTGCAAATAATATCGGTTGCCATATTTCTACAATATATAGAGAACTGAAACGCGGCAGGTATGAACACCGCAATTCTGACTGGACAACAGAAGAACGGTACAGTCCAGATATAGCGGACGAAAAATACCGGGAAAATTTGGCCGCAAAAGGTCCGGGGCTAAAAATTGGAAATGATATAGAATTAGCGGAGTATATCGAAAATAAGATTGTGAATGAAAAATACTCACCGGGAGCAGTATTAGGAGAAATCAAACACAAGGGAATTACGTTTTCTGTTACAATAAGCAAAACGACACTTTACAGTTATATAGACAAGGGAATTTTCCTTCATTTGACAAATAAAGATTTGCCGGTAAAGAAGAATGAAAAAAAGAAATATGATAAAGTGCGCAGAACACGGGCGCAAAAGGGCGACAGCATAGAAAAACGCCCGGAAGTAGTAAATACAAGAGAAACGTTCGGACATTGGGAAATGGACACAGTAGTTGGACTTCGGGGGAAATCGAAAAAATCGCTTCTGGTATTAACGGAAAGAAAAACAAGAAAAGAAATCATCATGGAATTAAAACGACATACGGCCGCGGAAGTAGTTAAATCATTAAATAAGCTTGAAAGAAAATGGGGAAAAATGTTTTATAAGGTATTTAAAACAATTACCGTTGATAATGGATCGGAATTTGCGGACTTTGAAGGAATGGAGAAGGCAGCGCGCAGAAAAGGAAGCAGAGTGAAATTATATTATTGTCACCCATATAGCAGTTGCGAAAGGGGGTCAAATGAAAATCAAAACAGAATGATCCGGCGGCACGTACCTAAAGGGACAGATTTTGACACGGTGTCCGGCGACACAGTAAAACAGATAGAGATCTGGATCAATAACTATCCGCGCCGGTTGTTTAACTATGGAACAGCCGAAGAGCGCTTCAACGAAGAAATGGCAAAGTTAGAAGGTTGTTGAATATGCACAAAAAAGCAGAATGGAAATTGTGAAAAAGAGAGAACACAAAAACCAGTGATATTTTTCGCATTTAACGCTTGACTTTTTAAAAATAAAAAAACATGAAAATAACTGTTGACAAACCATGTATACAATGGTATCATATCAGAGTTGCGTCTGAGAGATCTCGCAGAGATCACAAAGCTGTCAAAAAGAAATGAAAAAAGTTCTTGACAACAGCCGGTTGGATGTGATAAGATATCAAAGTTGCTGCAAGAGAGAAACAAAAACAACTTCAAAAAAGTTGAAAAAAGTTCTTGACAGGCAGGAAACGACATGATATAATAGCAAAGCTGTTTGAGACAAACGGCAATGCAAAAACCGATCTTTGATAACTGAACAGTGAAACACATTCCTCGAAAGTTCTTTTTAAAATCATAAAAACGAACGATCGAAAGATCCTTAAAAAACAGTAAAAGGGATAAATTAGCCAAGAGTTGATTTTGACCTGGAGCAAACATTTATTTAGAGAGTTTGATCCTGGCTCAGGATGAACGCTGGCGGCGTGCTTAACACATGCAAG
>ERZ841116.77-NODE-77-length-80348-cov-3.812948_pt1 | contig 80348 bp, 63 predicted proteins | sample MGYA00519875_ERZ841116 | MGnify/ENA primary metagenome ERZ841116 (study PRJEB31850, sample SAMEA3708889) | human gut metagenome | biome: human gut; feature: human-associated habitat; material: faeces | place: China | collected 2014 ... | reverse complement strand
AAGCGACTGCGTTCATGAGCAAGTAGCGAAGCGGATTGCGAATGTCCGCTTTACCTGCTCGGCAACTACGTTACCAGAGCATCTAAAATTCTATAAAGCCGATTTGTATGGCGGATCTGCTGGATAGCTGCCAGCAGCTTTTTGCATTCCTCTTGGAATTGCATCTTTTGAAGTTTTCCAATCTGCATCTTTATTTTTATAATCGAATTTGTCACAGAACCATTCAAGGTCGTCAGTGACACGCTGCATGTTTTCGGTCATCAGTGGGAATAACGTTTCATAAAAATCCGATTTTTCTTTGTCTGATAAAATTGTTTCTGCATTTTCGACTAAATCAGCAAAATGCGGGAGACAGAATCCTTTACTTTTTTTGAAAAGTTCGACAAATTCAGGATTTTTTCGATAGAGTTCAAAGAACGTATCGAGGTAGCGCGAATAAGTATTTTTATAATAGTCACAGATATAGCAGCTTTCCTGCTGTGCTTTTGCCCAGACACCGATAGAAGTTTTTGGAGCATCCGTGGTAGACTGAGCCTTTTTAAAATGGCTGAACATAGAAGCTTTTGCAGGAGAAAACATTTTTATCTGTTGTTTTAATTCTTCGTTTTTCTTTTTGAAATGAGTGGTTAAAATCAGACCGCATCCTAAGCGGTTTCCATATTCAAACATCTTTTTATAATGTTCACGGCAAAATCCTGCTTTATCGGTTTCGGCACGGATATCATCTTCCATATAAGAAGCACCGGCGCCAAGTACAAAATCCATGGCATGCTGTTCCAGATTTCTTTCGATAAAGCAGAATGGGCACTCATCACCGGCATTAAAAGCATCCATTAAAGGAATGGTATAAATTTGTTCTTTCATAATCAGGCAATCCTTTCGTTGGTCTTATATTTTCTTTACTTGATATTAATTTTACAGTATTATGATGTTAGGGTCAAAATACTTTTTGAGTCTTATATATACTATAAGGGAAGGAGTGAGCGAAAATGAGAGGAGATTGTCTGATGATGATTATTTTAGCTGCAGTAGTTGTAGTGATTGGTTTATATCTTGTTATCTGGGGAAAGCCAAGTATGATTCGTGAGAGATTTTCAAAAGGTGTGTCACCGGAGAACGAAAGAAAATTTATGATGGCAACAGGTGGTGCAATTGCAGTTATCGGCATTGATATGATGGTGCTTGGATTTTTAGATTCCATGAATAAATTAGACAGCGGAAATAAGCTGATAATTCTTGCAATTGGAATCGTTGTATTTGTAGGTCTGATTATCTATGGACAGAAGAAGTTTCGTCGATAATTGTCGATAACTGTGTAAGATTAAGAGAAAAATAAGATGTCAGTGGCAGGATATGTCTGAAAGTGGTACAATAAAAGAAATATAATACCAAGAAAGGCGATATGAGAAATGGGAAAAGAGCTACACATCGAAACAAAATGCTTACATTCCGGTTGGAAACCAAAGAAAGGCGAACCGAGAATGATGCCGATTTATCAAAGCACAACATTTAAATATGATACATCTGAAGAAATGGGACGCTTATTTGATTTAAAGGATGAAGGATATTTTTATACCAGACTTCAGAATCCGACAAATGATATGGTAGCGGAGAAAATTACAGATCTGGAAGGCGGAGTGGCCGGAGTTTTAACTTCATCCGGACAGGCGGCAAACTTTTATGCGGTCTTTAATATCTGCGAAGCCGGAGACCATGTGATTTGTGCTTCTGCAATTTATGGCGGAACCTTGAATCTGCTTGGCGTAACAGCAAAGAAAATGGGAATCGAATGTACTTTTATAGATGCGGATGCACCGGCAGAAGAATTAGAAAAAGCATTTCAGCCAAATACGAAAGCTGTTTTTTCAGAGACAATTTCCAATCCTGCATTGGTTGTGCTTGATATTGAAAAAATGGCAAAACTTGCGCATGAACATGGAGTCCCGCTTATTGTAGATAATACATTTGCTACTCCGGTAAATTGTAAACCGTTTGAATGGGGCGCAGACATTGTCACTCATTCTACGACAAAATATATGGATGGACATGCAATGCAGGTTGGTGGTGCAATTATTGACAGTGGAAAGTTTGACTGGGACGCTTATGGAGAAAAATTCCATGGGCTGACAAGACCGGATGAATCTTATCATGGTATTGTGTATACAGAGCATTTTGGAAAATCTGCTTACATTGCAAAAATTAATGCACAGTTAATGCGTGATTTAGGTTCAATTCCGTCTCCGATGAACTGCTTTTTATTAAATGCAAGTCTGGAATCACTTCCGCTTCGTGTGGAGAGACATTGTTATAATGCGCAGAAAGTTGCAGAATTTTTAGATGCGCATGAGTTAGTCGGTCATGTAAATTATGCGGGACTTCCAAATGATAAATATCATGAACTGGCGAAAAAGTACATGCCAAACGGAACCTGCGGAGTCATTTCATTTGAATTAAAAGCAGGAAGAGAAGCGGCTGTTAAATTTATGGACAGCTTAAAACTGGCATCTATTGTGACACACGTTGCAGATGCAAAGACAAGTGTTTTACACCCGGCAAGTCATACTCACAGACAGTTAAATGATGAACAGCTCAAGGCAGCAGGAATTTCTCCGGGATTGATTCGTCTTTCTGTCGGAATTGAAAATGTAGAAGACATTATCGATGACCTTGCACAGGCATTGGAGGAAAGTAAGACATTATGAAATCATTTCAGATAACCGAATGGTGTCATGAATTGTTTTTAATGCAGGCAGTGACAGGCGGAACGTATATTGATGCAACAATGGGAAATGGACACGATACGCTGTTTTTATGCGAGCTTGCAGGGAAAGAGGGACAGGTGCTTGCATTTGATATTCAGAAGCAGGCACTTGAATCAACAAGAGCATTATTAAAATCAGAGGGGATGGAGCAGAAGGCAAGATTGATACTGGACAGTCATGAAAATATGGCAAAGTATGTAGATGAGGCTTCTGTGGACGGTATTTGCTTTAATTTCGGATATTTGCCGGGAAGTGACCACTCTCTTGCTACGAAGCCTGAAAGCAGTAAAAACGCCGTTATAGAGGGCCTGAGACTGCTTAAAAAAGGTGGAGTGATGAGTCTTTGTATTTACAGCGGAGGAGAGACCGGATTTGAGGAAAGGGATACACTTTTAGCGTATTTAAAGAGCCTTGATGAAAAAAAATATCTGGTGATTGTGAGTGCTTATTACAACCGCAAAAATAATCCACCGATTCCGGTACTGATTATAAAAAAATAATGGGGCTTAGTTAAATTTTGAAATTATAAGAATATGAATAGGACAGGGAAGTTTTATCATAAGAATAAACAAAAGAGGTCTGGGTTTTATAAATTTATGAAAAAGAAAATAAAATCCGGAGTATGCCTTTTGTTTTTTATGGCAGGGCTTCCTTGTTTGATTGTTGTCTTGATATTGGGAATCAAAGAATGTCCACCGGTCAGAAATGAAACGGATTTTGAAGATTACATAGCAGTTTTAACGGCAATGCAGATAGACTGGGAAGCTCCGAAGGAGAGCATTAAGGCGCAGACTGTGATTGCACGTGGAAATTTTTATCTGCAGTGGGAGAAAGGAGAAGAAAAGCAGAAAGCGGAAGAGGCGGCAAAATATTTAAAAGCGAAAAGAAGAATTCCATTTTTTTTAGAGCGATTTCATGTATTTTTAGAATCAGCAGAGGAAACGAGAGGAAAAGTGCTGGCTTTGAATCATGAGGTAAAACAGATTCCATTTTATGCGGTGGGAACAGAACGAAGCAGAGATGGAAAGGAACTTCTGGGTGAAAATTTTGCTTATTTGATTTCTGTAGACACGATTCAGGATAAGAAGAGTCCATTTTATGTCAATGGATGTTATTTTGAGTTAAAAGAGTTTCGCAGATTAATAAAAAAAGAATATGCAGGATTTGAAATTAAAGATGCCGGGGAGATTAAAATCAAAGAAACAGATCGTTTGGGGTATGTGTTGGAGATTCAGGCAGGGAATCAGGACTTTCAAGGGGAAGAAATGCGTGAACTTCTAAAGCTTCCTTCTTCCTGTTTTATTGTACAGACAGATAAGGAAATGATTCGTTTTTTATGCAGGGGAGTCGGACATGGACTGGGACTCAGCCAGTGGACGGCTGGAAAAATGGCGGAGGAAAACAAGCAGTATCAGGAAATTTTAAACTATTTTTTTCCGGGTTTGGAATTAATAGAAGTAGAGATGCAAAAAAATGAATAACTTCTCATATTTTGGCAATCCTATAGATGAAAACAAGAAGGGGCGGATGCTCCATATAGGTTGAGGTGAAAATATGAGAAGAAAAAACAGAACCCATCTTGCTTTAGGACTGATGCTGATGGCAGTAATTGCAGGTACTTGTACGGTGGTTTATCAGTCCGGAAGTAAAAATGTACCAAATGAAAAAGAATTTGTCTTAAATGAGGGCGATTCCATTGATGAGGCAATGAAAACAGAGGAAAAAGAAACTACGGAAGAAAACCGGAATTCAGAAACACAGAATCCAGAATCGAAGGATCCAGAAACACAGGATGTAAATACTTCACAGGTAGAGGGAGAAAGAGTAATGGAAGAAGAAACAGAAGAACCGGAAGAAGCGGAAAATACAGACGAGGCAGAGCAAAATATAGAAACACAAATAAAGGAAGAAGAGTCTGTTGAAACTCAGACAGAAGCTGTGCAATCAATACCGGAAGTGAATTTTACGGAAAGTTCGCTGATGCAGTGGCCGGTAGAAGGACAGGTGCTTTTGGATTATAACATGGATCATACGATTTATTTTCCGACGTTAAATGAATACCGCTACAGTCCGGCAATTGCAGTTGGGGCAGGCGTGGGAACACCGGTGCTTGCAGTTGCAAATGGAAAGGTTGTTTCTGTTGTAAATAACGAAGAAACCGGACTTACCATGACCGTTGATTTGGGGAATGGCTATCAGGCAGTTTATGGACAGTTAAAAGAGACGGCATTTGAGCCGGAAAGCTATATGGAAGCCGGAGCAACATTGGGTTATGTGAGTGAACCGACGAAGTACTACAGCAAAGAAGGTTCTAATTTATATTTTGCAATGACAAAGGATGGAGTAGCGGTTGACCCGCTGGAATATCTGCCATAAAAACAGAACAGGAAATACCGCGTAAAGATTCACATTTGAAGCACAGAGGAGTATAATAAAGTATGCGGAAAAGAAAATCCGCAGCCGATTCAATTTAGACTATAAAAAAGTGAAAATTTTTTGAGTGAAATACTTCTTAAAATCGGCGGCTTAAAAATAGAAGGGTGCTGTTTCATCAGTGCCCATTACATAAAAGGAATTTGTGAAATGGAAAATCAGGAGAGTGCCAACTATACGTATATTTTAAGGTGTAAGGATGACAGTCTTTATACAGGGTGGACAAACAATCTGGAGAAGCGGATTCAGAATCATAATGCCGGAAAAGGCGCAAAGTATACAAGGGCAAGACGCCCGGTGGAGCTGGTCTATTATGAAAGATTTTTGACCAAGCAGGAAGCAATGAGAAGAGAGTGGGAAATCAAACAGCTTGCAAGAAAGGACAAGCTGAAATTAATTGAAAAAAATTTTAAAAACATACTTGACTAAAATTGTTAAGTATGATATATTTTAATCACAGTAACAATTACTGTTATCAAAGTAAGAATTAAAGGGGGTATGAAATGCGATGGCTACATTGAAATACAGCCGTCAGAGGGAATCCATTCGAGAGTTTGTAAAAGCCTCAAAAGAGCATCCGACTGCTGATGATGTATATGCGTCAATTCGTAAAGAGTATCCCAATATCAGTCTTGGCACGGTATATAGAAATCTTTCGCTCTTAGTGGAATTAGATGAAATTGTAAAAGTTCCGACAGGAGACGGACCGGATCGCTTTGATGGAAATGCAAAACCGCATAGTCATTTCATCTGTACCAGATGCCATAATATTTTTGATATTGAAGATGAGCATCTGACAGGTCTTACAGAACGGATTGCCAAAAACTTTGATGGTGAAATCCACGGACATAGAACTACATTTTATGGAATCTGTAAGGAGTGTCTGGAAAACAAAAGTCAGGAATTAAAAAAGAAAAAAACTAGTTGACAAAAAAGGTCAAGTATGTTATATTAAAACAGTAATAATTATTGTTATTAAAAATCCAAAAATAAATTATCAAATTAGAAAAGGAGAAAACAGTTATGAAAAAATTTGTATGTAGTGTATGTGGATATGTTTATGAAGGCGAAGCAGCACCGGAAAAATGTCCAGTATGTGGCGTTGGCGCTGACAAATTTGTAGAACAGAAAGAAGACGAAATGAGCTGGGCAGCAGAACACGTAGTTGGTGTTGCAAAAGGCGTAAGTGAAGATATCTTAGCAGACTTAAGAGCAAACTTTGAAGGTGAATGTTCTGAAGTTGGTATGTATCTGGCTATGGCAAGAGTTGCTCATAGAGAAGGATATCCGGAAATCGGTTTATACTGGGAAAAAGCTGCTTATGAAGAAGCAGAACATGCAGCAAAATTTGCTGAATTATTAGGTGAAGTTGTAACAGACAGCACAAAGAAAAACCTGGAAATGCGTGTTGCAGCAGAAAATGGTGCTACAGCAGGTAAATTTGACCTGGCAAAACGTGCAAAAGCAGCAAACTTAGATGCAATCCATGATACTGTTCATGAAATGGCAAAAGATGAAGCTCGCCACGGAAAAGCATTTGCTGGTCTGTTAAAGAGATACTTTGGATAATTTATAAGCCTGAAATAAGAAGTAATAAAAAAAGAAGTACGGAATGAAGAAATTCTTCAATTCGTACTTCTTTTTTTGTTAAAACTTCTGTTTTGTCAAAATAGGTCGATTACTTCTCTCAAAAATTACTTGCAAAAAGAAGAAATAGGTAGTATTATATTTCATAACAAGTAGTAATTAAAACTACATAAAATAATAAACAATACTAATCATATGATTTTGCAGAATAGAGAGGAGTGTTTTGTATGAAATTTAAAATAAAAGACCCTGGAAGTGCAATTACTCATTTTATTGCATGTGTGATGGCAGTACTTGCGGCTGCCCCGCTGCTTTTAAAGGCAGCAAGAGAACCGGATAAGATTCACCTGATTGCGATGAGCATTTTTATTCTGAGTATGATTCTGTTGTATGCAGCGAGTACAATTTATCACACAGTGGATTCAACTGAGAAAGTAAACCGCAGACTTAGAAAAATGGATCACATTATGATTTTCTTTTTAATTGCCGGAAGCTATACTCCTGTCTGCCTGATTGCACTTCATGGAAAAACAGGAACGATTCTTTGTATTGCGGTATGGTCAGTAGCAATAGTTGGAACGATTGTGAAGGCATGCTGGATTACCTGTCCAAAATGGTTTTCTTCTGTGATTTATATCGCAATGGGCTGGTTGTGTGTATTTGCTTTTATTCCGATTGTAAAAGCACTCAATCCGGCAGGATTTGGCTGGCTGTTGGCAGGTGGAATCATTTATACTGTTGGTGGAGTGATTTATGCACTCAAAGTACCGTTATTTAATGCAAAGCATAAAAATTTCGGCTCTCATGAAATTTTCCATCTGTTTGTGATGGGGGGAAGTATCTGCCATTTTATTGTGATGTATTTATTTATTGCAAATATGCCGATTTAAGTTGATATCGTTTGATGATCTGTATCGAAAAAAGGACGGAGCTTTTGAAGCTTCGTCCTTTTGGTATAGAGAAGAGATTAGAATTTTTCTTTACTGATTTTATCAATTACTTCGCTTGCTGTCTCGTATACACCAGGGAAGGTACTGATTCCAAGACCCTGTGTGATACAAGGAATAAAGAATTTTGTACCGTTTTCTTCGCAGACACGACGTACTTCTTTTTCAACCAGTTCCGGTGTCCAATCCGGACGGTCAACAGAGGCACTGTCAATTCCACCCATGATGGTAATTTTGTCTCCGTATTTTTGGATTAATTCTGGAATATTATTGGAGCTCATGGTTCCCTGCCAGATATCGATTCCCATATCAATCATGTAAGGAACTAAAGTTGCCGCATAAGAATCGGAGTGGTGTACGATTAGCTCAACACCATGAGATTTATAATAGCCGTAAATTTTTTTGTAGGATGGCAGAATAAATTCCTCAAACATATCAGGAGAAATAAAAGTAGAATTCTGGCTTCCCCAGTCATCGTGATGGAAGAGTGCATCCGGTTTAATATATTTACAGATTTTTTCTGCATATTCGAGTTCCCATTCTGTTAAGTAATCAATTAATTCCTGAGTATATTCCGGTTCTTCATAAAAATTAATTAATGCATTCTGGATTTCCTGAAGATAATGACATTGTTCAAAAATTCCGGGAGCAATAAACTGTGTCACAAAATATTCATTTCGGTCGATTTTTTCTGCTTCTTTGATAAAAGGTTCCCACTCGGCATCGGAATAATCCAGACGTGGTGCATGAACAGTTTCACGCCATTTTGTAATATCTTTACATACAATGTGTTCTTCATCATGAATCGGGAATGCGCCAGGTGTGCCTTCCGGCCATACTTTTGTGATACCCCATGCATTTTTAACCGGTGGTTTTCCATATTCCGGAGCAGGGTCATGCATGCTGTGTGGGTTGTTGAATAACATAGCAAATGCTTCATACTGATTCACATAGCGGTCTGGTTTTCCGCCATGGATGGTTTCTAATAAGTTCTGACGTTTAGTTAACATAAAAAAACCTCCTTTATTTGTTACGTTCGTTATTCTTTTTTTACTTTTTGACTTCGTTCTCTTAAGATAGTTTTATCATAGCAGGAATTTATGAAATCGTAAATCCGATGAAATAATTGACTTTTAGAGGGTGTGACACTACACTTTGTAGTATGGAGGAAATGTACTATGAAGCTTACATTTAACGAAATTTATTATCATCTGAAAAAGTTATTTTTGATTCGCAGAATTTCCTGTAATCCAAAGAAAATTCTTGTAGAAAAGCCACTTTATTACAGGAAAGGGGAGAATCTTTCAGGGCATATCGTGTTAGTGGAAAATGAAAAACTTGAGAAAATCACGTTGGACTCTCCCGCTTTAAAAGATTGTGTTTTTATCTGTTTTGGAGAGGTAGACACTATATTTTGCAGGACAGATAGAGATTTAATCATACTGGATAAAGAAGTGGAAAGAGAGGAAGTTTTCAACCGGCTTCAGGAAATCTTTTTTTATTTTGAAAAGTTTGAAAAATCGGTTATAGATGTGTTTATGGAAAATCTTGATTTTACACACTTGATGAGTTGCTGCGAAAAGATTTTTGAAACACCGGTGGCACTGACAGATGAGAAGTTTGCTTATGTTGCAGCCGTGGATAGAGATGGATATTTTGTACCATTCAAAAATTCTCAAAATGCGTTGGATTTAAAATTTGTCAGTGAATTTATCTGCGATTTTTCTTACGAAAACACCATTAAATTAAAAGGTGTATATAGTTATAGTTTAGAACAGGGAACTTATTTATGTAAAAATATTTTTTTTGAAGGGACTTATGTAGGAAAACTTACGGCACTTTCCTCGAGTTTTCCACTGAAAAACGATTATCATAAGGATTTATTGGAACTGCTTGCAGATTATGTAGAAAAAATGTATGCACGTTATGGTTCTTTTAATCAATCGGATGTGTCAATGGATGAATTACATCGGGTGATGAAACAATGTCTGGATGGAAAAAGCTGTCCGGAGAAGAAGTGGGACGTTGCATTTGAAAATGTTGGATGGAAAAAAGGGGAACATTTCTGTTTGATTGAGCTTCGTTCTAAATGCAGACGAGACAGGGAATTATTTGAACGTTATCTTTGTCCGGAAATGGAACGCAGATGGAAAGATACATGCTGTGTGATTGCAGATAGAGGTCTGTATGTTTTGTTAAATACTTCAAGAAGTCCAATGGTGGATTTTCAGTCAGACCTTGCTTATTTTTTGAGAGAGAATCTGCTGACTGCCGCATCGAGCCGTGAATTTACCAAGACAGAACGCTTTATGTCTGCGGTCAGACAGACGGAGATAGGATTTGAACTGGGGATGAAGAGAAATCCGGAACAGTGGAATTATCGGTTTGATGAGTATGCATTGATGTATCTGATGATGCATGGAGCGGAGGAATTTCTTTCGGAAGAAGTAGATTCCCTGGCACTGCAAAAGCTGATGGAGCATGACAGACAGATGGGGACACAGTATTATAAGACATTGGAATGTTATGTGAAATGTCGTTATAATGCGGCTCATACGGCAAAAGAACTGTTCATTCACAGGAGCACATTTTTGAATCGGTTAGAACGAATCAAGGAGCTGACAAAATTAGACCTGGATGATTTTGCATCCAGGCTGTATGTGGAACTCTCGATTTATCGAAGAGAAGAAAAAAAGTATCTGGATCATTAATTTTTTTCTGCTTCCTGTTCGAGCAGACGAAGAGAGAGATTCAGGTAAAAAATCTCGTCGGGGTCGTCTAAATTAGAATCTAAAATAGATTTTATTTTCTCAAGCCGGTAGAGAAACGTACTTCTGTGGATAAAAAGTTCATTTGCAGTCTGCGTGGCATTTAAATTTTGTTCGAGATAGGTTTTTAAAGTCAGCACATATTCCGAGTTTTGTTCCTGGTCAAGTGCCTGGAGTTTTAACAGATTTTCATAGCAAATCATAGAAGCGGGAAGTCGGCGGGTACATTGCTCTAAAATATAAGGGAGAGCGATATTGTTAAAATGATGAATCCATACATAAGGTTTTTTTCGACTGCCGACATCAAGTGCTGTTTTCGCCTGCACATACTGACGTCTTAGATTCATGTGTCCGGTCATGGCACGGCTGTATCCGGCTTTTAAGAAACTGTCTCGGATAAAATAAGTCAGTTTTGAAGCAATTTCATCACTGCCTGCATGTAAAAGTGAAAGATTAAAAAATGTGACAATTTCATCTTTAAATAAAAAAGAAGAGCAGTCCGGAAAATGATTTTCCATGTAATTACAGATGGCGCGTGTAGTCATATTTTTCTGGTCAAGATAGGTGGTCTGATAGACAAGGCAGAGATATTCATGCCGGGTGTTCCAGCCAAGAGAAGAAAGCTGATGACTGATATCGAGATAGTCTGCACTTCTATCAGAAAGTGTTGTCTGAAGAATACGATGCAAATCATTTGCCTGTCCGGAAATCGGAATATGCTGATGATAGAGCAGATATTCAACATAACCAGCAAGATGGGAGAGCAGACAATATTCGCCCCTGGTAATGGGTTTTTGTGCTTCATAGAGGATAAGCCGGTGGGTAGGAACTCCATTTTGAAAAATGTTCATGGTGAGAGTAGAAATTCCTGTGATATATCCTGGAAAGAAAAACGGAGTCGGACTGTTACAGAAAGACTGATAGGTCTCGTCCTGTGTAAGCGCATTGATGTAATCAATATTTGGTTCTTTATCTGAAAAAATTCTGGATTTTTCCGGGATTTTTTCTTCTCCGGTCTCGGCAATCAGGGAAAAATCCACGCTGATTACAGAAAGTGGATTTTGAAAAATTTTGAGAGCATTGTGAAGAAGCAGAGTAATATCATCATTTTTTAATAAAAAAGTATTTAATTCGTTACTCCAGTCATCATAAAAATCAAAGATGTCCTGCAGAAAATTTAAAACACTGCTTAAAGAGGTATTTTCAGAAAGAACGACATAAGGAAAGACAGCAGAAGAAAGTTTTTGAACGTCGCCCCTGGTACCGGTTAAAACTAAAAAATGTTCTTCAAAAATATGAGGAATAAATTCTTCTAAGCGTTTTCCGTGGGCAAGGCAGACGTGTCCCGGAGTGATTCCTTTGGATTTATCGAGGGGTTCATAAATCGGTCGGGAATCGATAAGCGGTTTGGAATCATATAAAAAAGGGCGCAAAAATCCATCCGCACTTGATAAATTTCCGTAAGCGGTTATTGTAAATTCGGTCTGTAATTTTTCAAAAAGAAGTTCAGTAGATAATTTCATAAAATTTAAGCTCCGTTGCTTGTTAAATAATAAAAGTTTTTGCTTTTTCGGCAGCTTCTATGGCACTGTCGCTATATGCGTCAGCTCCAAATTGTTTTGCAAGTTCTTCGGTTACAGCGCCGCCGCCAACCATAATTTTTAGTTTATGTTTTGGGTCATGTTTTCTTAATGATTTTACGACCTGTTGCATTTCAGGCAGTGCAGTGGTAAGCAGAGAAGAAATGCAGACGATAGAGGCATCCGGATTTTCTTTTACGGCTTTTAAAAATTGTTTTTCGGAAATATCGACGCCAAGGTCTATTACTTTGAATCCGGCACTTCGAAACATTAAAGCAACCAGATTTTTGCCAACATCGTGTAAATCTCCTTCTACAGTTCCAAGAATAATGGTTCCAAGCGACTCATCCTCCAGAGAACCGAATTTTTCCTGCAAAATATCATAGGCTTTTCTCACACTTCTGGCAGCAGATAAAATCCGCGGGATATCAGCATCATTATTTTTATAATATTCTCCGGCTGATTTCATTGCCGGAATCATTGCCTGGTCAATGATTTCCGAGGAGGAGAGGCCCTCTTCGAGACATTGGTAGACAAGAGCCTGTGCATCACGGGGATGTCCGACTTCGATGGCCTCTTTTAGCAGTTCAAGTGTAGTCATAAAAATTCCTCCTGTGTTTGTGTATTAAGTTCACTCTAGCAGATAACAGCTGGTGTAAGCGATGGTGCAGGACCCGTAATAGTATTTTAAATGATTTCTCTCGCAAATCTGAGTGACAAGCATGCCGTAGGCTTCCATGGAAGAAAATGATTTTCCCGGAAAACGGCAGGGAGCATCCGGATAGGTGCAGGTCTTGCATTTCGTACAGCATCCGGCTCCGACAGCGAGCATATCCGGCCAGATCTGTCTTAATATTTTTTCCATTTCATAAAAATGAGATTTATGCTGATGTTCAGTTTCCATCATGCCTTCACCATCAAGCTCGTCTTCTAAGTCCCCGACTGTCTGAACAATAATTCCGTGGGCGTAGCGCCCGATAATTTGACGACATTCCTCTAAACTTCCGCATCCGGGCGGACAGCTCCAGTTTTTCTCATACATGTGACAGGTATCAGCCTGACACATCTGGCGGACTTCAGGTAAAAGTTCAATGGTCTTACAGTCAAGGGGGACAATGTGGGTAAATCCCGTTTTGTGACCGATATCTTCTAATTCTTTGTAATTAATCATGAGAGATACACCTCTATTCGATTTATGTACTCTCGGAGTCTTATCGGCAAAGATAAAGATTCCGAGAGCATATATGTGTTAAGAAAAATCAGGAAATTCCAGATTATCGACAAAGCAGTCCTGAAAATCTTCCGATGCGGCAAGTTCAACGAATGAAATCTTTTTAGCAAGTTTGTCTGCGTATAAAAGTTCCTCTTCGTTAATCAATGCGATTTTTGCACCTTCTCCTGCAGCATTTCCAACTGGAACGATTTTATCTTTTAAGTGAAATGGAATCATTCCGATTTCACAGGCACTTTGTGGATTCATATAATTTCCAAAGGCTCCGGCTATGTATACTTTGGAAATCTGGTCTTCGGTGATTCCAAGTTCCTGTTCTAGACTTTCAATTCCGGCTGCAATGGCAGCCTTTGCAAGTTGTACTTCGCGGATATCTTTCTGGGTCAGGTAGACACCGTTAAAATTCCGGCTTTCATCTGGTTCAATTAAAGTAAAAGAAGATTTGGACTGGATGAATTTTCCGGAAGAATCAATCAAATGATTCTTTAACAGTTCTGCAGTCAAATCAATCAATCCGGAACCACAGAGACCGAGCGGTTTTTCATTTTCAATTGTCGTGTATTTCCAATCACCGTTTTCAAAGTGTACATGGTCAACGGCACCAGCAGCGCCACGCATGCCGCACTCAATTTTAGCACCTTCAAAAGCAGGGCCGGCAGCAGTAGAACAGGTGACGAGATGTTCTCTATTTCCAAGAACCATTTCACCGTTGGTTCCGATATCGATGGTGAGTGTGATTTCTTCTTTTAAATCCGGGCGGACACAGAGCAGACAGCCGATGGTATCAGCTCCCACAAATCCTGCAATATCTGGTAACATGATAAGGCGTCCGTTTGGATGAATAGAAAGAGAAAAATCAGAGGCTTTTAAATCAAGCATCTGACTGACTGCCGGATTGTATGGTGCATGAACCAGAGATGCCGGAGAAATTCCAAGAAACAGATGGTGCATACAGGTATTTCCGGCAATGATGACCTGATAAATAAGATTTCGTTCAATCTCTGCTTCTTTTGTAAGCTGTCCAATCAGTTTGTTAATGGCAGTCTGGATACAACTGCTTAATTCTTTGGTTCCGTGTTCTAATGCATAGTTTGCACGCATGATAACATCCGCACCGAATTGAACCTGTGGATTCATGGTGCTTGCAACAGCGCAAACTTTTCCCGTGGTCAGATTAATAAGATAGCCGACCACGGTTGTAGTTCCAATATCAAAAGCTGCACCATAAGGAATGACAGGAGCATTTTTTAAATCAAGCAGATGATTTTGCAGGGTAACGGAATAAATCTTCTCTTTTTGCAACGTATAAATTTGTGAAACAAAGGTCAAGTCAGATTCAAGGTGTCTCATGTCAGTTCCGGAAACCTTTGTGAGTGCAGTAGTAAGGCGCTGCCAGTCAGAAGCATTTTCTCCGGGTTTTGCTTTTTCTAATTTGATTGCATGACAGGAGAGGGCAGGTTTTAAAAGAACCGGACGGGAAAAACCTTCATGGAGAATGGCATGCTTTGAAGTATGTTTCAGAGTTTCTATTTCTATGTCTGAATGAACTTTTGTCTGGCAGGCTTTTACAAGTTCGGATTTTTCCTGAACTCTTATTTGAACCAGACATTTTCCGCAAGTGCCCTGACCTCCGCAGGGGGCATCCGGTATAAGTCCTGCTTTGATTTCAGCTTCTAACAGGGTTGTATTTTCTGGTACCTGGATTACTTGATTTTCATTGATAAAGTGAATGTTAAAAAGTTTCAATAAAATTCCCCCAATAAATGTCAAAATAATAAATAAGGTTGAAATTGTCGTGCATTTTGTATCAATTATAGCAGAAATTAAAAAAACAGTAAATCTATCTAGGCAGTAAAAGTAGAAAAAGAGGCCATGAAAGTACATAGCCTCTTTTGGTAAAGTGTAAGGATTAAAAATGACAAACATCAAATAGAAATTAAGCTACCAGTTCTTTTGCTTTCTGTGCAGCACTTGCAGCATCCGGTGTGTAAGCATCTGCGCCGATTTCATTTGCAAATTCCTGAGTGATAGGAGCACCTCCAACCATAACTTTAATGTGAGAGCGGAAGTCTTCTGCATTTAAGGCTTCTACTGTAGATTTTAATGCAGGCATGGTTGTGGTAAGAAGTGCAGAACATCCGACAATTTTAACATCTGGATTTGCTTTAACGGTTTCGATGAATTTTTCAACCGGAACGTCAACTCCGAGGTCAATGACTTCAAATCCAGCACTTTCAATCATCATGGCAACCAGATTTTTTCCGATATCATGAAGGTCACCGGCAACAGTTCCAATAATTGCTTTTCCACAAACACCAGCGCTTCCGGAAGCAAGATGAGGTTTTAATACATCGACGCCTTTTTTCATTGCACGGGCTGCGACAAGCATTTCAGGTACAAAGATTTCATTTTTTTTGAAACGTTCACCGACGATACCCATTGCATTAATCATTCCATTTAAAATATCAGGAGCGGAACATCCTTCGTCTAAGGCTTCCTGAACAAGACCTGCAACTAATTTAGATTTTCCGGAAACAACTGCATTTTCAACATCTTGAAGTTTACTCATAGTGATACCTCCCTATTATTTCGATTGAATTAAATTTCCAATATATTTTCAAATGTTTAGAGTTAAGCCTTTGGTAATGGACCAATTAAGCCTTCTCTGTACGCTCCGATGTATTCCATACAAAATTCATCTTCGCCAAGCAAAGCTTCGGTTGCATAAGTAAGACCTAACATGTCACGATTGGTTGGGTCCATAATAGCACTGTCAAGACCTGCATTCATTGCAAGAATTAAAAATCCGTAGTTAATCAGTTTACGAACCGGAAGATTAAAAGAAATGTTGCTGACAGCTGCTGTAATATGAATTGATGGATACTGTTTTCGGACAGTTTGTATGACTTCGATATTCATTGCAATTCCGTCTTCTGAAGTACAAAGCATTTCAACTAACGGGTCGATATGAATTCGGCTCGGATTAATATTATACTCTTTGGCTTTTGCCATGATTTTGTCAAAGACACGAAGACGGTCGGCTGCACATTTTGGGATACCGGTATCATCACTTAACAGTGCGATAACCTGCCAGTCTTTGTTTTCTTCCTGTGCCATAAGAGGAAAGATTTTGTCGATTTTATCGCCTTCTCCGGATACAGAATTAAAGATTCCGGGACGTTTGCAGAATTTATATGCCTGTGTTAAAACGTCAGCGCTTGGACTGTCAACAGAAATCGGTAAATCGGTTACTTCCTGGATGCAGTCAATCATCCATTTTAAAGTTTCTACTTCTTCGGCTTCCGGAACAGATGCACAACAATCAATATATGTGGCATTTGCAGCAGCCTGTTTTCTTGCGCGTTCTTTGATAAATTCGGAATCACGTTCTGCGATTGCCTTTGCTACAGATGGAATGGAACCATTGATTTTTTCCCCAATAATAATCAAATGAAACACCTCCTGAAACAATATAATTAAGGATTTCCCTTTCGTTTCCTGCTTTTTATATTTATTATTTTAGCAGGGTAGAGAGAAATAACAAGCCGCAGAAAGTGGGGAAAAATTCAAAGTTTTCCTACAAAGTGTAGGAAAGAAAATAATGACATATGAGGGGTTACCTGTCGTAATCCGGAAACAGACCAATCCGGTAATCTCTTGGGGACATTCCGGTATAGCGTTTGAACATGCGGGAATAATATCCGGCATCACTAAAGCCACAGCAAAGTGCAGTTTCAGTGATGGAAAATTCAGGGTTTCTAAGATAAGGAATGCTTTGTTCAATTCGGTAACGCAGAAGATAATCAAAAAGTGATTCCTGCATGTGTTTTTTAAAAAAACGGCAACATTCGCTTTTACATAAATGAACTGAGTTGGCAATATCATCGAGAGAGATTTTCTTTTCAAAATTTTCGTGAATAAAACTTAAGATGGCTTTTAATCTGGCTGATGTTTTCGGATTCAGAGCATTTTCATTTAAAGAAAATGAGGTTCTGTGTTCGAGGAGCATCAGCCAGATTTTTGTAAGCTGCATTTGAATTTTGATTTCATAAAAATCGGATTTATCGGAGGAAAGGGAGATCAATTCACAGACCAGTTCTTTTAAATCGTGATGCCAGGATTCACTGCCATCAAATAAAAGAGAGGAAAATTCTTTTGCACTTACAACGGCATCGACATATTTGGTCTGAATCAGACTGTTTTCAAATCCATAAATTAATTTTGAATCAAAAGTAATACTCCAGTAGTAGCAGGCTCTTCCGTCAATGGAGTGACCGCTGTGCAGAGCATTGCAGTTGGAAAACAGTAGGTCTCCTTTTTGGACATGCATTTCATGTCCGTTAATCTGATACATCATTTCGCCCTCTTCAATTAATGTTAATTCGATTTCAGGATGCCAGTGCCAGGAAAAGGTATTTAACTCATAAGATGTGATGCTCTCATGGCTGACCAGAATCGGGAAAGAAACATCTCCATGGCTTTTTAATTCCCTCTGGTTTCGATTCGTCTGTATTTGCATAAAATCTCAATATCCTCCATATAATCCCCATGATATTCCTTGTATTAGTGTCTATAACTCCATTATAATACAAGTAACAAAACTTACAAGTGTGAACGTAAAGAAAAGAAAAATACAATAAAGGAAGGTAAAAAAATGGGAATGTTTGAATCAGAAAAAGAAGTAAGCGTACTGAGCAGTGTTTATGGAGAAGAAAACTTAGCGAAGGAACAGGCAAGATATGAACATCTGGCAACAAAATTTAAAGAATGTTTTGGCGAGGGAGAAGTGGATTTCTTCAGTGCACCGGGAAGAACCGAGATTCTTGGAAATCATACCGACCATAATCATGGAAAAGTATTAACTGCAAGCATTGCAATGGATACCATTGCAGTAGCAAGAAAAAACGGAACTTCTCTGGTTCATGTAATCAGTGAGGGATACAAAGCAATTACCATTGATTTGGAAAATCTGGATTCTGAATGTAAATGCAAAGGAACCTTATCTTTATTAATCGGTATGTTTGAATGTGCCATAAAAAAAGGATACAAAGTAGAAGGATTTGATGCTTATATCACAACAGAGGTAATCGGTGCAGCCGGTGTCAGTTCATCTGCGTCTTTTGAAATGCTGATTTGTGCAATCATGAACTACTTCAGCAATGAAGGAAAAATTGATTATGTTGAGTATGCGAAAATCGGACAGTATGCAGAACATGAATATTGGTTAAAACAGTCCGGATTATTAGACCAGATGGCATGCGCAGTAGGCGGAGTCATTGCGATTGATTTCAAAGAGGAAATGCCAAAAGTAGAAAAAGTGGAATTCGGTTATGATAAGTTAGGATATGACTTAATTATTGTAAATACAGGAAAAGGTCATGCAGACTTAAGTGAAGAATATTCCGCAGTGCCGGTTGAAATGAAACGTGCCGCAAAGGTATTTGGAAAAGAAGTGCTTGCGGATGTGGACGAAAAAGAATTTATGGAAAATCTTAATAAAGTAAGAGAAGAAGCCGGTGACCGTGCGGTAATGCGTGCCCTGCATTTCTTTGCAGAACAAAAAAGAGTAGATACTGCAGTAAAAGCAATTAAAGAAGAGGATTATAAGACATTCTTAAACTGCATTACAAAATCAGGAAATTCCTCCTGGAAATGGTTACAGAACTGCTTTGCAACAAAAGATGAGACAGAACAGGCAGTTCCGGTTGCACTTGCGCTGACTGAATTATTTATCGAAGAAGAAGGCAGAGGATACTGCCGAGTGCATGGCGGTGGATTTGCCGGAGTTATTGCAGCAGTGCTTCCAAAAGATTTAACTCCGAAATATGTGGAGATGATGACTCCTTATATGGGTGAGGAAAATATTTATGTGATGCAGATTCGCCAGACTGGTGCAGTGCATTTGGATATGTAAAAACAAAAAAGGAGCTCCTTTTGCTAATGCCTGATAAGAAAGTAATTTGAAAGGACATTAAAACTATATTTCAGGGCATAGTAAAGGCAGAAGAAAAGACAGTGTAAAGAGCAGAGATTGAACTGCTTCCCGTCAAGTAGACAATTAAAAAAATAAAAAGTTATTTCTGCCACCAGTTTTGAATCTGGTGGCAGTTTTTTTATGCTACCAACATATATTGTTTATATTTTTCTATGTAGTTTTCTATATCAAAATGATGTGGATTACCAGGTGGCAAAGGTATTGGCGACAAATCATGAAAGACTCAGCATTTTGGTATAAACATGTAATAGAGACAAACGGAGCAGAATTATAAAGAAAGCAGAGAAAGTAAAAATATAGGCAGAAAACGTCTATCAATTTCTTTCATCTTTTGATAAACTATAAAGTAAAGTAAAAATCAGGAGAGAAGAAAGATGTATCAGGCAAACGAAAAACGCTATGAAACAATGAAATATCATCGCTGTGGTGCCAGCGGTCTTATGCTTCCGGAACTCTCTTTGGGATTATGGCATAATTTTGGAGATACTGGCGTCTATGAAAATATGAGACAGATGTGTTTTACTGCATTCAATCATGGAATTACACATTTTGATCTCGCAAATAATTATGGACCACAACCGGGAAGTGCAGAGGAGAATTTTGGTAAAATATTGAAAAATGAGTGGTATGCTTATAGAGACGAGCTTGTAATCAGTACCAAAGCAGGTTATGATATGTGGCCAGGACCGTATGGAACAGGAGGCAGTCGGAAATATTTGATTGCCAGCCTCGATCAGAGTCTGAAACGTATGGGATTAGAATATGTAGATATCTTTTATCATCACTGCATGGATCCGGAAACTCCACTTGAAGAATCTATGGAAGCTTTGGCGCAAATTGTCAGAAGCGGAAAAGCGCTCTATGTCGGAATTTCTAATTATGATGGTGAGACAATGAAACAGGCGGCAAAAATTTTAGAAGAACTACATTGTCCGTTTATTATTAATCAGAATTCTTATAATATTTTTAACAGAGAAATTGAAAAAAATGGTTTAAAGCAAGCAGCAGCAGAGCAGAAAAAAGGAGTGATCTCTTTTAGTCCACTGGCACAGGGAATGCTTACAAATCGCTATCTAAATGGGATTCCAAAAGATAGCCGTGTAAATACAGATGGACGATTCTTACATGCGAAGCAGTTTACACAAGAACGTTTGGAAAGCATTCGCAGTCTAAATGCGATTTCGGCAGATAGAGGAGAGAGTCTTGCTCAGATGGCATTAAAATGGATTTTGCGTGACGGTATTGTAACAAGTGTTTTAATTGGAGCTTCCCGTCCGGAGCAGATTCTTGAAAATCTGAAAGTATTAAACAGCGCATCATTTAGTGAAGAAGAATTGAAAAAAATTGATGCATGTTCGTTGGAACTGTGAAAAGCAAAAAGAAAAGATGAGGGTAAGAGATGCTATTGATAAAAAATGCAGAAGTATATGCGCCAAAATATTTGGGGAAAAAAGATGTACTGATCTGTGGAGGAAAAATTGAAAAGATTCAGGACGAAATTGGTCCGTTGCCGATTGATTGTGAAGTTTTAGATGCAAAAGGAAAAGTTTTGACACCGGGATTCATCGATCAGCATGTGCATATCACAGGCGGAGGCGGAGAAGGAAGTTTTCATACAAGAACGCCGGAATTGCAGCTTTCTGAGCTGGTAGAAAATGGAATTACTACGGTAGTAGGGCTTTTAGGAACCGATGGAATTACAAGAAGTGTAGAGAATCTCTATGCAAAAACCAGAGCACTTTGTGAAGAAGGGGTAAGTGCATATATGCTGACTGGAGCTTATGGGATTCCAAATCCGACGATTACTGGGGAAATCGACAGAGATATTGTGTTTGTAAAAGAAATTTTGGGTGTGAAGCTTGCTATTTCAGATCATCGTGCACCGAATGTGACAGAAGACGAGCTGATTCAGATTGCCAGTAAGGCTAGAGTAGCAGGAATGCTTAGCGGAAAACCAGGAATCGTTGTACTTCATATGGGAGATGACAAGGCAGGGTTGCAGCCGGTTTTCCAAGCATTGGACACAAGTTCTGTTCCGGTGCGAATTTTTAGACCGACGCATGTAAATCGTAATAAAAATTTGATGGAAGAAGGATATGAACTCTTGCAAAAAGGCGGATATGTGGATTTGACTTGCGGTATGCACACCTCTCCGGGTAAGTGTGTATTAGAAGCAAAGAGGAGAGGAATTTCTACCGAGCACATTACTATGAGTTCGGATGGTCATGGAAGTTGGTCTAATTATGCAGAAGATGGAACGCTTTTGGAGATTGGTGTTTCTGGTGTGGATGCGCTTTATAAGGAATTAAAGTATATGGTAGAAGAACTTGAAATGTCGCTTGAGGAGGCGTTGCCTTATATGACGAGTCAGGTAGCAGAGGGGCTTGATTTATTGCCGAAGAAAGGTTTAATAAAAGAAGGCGCAGATGGAGATATTCTTCTTTTTGATAAAGACTTACAGTTGGATGCTTTTGTGGCTGATGGCAAGCTTTTTATGAAAGAGGGAAAGATTCTTCAAAAAGGCACTTATGAAAAATAATGAAAAACGGAGACATCGATTTGGAATTTTGAATCGATGTCTCCGTTTTTTAAAGAGAGTCAAGTGGATATTCGCAATCCGCTTCGTTACTTGCTCATAACCAAATAGCTGCTACGCAGCTTATCAGAAGGGACTTGCTTGATTTGGTTAAAAAGTTTAAGAAGATAACGTGTCGATAAAACTTTGTCGTTCGGCTGGTGAAATAATGTCAATGACAAGGCAGGATGCTAAAATATTTAGCATAGCAATTGGAATTGTCATTGAATTGTAAAACAGCTCTGTAGAGGTAGGACAAATGAGCAATAAGTTGCTATAGCAAGCAGCAGGTGAGGCATCACTGTCCGTAATCGTTAAAATCGGAACTCCGGCTTCAGAGGCTTTTTTTGCAATATTTCCAATTGGAAAATAGTAGCGTGGAAAGGAGAAGAAGATAACAAGATCTCCTTTGGTAAGCTGACGTAAAGTTTTTTGTGTTTGTTCTAAATCGGATAAATCAATTAAAATTGCATTAAAATACAAAATTAGGAGTCGAGATTTTAAAAATTCGCCAGGTACTTTAGAAATATCGTGAGCAAAAATAAAAATTCGATTGCTGCGACGGATTTCATCAGAAGCAGTGATAATGGAATCGAAAGGTAAATCAGAAATAAAGCCGGAAAAGGCACTTGCTTCATGATTGCAAATTTTTAAAAGTATGCGTTCTCGCTCAGGTGCTTCACCGGCCTCCAGTTCCGGAATAAAGTAAGAAGAGGAGGAAGCAATACGAATCATTCTCTGGGTATAATCTCGAAACTGTTCTTTTAGACCTACAAAGGTAGAACAGCCAAGTTTTTGGCAAAAGCGCAGAAGCGTTAGTTCAGATACTTGAGTTTGCTGACTGAGTTGCGCCAGAGTAATGTAACTGATTTCTTCAGGGTTAGCAGTTAAATAATCTGCTATCGATTTTTGCTTTTTGGTAAGATTTGGATATAATTCCTGAATATGTTCTAAAATGTCCATAGAGTTTCCTTTCGTCGTCAGGGTTAAAAAAGTTTCGTGATATTTAACAAAAATGTAAGTGATGACTTTACAAAACTATTATAGCATGTATAATAAAAAACAGAAAGTAAAGTATATGCTTAACTGAAAGAAATTGAAAAAAGAGGAGGGCAAAAACTATGAAAAAGCAGTTTGAAGAGCACTTTGAACGGACTTGGTTGATTATTTTCTTATTTATGTTTGTAATCCTTATGATTCCGTTCCCATTCTTTTATAGCGAGACATATATCCCTGCATTTGGTGGGATTCCGCTTTTTTTGTTTGGATGGTTTGTGCACACAGCAATTACATTTGCGCTGATTATAAAATATTATCGCATGTGTATGAAACGAAAAGAATATCACACCTATGATGAGGAGGAGAAAAAGTAATTATGAATGGAGCAGCAATTCAGCCGTCACCTATTCCTTTTTATACGGTGTTGGTACTTTATCTTGGAATTATGGCATTTATTGGTTGGTATGCAGGACGCAAGACCAACAGCTTGGGAGATTTCTTTGTCTTAAGCGGAAAAGCAGGAGTAGTAGTGAGTGGTATCGCATATTTCTCTACTCAGTTTTCTATGGGAACATTCCTTGGAACTCCGGGAACAATTTATGGCGTAGGATATGCAGGAATGGCAATTTCTGTACCGGGTGCAGTATTTTGCATGATTTTGCCGGCGCTTTTGATTGGTCGTAAGTTAATCACGCTGGGACACAAATATGGTTTCTTAACAATGGCAGATTATCTGACAGACCGTTACGACTCGAAAGTTATGAGTGGTGTGCTTGGTATCATGATGCTGTTTTTCTTGATTCCGATGATGGGAGCACAGATTATCGGAGCAGGTGTTATTGTACATGTATTTACCGGACTGCCTGAATGGGTAGGCGTTGTCGGAATGGGAATTATTGTGATCTTGTACTGTATGACCGGCGGTATGCAGGGTGCTATGATGACAGACGTAATCCAGGGTTCTTTGATGATTGCGACCGCAATCGTGACATTTGTGGTTTCTATCGTAATGGGAGGCGGTTTCTCTAATATCAATCAAACGCTCCATAGTATGAATGAAGCTTATCTGACGTTCCCAGGTGCAAATGGTTATATGCCTTGGACATATTATGTATCGAATATTGTGTTGTGGTCCTTCTTTACAATGGGACAGCCACATTTGTTTACTAAGTTTTTTGCAATGAAAGATCATAAAACAATGTTTAAAGCAATCCTTCTGGGTACTGCAGGTATGTTTTTCTCTGCAACTCTGATTGAATGGGCCGGTGTAAACGGAATTGCTACAATTCAGAATATTGAGAAAGCAGATCAGATTGTTCCAATGATTTTGCAAAGAGGTTTGAATCCATTTTTAGCTTCTATTTTTATTGCCGGCATTGTAGCCGCAGGTATGTCTACCATCGATGGTATTTTGGTAACGACTACCGGTGCAGTTACCCGTGATATTTATCAAAAACTCGTTAATAAAAATGCGACAGATGAAAGTGTTATGAAGCTTTCTAAAGTAATAACCGTTATAATTGGTATTTTGGTAATCTGCTTTGGTGTATTCCAGCCAGGTAGTATCTTTGAAATTAACTTATTTGCATTCTCAGGAATGGCAATTTTTGTAGTACCGATTTTGTTTGGTATTTATTGGAAAAAAGCAACTGCAAAGGGAGCAATCGCAGCAGTAGTAACAGGTGTGATCTCATTGTTACTCTTTACATTAAATCCATCGGTAAAAGCACTTGCTTTGGGATTCCATGCATTGTTCCCAACAACGATCATTTCAGCAATTGTAATGGTTATTGTAAGTAAATTTACCAAAGCTCCGCCACAGGAGACAATTGAACGCCATTTTATGGTATAGCATGATAGGAGGAATTAGAGAATGTATCTTGCAAAAATGACAACAGTACAGGCAAAGGAAGCCTTTTTAAAAGATCCGATTATTGTGATTCCGGTAGGAAGCACGGAACAGCATGGTACACAGAGTGCGCTTGGAACAGATTTCATGGTTCCGTCTTATCTGGCAGATCACGTGGAAGATGTAGAAAATGTAATTGTAGCACCAACCGTTCCGTATGGTGTTTGCCCGTATCATTTGAGTTTTGAGGGAAGCATCAATATCGGATATGAAGGATTGTATTTGGTACTCCATGGTATTATGGATTCTCTTATGCAGCATGGAGCAAAACGCTTTGTGATTTTAAATGGTCATGGCGGAAATACACCGTCTATTGATCGTGCAGCGCTTGAAGTCTATCATAAAGGTGGTGTATGTGCAAGCGTTGATTGGTGGAGTCTGGTAGCTCAGTTAGACAAAAAATTTGAAGGCGGTCACGGTGATGTTCTGGAAACTTCAGCAATGATGGCAATTGCTCCGGATTCTGTGCATCTGGAACTAAGCAAGCCGATTAATGCTCAAGATCCGACCGAAAATATGAAAGCAGCTTACATTCAGGCGGTCAATTTTAAGGGAGGAATTGTGCGCCTTGTAAGAGATACTAAAGAAATCGCACCGAGTGGTTGGTTTGGTCCTTTTGATCCAAAGGAATCTTCAGCTGAGTTGGGACAGGAAGCTTTAGATTTAGCAGTAGCTTATATTCGTGATTTTCTGGAAGAAATGAAAAAAATGGAAGTATGAATTACCCCTCCCATGCGGTGCAGTGCATTTGGATATGTAAGATTTAAGTAAAGGAAAATAGGGAAAGCTTTTATTTCTTGAAAGGATAGAAGCTTTCCCTGTTTTTATTTAACCAAATCAAGGAAGTCCCCTGCTTCAATTGCGAAAAGCAATAAGCAGTGGGTGGGGACTTGCTTAAATAATGATTTCGGAATACATATTTGGGTTTGGCAGTACGGGGGTGGAGGCAGACCGGAAATTTTTCCGATATTCTTTTGGGGTCTTTCCTGTAAACTCTTTAAAAACTCTGTTAAAGGTCTGCTGATTGTTATAAGCACATTCTATGGCAATCCGTGTGATGGAATAATTGCTGGTTGTGAGCAGATGTTTTGCATAGTTAATGCGCAGGGAATTTAGGTAACGGTTAAAGCTTTGATGAAGTACATTGCTGAATATCCTTGAGAGTGCATACTTTCCAATTCCGAAGTGATTTGCAATCATTTCCTGTGAAAGATTTTGAGTAAAATGAGTACCAATATAAGAAATTATTTTTCCGGAAAGGTCTTGTAGTCCTTGCTCTTCTGACTCATAAGGCAATATTTTTAAATATGGAAAGAGGCGGGAAAGCATTAAGGAAACAAGTGAACTGCATAAGGGTACTGTTTCGGGACAGAAATGTACTTCGACGCTTCGTTTTTCTGCATATAGAAAGTCAGTATGAATCTGGTTGGGATTTAGAACCGGATTAGCCGGTTGACCTTTAAGTAAATCTTTTTGGAAATAGGGAAGCAGATTCGGGTTACAGTTTAAAACATAGAAAAGAGTTTCTCCATATTCGGATAAGGTGTGATAATTGTGAACTACATTAGGAAAGATAATCGCAAGATTTCCAGGTTTTAGGGTATAAGTTTTTGGACCAATCTGCATTACAATTTCGCCTTGGATTACATGTACCAATTCAATTACCTGATGAATATGTAGAGGAAAATCAAGGGGTTTGTATTCAAACACACAAAAATAGTTTTCTTTTTCATTTTCGTACTCGTAAAACATAGTTGTCATCTCCTGCAATAAATGTGTGGTTTTCTTTAGTAATTATGAAGCATTATACAAAAGAAACTGGTAAAATGTCAAATATATAAAAGAAAAACGTGTAAAAATGTACAAAGTACACATTATTCTTCTGGCGCGCGTGAAGATGAAACGTTAAAAACACAAATAAAAGATGTGTTTTATATTCTGGAAAGGGGAAGTAATTACTATGAAGAAAAGATATTTAAAAATAATGAGTGTAATGTTATGTGCTGCAATGTGCTCTTCTTTAGCAGCATGTGGTTCAGGAGACAGTTCTGAAGGAAGCAGTGACAGCAGTACAGAATCAAGTTCCAGTTCTGACAGCGGAAAGAAAAAAGGGCTGGAAATTGCTTATAACTTAACCACTGAAGATTTCTCTGTTTTTGAAGGCATTATCAATGATTTCACAGAAGAAACAGGAATTGACGTAACCATTTACAATGGTGGTGATGATTATGAATCAGCAATGAAAACAAGAATGTCATCAGGTGACCTCCCGGATATGTGGGTTACACATGGATGGAGTGTTATCCGTTATAGTGAATATATGATGGACTTAAGTGACCAGCCTTGGGTAGAAAATATTGATGCCGGATTAAAAGATGTTATCTCTAATGATAATGGCGAGCTCTTTATTTTACCAATTACACAGGCTGTTGCAGGTATTATGTATAACAAAGACGTATTAGAGGACGCAGGTGTAGATGCAACACAGATTCGTACCTGGGATGATTTTGATGCAGCATGTAAAGCGATTAAAGATAAAGGCGAAGCATCCCCGATTGAAATGTGTCTGGCAGATGGATTTGACTCCTATATGCTTGAAGGTATATGGCCAACCTTATATTCAAATGAGGATTTGAGTGATAATAAGGGAGAAGCATTAAAAGACGGAACATTTGATTGGCAAAAAGATGGATCGGATGCATTTGAAAAACCAACCGAATGGTATGAAAATGGATATCTTAACGAAGATTATGTAAGTGGAAGTAAAGATGATGTCTGCAAAGCTCTTGCAAATGGAGAAGGTGCTTTTGCAATCTATTCTACAGAAATGATTCCTTCTATCTTAGCTTATAATGCAGATGCAAATATCGGAATCCTGCCACTTCCATCAAAAGAAAAAGATGGAGCATCCTATTTTGGAACGGGTGAAGGAAACTTCAGTTGCTTCGGTATCTGGAAAGATACAAAATATGAAGATGAATGTAAACAGCTTCTTGAATACTTAGCACAGCCGGAAATCGCAGTTCAGATTGTAAAAATCGATGGTGGTATTCCTGGACTTACCAATATTGAATTAGACGAAAGTGACCAGGCAGCTTATACAACAAATGCATTTAAAGAAGCTCAGTCACAGTTTGATGGTGATTTGATTTATGATAACTTCTTTGACCGTGAATATCTTCCAAGTGGTATGTGGAGTGTAATGGCAGATGCGACTTCTACATTGTTAGCAGATGGTGACCCGAAAGGTGCAAATGAAGAAGCCCTGTCTATGGTTGCTGATAACTATAATGACTTAATGGGAAATTAAATCCATAATGACTTGATAGAGTGACAGAAACAAAAAATGTGAAGCTCCGCACTTGGATGCTGTCCTTGTGCGGAGCTTTTTGGGTCAAAAATCAGGAGAGAATCGTAGCTGAGGCCTTTTCTGAAATCTGACAGATGGGAGTTGTGTTATGACTGATAAAAGAAAACGAAAATTAAACTGGTTCTATGTACCGGCTGTAATTTTAATGATTGCTTTTATTGCATATCCTCTGGGAAATGCGATTTATCTTTCATTTTTTAAATGGAATGGATATTCCGTAAATAAAGAGTTTGTTGGAATTGAAAATTATGTTTCGATGTTTAAAGATAAAGTGTTTGTCTCATCACTTAGAAATACATTGATTTATGGTTTTGGATGTACACTTTTTCAGCAGATTATCGGACTGGCATTAGCTTTATTTTTAAATAGTAAATTTAAAGGTCGTGGAATTGTTCGTACTGTTATTTACATGCCGGCTATGGTTTCGGGTCTGGTAATGGGATATATTATGTATTTCTTCTTCCAGTACAAAGGCGGTGTTGTAAATGATATTTTAGCAGCATTTGGAGCTTCTGGATATGATTGGCTGGGAAATGGTACTTCCGCAATTGCAGTGATTGTATTTATTAATACCTGGCAGTTTGTAGGTGTCAGTATGGTTATTTACCTTGCAGGTATTCAGGGTGTGTCTCAGTCTTACTTAGAGGCTGCTACTGTAGATGGTGCAAATGCATGGGAAAGATTTCGTTTTATCATCTTACCGTTATTAGTACCGGCACTTTCTTCCTCTGTTATCTACAACTTGATTGGTGGATTAAAACTCTACGATGTTATCATTGCATTAACAGATGGTGGTCCGGCGAAAAAGACTCATTCTCTTGCAACCTATATTGCAAATCGATATTTTGATGCAGAACGTGCAGGATATGCAGCAGCAATTGGTGTATTTTCCTTTGTGATGATTATGATTATTTCCATGATTGTCAATGCATATTTCCGTAAGAAGGAGGTAGACCTCTAATGGCAAAATTAAAAGAAATGATGCATAAAAATAAAGATAGCGGATTCTATGAAGAATCAGAAGAAAAAATGAAATTCCGCGCAAAAGACTGGTGGAAATATCTGGTTAGTATTGCGTTACTGATTATTTATCTGTTTCCATTTTATATCATCATCAATGTTTCTTTAAAAGCATTTAGCGATACAACTTCGAGAATCCAGTTTCCGGAAACAATTTACTGGGATAACTATAACAAGATTATTCAAAGTGGAGAAATCTTTACAGGTATTAAAAACTGTTTGATTATTACCGTACTTGTTTTACTTGTTGAGATTGTAATTGGATGTATGGCAGCTTATGGGCTGGCACGTAATCAGTCAAAATTAAACGAAATCGTAAGAAGTTTGATTATGTCTGTCATGATGATTACACCCCTTACAATTTTGGTTGGTGTTTATTCTACCATGTCAAAGATTCATGCAACTTCTACTTACTGGGGCATGGTATTGGTATTAAGTGCATTTGGACTTCCACTTGTTATCTTCTTGTATACGAACTTTATTTCATCGATTCCGGTTGCGCTTGATGAAGCAGCTGCCATTGATGGAGCAAGTAATTTCCAGGTTTTCTTTAAAATTATTTTACCACAGCTTAAAACTGTAACTGTAACAGTTATTATCCTTCAAGGAGTTAGTGTATGGAATGAATATACTTATGCATATTATTTCCTGCAGAAGACATCCATGAGAACCATTACGTTGGTCATTAAAACGTTCTTCTCAGCAGTATCAAATGATTATGGCGCAGCAGCAGCAACAGCAGTAATCGGTATGTTACCATTGATTATTGTTTATCTGTGTCTGCAAAAATACTTTATCCAAGGTCAGGTAGATAGTGCGATTAAGTAAAAAGTAAAAAAAGCTACCTTTGGATAGATTCCAATGGTAGCTTTTTTAGAAAAATGATAAAATAAAGTAATAAGAAAAAACAGGAGGAATGAGGGTGAAATTATCAGAGGACTCTCCGGTTGTGTCAATCGCAGAACAGATTTCGGAAGTGATAATTGCAGGATTTTTGTGGCTGATAGCATGTATTCCGATTATTACGATAGGACCGGCAAGTGCAGCACTTTATTATACAATTGTTAAAGTTGTAAGGAAGAAACATAGTACTGTCACAATTGCTTTCTGGCATTCTTTTAAAGAAAATTTAAAGCAGGGAATTGGTATAACACTATTTTATCTGGTATATGCCGTAATTTTATTGTTCTATGTAAATGTAGTTGCAAAAAGTGGAATGTTTGAGAGAACACCATATCTTTTTGTTGCATCGGGAATGGTACTTGCATCTCCGTTTGTAGTTACAGTACCGTATATTTTTTCCGTACTCTCAAGATTTCGTATGAGCATTGTTGGGCAGTTTCAGTATGCATTACATATGTCCGTAAAATATTTTCCAATTACAATATTACTTATTCTGCTTTTGGGAGCAGCAGGAATGATTTGCTATTTGTTTCCGTTTTTAATGGCAATTGTTCCTGGAGTATATGCTTGGGTTTCTTCATTTTTAGTGGAAAAAGTCTTACAAAAATATATGAAACAGGCAAGGAAAACAGAAGACGGTGCCTGGTATTATGATTAATAAAATAAAAAAGAAAAGAAAGGAAAAAGAAAGGAACACGATTATGGAGACAAAAGAAATTCGCATTGAGGAGAACGGATTAAAAGTTATCTTTGAAATTCGTGAAAATGGAATCGTAGAATTAAAACAATTTACAACCGCTGGAAAACCAGACAGAAATCGTGAACCAAGAGATGAACAGGCATCTTATTCGATTACAGAGATTCAGCTTACCGGAAAAGGAAGCAGGAATATGCATGGCTATAAACATAGTTTAAGTAGTGCATCGGAAGAGTTTCATTATATAAATCATACGTTGGAAAAAGCAGAGAAGGGTCAGCAGTTAATCATCCATACGAAATCAGATTATGGTGTGGAACTTAGTTATTATATGCAGTTCTTTGATGGGATTTCAGCAGTACAGGTTTGGACAGAAGTAAAGAATAATGGTACAGAAGCAGTTGGCTTAGAATATGTGTCTTCTTTTATTTATCATGGTCTTTGTGCAAATGGGGAACTTCCATATTATGATAAAACACAGATTTACACTCCATATAATAGCTGGTGCTGTGAAGCACAGTGGAAAAAAGACAGTGCAAAACATTTGAATTTAAATGGCATGATGGTAGATGGATTTAACACTCCGGGATTTGGGTTAAACCGATACTGCTATGGAGGAAGAGGCTCCTGGTCAAGTTGTGAATATCTTCCGATGGGAATCTGTGAAGATACAGAAGCAAAAGAAACGTATTTCTTCCAGATTGAACATTCCGGTCAGTGGCTTGTAGAGTATGGTTCTTCTATGGGAAAAAATCTGTATCTTGCGCTTAGCGGTCCGACAGAGATGGAAAATGGCTGGTGGAAGAATTTAAAACCAGGAGACACATTTGAGACGGTACCGGTTGGATTTGGTGTTGCAGATGGTTCTTTAAATGAGGCAATGGCAGAATTGACAAAGTATCGTAGAGCAATCCGAAGAGAAAATGACGATGATAAGAAATTAAATATTGTATTTAATGATTACATGAACTGTCTGATGGGAGACCCGATTGAAAGTACAGAAAAAGAAATCATTGATAAAGCGGCTGAGATGGGCTGTGAGTATTACTGCATGGATGCAGGCTGGTATGATAAAGGCTATTGGTGGGACAGAGTTGGTGAATGGAAAGAATCACCGGAACGTTTCCCAAATGGAATGAAATCCGTATGCGATTATGCGAAATCAAAAGGACTGGTTATGGGACTCTGGCTTGAAATTGAAGTCATGGGAGTCGAGTGTGAGCTTGCAAAGAAACTTCCAGATAACTGGTTTATCTGCCGTCATGGAAAACGTCATATTGATAATAAACGGTATTTACTTGATTTTAGAAATCCGGAAGTTCGAAAATATTGCCGTGAAGTTGTAGACCGTCTGATTCGTGATTATGGAGTTGAATATTTCAAAGTGGATTATAATGTTACGATGGGATATGGAAGTGACTTGAACTCAGATAGCTGCTCTGATGCAATTCGCGAGCATTATCTGTATCTGTATCAGTGGTATAAAGAAATTTTTGAAGCCTATTCACATCTTGTTATTGAAAACTGCGGTTCTGGTGGACAGAGAATGGATTATGGAATGTTGAAGCTGTTAAGTCTTCAGTCTACCAGTGACCAGACGGATTACATTTACAATTCTTATATTGGAGTAAATGTTGCAAGTGCAGTAACACCGGAACAGGCGGGTATGTGGGTATATCCTTATGAAGATGACAGAGAGCATGTTATCTATAACATGGTAAATGGAATTTTGCTTCGTCCATATATGAGCGGTATGGTATGGAAAATGAGCGAAGACAATCTGAAACTTATGGCAGAAGGAATTGCGCTTTATAAGCAGATTCGTGATGTAATAAAGGATGGTGTTCCGGTATTTCCTCTGGGATTTGCAAACTTGGAAGACAAGCAATTGGCATATGGAATTAAGACAGAGAACAAAGTATATCTTTCTGTGCTTGCACCAAAAACTGCAAATGTCAAGATTCCACTGGACTTTGGAAAAGAAATTGAAAAGGTATCGGTCATCTATCCAAATACCGTAGACTGTAAATTTTGTTATGATGAGAATGAGTTGTGCGTAGAACTCCCACAGGAAAAATGTGCGCGTTTGTTTGAGATTGACTTAAAATAGAAGGAGAAAAGTATGAATAAAAATGATTTTGCAAAGACCCCTCCGATGGGCTGGAATAGCTGGGATTGTTATGGAGCATCGGTAACAGAAAAAGAATTAAAGCAAAATGCGGATTATATGGCTGAGCATTTGAAGAAATATGGCTGGGAGTATATCATCTGCGATATTCAGTGGTATGAACCGACAGCGGATTCCAGTCATTATCATAAATTTGCGGATTTATGTATGGATGAATATGGAAGACTGATTCCGGCTGAAAATCGTTTCCCATCGGCAGCAGGAGGAAAGGGATTCCGAGAGATTGCCGATTATATTCATGGGAAAGGATTGAAGTTTGGAATCCATATTATGAGAGGAATTCCGCGCCAGGCAGTTGCAAAAAATGTGACGATTAAAGGAACTTCCTATACGGCACGTCAGGTTGCACATCCAGCTTCAATTTGCTGTTGGAATTCGGATATGTATGGTGTAGATTCGACACAACCCGGAGCACAGGAATATTATGATTCTATTTTAGAATTGTATGCTTCTTGGGGAGTGGATTATATTAAAGTGGATGATATCTGTGTAAAATATGGTCGCATCAACGATGAAGGAACATTGCAGTATGGTGGGGATGAAATTGAAATGCTCCACAGAGCGATTGAAAAATGTGGACGGTCGATTGTCTTAAGTCTTTCACCGGGACCGGCAATGGTAGAGAAAGCCGAGCATTTAAGAAAATATGCAAATCTTTGGAGAATCACCAATGACTTCTGGGATTCCTGGGAAGATATTATGGAAATGTTTGATAGATGTAATAACTGGGCACCTTATGTATCGGAAGGCTGTTTCCCGGATTGTGATATGCTTCCGGTCGGACATATTTCTATCAGAGGTTGTGAACATGGATTAAGTGACAGATGGACAAGACTTTCAAAGGCAGAACAACGAACTATGCTCACTCTGTGGAATATTTTCCGTTCGCCACTTATGATTGGCTGTGAACTTACGGATATGGATGAATGGACAAAAGCACTTTTAACAAATGAAGAAGTGTTAAGTCTATTAAAGACAAGCCGCAATGCACATCAGGCAATCCGTCAGGGAGACATGATTGTATGGCAGGCAGAAGATGAAGAAGGAAATGTTTTTCTTGCGGTGTTTAATACGACAAACTGGAGTGAGACTTTCGCAATTGATTTTCGGGCGCTTGATTTAACTGGAAGTTATAAACTGCGTGATTTATGGGCGCAAAAAGAATTAGGTGAAGTAGAAGGAAAGTTGATTGTGGGAGTGGATTCCCATGATGCAAAACTGTATAAATTGAGTAAGTAAAAAGTGAGGACTGAATTTCGTGAATATTGGAAATTCAGTCCTTGTTTTTTATTAAATGAGCACCTTTATTATACCTGTTGATTGAACGCTTTACTCTTATATTATAAAAAATCAGACAGTGTCGCTTTTTGACACTGTCTGACTCTAACTATAGTCTTATCTTATGCAGTGATTTTTCTTTTATCATGTTCTGCTGCTACTTCTTCTACCGTTTTTTCTTTTAAGCGAACTGCACCTTTATATCCTTCTTTTGTAGGAATCAGATTTCCTTTTGCAAGATTTTCTTTCGCCTGTGCAATTCCTTCTTTGTACTGTGGTAGCCACTGTTCCTGTGCAACTAACATTTCATCAATCATCTGCCATACTTCTGGAGGATTGCAAACTGCTCCGGTTAGCGGGTCCATTAATGTTGCCTGTTTTAACAGATTCACATCTCCGTGTACTGCTGCTTCTACCGCAAGTTTTTGTACCCAGATAGACTGTGAGCAAACAGCAGCGCATCCCAGTGGAAGGTCGCCTACTTTCGGAATACTGATTCCATTCCCATCTACATAGCAAGGAACTTCTACAACACTCTCAGACGGAAGGTTTGTAATACAGCCTTCATTCATAATGTTAAAATGACCTCTGTATTTCTTGCCGGTTTCCAATGCCTCAATGATATAAGAACAATGTTCTTTTCCTCTTTCAGAACCATCTAATTTCTTTGGTTCTTCTGCTAAAATCTTCGGATAATCGGTTTCAAACCAGTTTCTTTCCTCTCTTGTAACACGCAGATATCCGCCAGTCTCTCCATTAATCCAATTATCCAGATTAATCCAGTCCTTGATTTCATCCGGACGTTTTCGATACCATGCAACATATTCAGAAAGATGACCATTTGATTCGGTTGAATAATATCCAAAACGTTTTAAGATATCAATTCTTACTTTTTCTTCTTCTCTGAATTTTTCATGTGCTTCAAATCCAGGAAGAATCTTGTCTAACAATTCTTCTCCATGATGTTTCACAGAAATATACCAGGTCTGATGATTGATTCCGGCACAGGTAATATCTAGTTCTTCTCTCGGAATTCCCAGTACTTCTGCAATCTGCATCTCTCCGTGAATTTCTCCATGGCATAATCCGATGGTTCTTACCTTTCCATATTTATTACATGCCCAGGTTGCCATTGCATTTGGATTGGAATAGTTCAACATAATTGCACCAGGTTCTGCAACTTCACGAATATCTTTACAAAAATCCAGCATTGCAGCAATTACACGTTGTCCGTACATAATTCCACCTGTACATAACGTATCACCAACACACTGGTCCACTCCATATTTTAACGGAATTTCGATATCTGTTTCAAATCCTTCCAGTCCTCCGATACGAACACAGTTTATGATATAACGCGCATCTTTAAATGCCTCTCTTCTGTCTGTTGTTGCCTGAATCGTAACCGGAATTTGGTTTGCATCAAGGTCTCTCTGGCAAAGTGCTCTTGTTTTTTCCAGATTATCCGGGTTGATATCTGTAAAAGAAATTTCTGCTTTTCTAAGCTCCGGTACAGACATAATATCTGTAAAAAGTGTTCTTGCAAATACAAGACTTCCTGCTCCGATAAATGCTATTTTAAAACTCATAAATAAAACCTCCTGTTTCTATCGTTCTTATCTATGAATTCATTATAGACAAAGCATTTTTTTAAGGTGTAAACTATTGTTGATTTCATTAAAAAATGCAAGATATTACCGTATTTTATTTAAGGAGAATTTTTATCATGAATTTGTATTATCCATCAAAACCATACATTTCACTCACTGCTTTTTATGCACTTTCTCTTAGTGATTATAAGATGAACCTTCATTCTCATCCAAGTTTTGAAATCATGTATGTGACCAAAGGTTGCTGTGAAGTATTTATTGAAAAAGAGAAGCACCTTTTAGAAGCTCATCAATTCATTTTTATTGATGCAAATCTCCCACACCGATTATTTATTGAAGAAGACCAATTTTGTTCCATGCTGAATTTGGAATTTTCCTGTCAGGAAGAAAGAACAAAAATCAATTTATCTGAACTTATAAAGGAGAGTGATTTATTCCTGAAACTTTGCAAAGATTCCTGCTCTCATTTAACTGGAACAGATATTTATAATCTGGGATACTCTTTAAAAGATTTGATTTCTCAATTAGAGTTGACACTTTCTTTGGATGATTTACGTCTTCAGCGTCAAAAACATCTTCAGAAATTTGATTCCGATTATTTGATTTGTCTGCTTTTTTTTCGGATGTTGTTAGAACTCTCAAGATGTCTTTATCAAGGCCAATCCACAACCGGAGCTCTTTATTTAAAAAAAGCCTGTGATTATATTCGTAAAAACTTAACAGAAGAACTTCGAATTCCTGAGATTGCTCGATATGCAGGAATCAATAAATCTTATCTGCAATCTCTATTTTCCAGACAAATGCACTGTACAATTACAGACTACATTAATCGAAAACGACTGGAGCAGGCAGCATTTTTGCTAATCAACAGTTCTTTGACGATTACTGATATCGCATTTCATACCGGTTATAACAGCAGACAACACTTTGCAGCTACCTTTGAAAAATATTATGGCAGCGGACCTCGTGCTTACCGGCAATTACACGGAAAACAATTGGAAACAACAACTGGGAAAGAAAGATTTTCTGAAAAAGACGGTATCTGGAATTCTAAGCCACTTTGAAGACTATAGAAATGCGAGAAATTGTTTGGCACACATGAAGATACTTGAGTTGAGTACGATAGAACAAATTTTGAAGAAATGAGTCAAACAGGCAGTGTCTAAAGGGATGGACACTGCCTGTTTTACTTTAACTTTCAAGTATTTCGATTAATTTATCATATACTTCTTTTGCCACAGCAAGTTTATAGGCGAGTCTGGTCGGCTGTGGCTCTAATTCAACATAGTAAGATGAAACGGTATCATGAATTTTAATTGCAAAATAGACCTGACCCGGAACAGAATCATTCAGATTGGCTGGGTCAATATTTCCCATTGTGCCGGTTACACCGATTCCAATATCGGCAAGATAAGCTTTTGCACAGGCACATGCCATTGCTTCGGCGGTTTCTTTTGAATAGACAGAGTAAGTGTCAATAATTTCAGCCGGAACACCCTGCATAATTTTGGCTTCGTTTGAGTAGGTGATAAAAGCCCCTTTTAAAATGGCAGAAGCCCCTTCCGTATCAGTAATTAAAGAGGCAATCTGACCGGAAGTTGCACTTTCCATTGTGGTGATGCTTAAGTGTTTTTCAATTAAACATTTGGTTAAGGCACGGTAATTATTTCGAATATCGGATTCTATGTAGTGTTTTGTCATGGTGAATTTCCCCCTTTTGAATTTTAATCTGCTTTTATTATATCTTAATATCGAAAGAAAAAAGAGTAGAATTATAAGATAAATGCAAGATATTATGCATCGAATGAGGTATAATGAAATCATAAAACAACTCAGGGGGATTCGCTGTGTGGAAGATAGAAATTACTTGGAAACAATTATATGAAGATATTTATGTCAAATTTACAAAAAATGAGTCAGACCAGAAAACATTTATAAAAGAAATTTTTCCGGATGGTTTATATCAAAAAATGTTTGTAAGAAGTGGGAAAGTTCAGGGAAAATATGTTTCTTTAGTCTGCCGTGCGACTATTGATGCAAAAAAACGTTTTCTGGATGCGAGTGATTATCTGATTCAGTTAAAAAATGAGGCGCATGAGGATTATAATTTTGAAGAAAATCCAATGCTTCAGGAATTCGCAGAAAACTGGAAACGATTAGTACCTGCATGTACAGAGACGCAGGAAAATAAAGTTGCGAAAGCAGTTTATCGTCTGATTGATAAAATTGAGGAAGAAAAAGATGAATTGTTTATCAAGGAAAGATTATTTCAGCTTTATGATAAACAGGAATATGCACAGATTCTTGCAGTATTTTCGATTATTGCATCTACGTTATGCAGTTTTGGAATGGAAAATACGAAATTTTCGGAACAGGATTTAAAACTTCATAGTTTATTTCTGCCGAAGCTTGTGGAAGAAGAGGAAGAATCTGATGCGATAAAAGCAGCTCAGGAAATGCTTCATAAGGAAGAAGGCTCACTGGAAGAACTAAAAGAATGTCTGGGGATTGCATTAAACAATCCATACGAGAAAGGAAAAGCCAATTATCTGCTTGCAAGGCGGGCTTATCAGCTAAAAGATAAGAAAACAGGTAATGCATTTTTAAAAGAGGCAGTTAAGTTTTCTTATGAACCGGCAAAACTTTGGAAAAATAATGCAGATGCTGAAACTATACTAGAGAAAATACGAATCACTTATCAAAATCCGGCATCTGATGGAGAAGATGTAATGAGATGCTGCAAAGGCTGTGAGAAAATCCTGTATTTTACACCTGCAGTAGAGAAAAGTTATCGTGGAGAGGCAGCATTTGTATTATATAAATATATTCGTGCAGGAAAATATCAATCTTCAACAAATGAAACTGCAGATTATTATCTGAAAATCAGTAATAACTGTGGATTTTATCTGGCGCAGGAAGAGTGGAAAGTAAATAATGAGAGTCGGATTATACCCCAGGTTATGCGGGCAGAAACTGCCACAGTGGGACGATGCTATTCAAATACAAAGAATAAATATGCCAAAATATTCGAAAAGACGATCCCGGAAAGCTGGGAGAGATGGCTTGCAGAGTTTGATCTGACGGTAATGCAAATGAAAATTCATGAAAAAACGGCAAAACGTTTTTTGTTTTTGGATGATGATGTTGAAAAAAATATAGAAGATTTATTTGAATTATTACAGTTAATAAAAGATGAAAAACCAGAGACCAAAGAACTGAATATAGAAATTTTTATCCGAAATGATTCAGAAATCGCCCGTGCTCTGATTGACACAGCATTAAGTGGTCTTCCGGAGTATACGATTCCTGTTTTTATAATTGATGATGATAAAACAGCAGCACAACAGCTGCTATCTCATCATCCTTTGTTTTATCCGGTTCGTGCGGTGGATTTAAAGGAAAGTGCAAAAAAATTAAAAGAAGACAGACCAATCCTGCATTTTATTATTTTGGGAACATCGAAAGTTGCGAAATGGCTGGTTCGTGAAGCATTCTGGATGATGGGATTTCGTGAAAATGCGATTTTATGTAAGATTACGGTGTTAGATGAGAAAGGCGAAGAATTTGTTCGTAAAATAAAGGCAGAATACCCGGGAATGGTAAAAAGCGATTTTGATGTAGAAGAGATTGAACTGCCGGAGGTTTTAGGAGAAAATATTGATTTTCATTCTTTTCAGTTAGCGGATATCTTAAAGAACATAATGAATGAAACTCCGTATGGTTATTTTGCGGTAGCGACTGAATCAGATGAAGAAAATCTTTCACTGGCAACAAGAATCCGTGAAATTCTGGTTCGTAATAATATTGAACAGAGAAATGAGACAGCACTGGAGAATCCAAATCCGATTGCAGTTCTGTGTCGGAAAGACCAGATTGCATGGACTGCAAAAAGACTGGTAATTGAAAAAGAAATATATGGAGACAGATGGTTTAATACCTGGTCCTTTATTCCGTTTGGAAATCTTTCGGCATACTATAGCTGGGATTTGATGGCTGGAGGAACTTTTGAAAAACTTTCAAAGTGTATTCATTATCAGTTTGCGGGGCTGAGTCCGGAAGAGACCAAAGCGGGCAGTGAAAAGGCAGAACAGCAAGATAAGGTCTATTATGGAAGACAATATAATCATGACAGTTCCTATAGTCTGGCTCTTAGCATGCCGTATCGTATTTTCCAGTTTCGGGATATTAATGGAAATCAGATTATGCCGATTGCATGGGAAATCTGGGACGAGAAGGCATTTGCTTCGGTGGAACAGCTGAATTATCTGGCAAATCGAAGTAGAGGAGTAAAAGAAAGTGAATATAAGACGATAGCGGTCTGGGAACATGACCGCTGGGTAAGATGGATGTTGTCCCGTGGCTGGCTCCCTGCAAGTGCAGATGATGCTGTTTTTGCCGTTAAATGTGGAAATGAAAGACAGCAATTGTTTGTGGCAAAGCTGCATCCTTGTATCTGTGCTTATGAGGGTCAGAAAGAATTAAAACTTGCATTAAAAAATGAATGTGGAATGGATAAAGATTTTTACAGTTATGATATGGCAAATATCAAAGATACCAAAAGACTTCTGGCATTAGAATGGTTGAAAGAAAGAGAGAAAGAAGATGGAGAAAGAGCTTGAGACAGGAGAGAAAACAGAAAATAAGACAGATAATAAGACAGAGCAGAATAACCGGAGATATAAAGCTTTTATCAGCTACCGGCATCAGCCATTTGACCGAAAAGTTGCAGTTACATTACAGAAGCATTTAGAGACATTTCATCCTCCGAAACAGCTTGAAAAAAAGGAAAAATGGAGAGTATTTCGAGATGAAACGGAACTGCCGACAAGTGCTGATTTGAGTCAGGATATCCGTGAGGCATTAGAAAATTCAGAATATTTAATTGTAATTTGTTCTTCTATGCTTGTACAGTCAAAATGGTGCAGGGAAGAAATTTCATATTTTAAATCGTTACATAATAATTCAACCCAAAACATACTGGCACTTTTAATTGAAGGAAATCCAGGCGAAGTATTTCCGGAAGAACTCTGCTGGTCGGAAGAAATTCGTAAAAATGCAGAGGGAGAAGAAATACGGGAGAAAATTGAAGTAGAGCCTCTGGCTGCGAATATAACCGCAGATTCTGAAAGGAAATCATTAAAGAAATTAAAAACAGAATATTTGCGAATTGCCGCACCACTGCTTGACTGTCGTTATGATGATTTATATCAGCGGGAACAGAAACGAAAAATTCACAGAAGTCTTGCCGTCATGGGCGGAGTAACAGTTGTAGTTGGCGGAATTGGTATCTACAGTTCAATCATGGCAGTCCGATTAAATGAACAAAAACGGCTCTTGCAGGAAGAAAACTACAATCGTATGGCTGTTCAGTCGGATTATATGTGGGAAGATGGAAAAGTGACAGAAGCAATTGAGACAGCAATGGATGCACTTCCTGATACCGAAGATAATATGTCGGTTTTTTCGGCAGAGAAAGCAACCGCAGAAAAACTGGGAGTATTTCAGAGAGAAAACTTTTTGCCGGTACAAAAATATGAGACAACTTCATATATTACGAAAGTTGCATTTGTAAACAGTGGAAAAAATGTGGTGGCACAGGATGCAACGGGGGTTTATCTGTGGGAGACAGAGAGCGGAAAACTGGTGAAGAAATATACGGTGGAGGAGTTGGGGATAAAATATGACGATGACACTTATAGTGTTAAGTTTTTTGTTCCTAAAAAAGAACCATTAAAAGTAATAAAATTAGAAAAAGTTTCAGCGGAAGGCAATGGTCAGTCAGATGGTGAACTGACAAGTGAAATGATGCTTTATGGCTATAAAAAAACTACAAGTGAAGGAGAGGCTGAAAATCCATGTTTTTATCTTACCAGCGTAGACCAGGTCTGGAAAGTGAATCCGGCGGATGGAAGTTATGAACGAATTGAAGAAGTAAGTGAAGAAGAAAAAAAGTGGCATTATGACAGTGATACTTATACTTACAGTTATCGGATGTTTGATGGAAAGATTGCCCGAATTTATGAAGAGTATGAAGAAGCGAAAGATATTCCGGGTATGTGGAATCAAAATGGTAACTGTAGTCTGATTGTATTTGATGAGAACAATATTGAAAATAAAAAGGAATATAAATATACCAAAGAATGGGATGACCTTTTTGATTTAGATATACAATCAATCTCTGATAAAATTTGTTATGTGAATGAAACAGAATATAAGGAAGGTGGAAATTGTGAAAATAAGATAAAAGCATATTCTGTAAAAGATGGAGTAATTTTAAAAGATGAAAAGCCGTTATTGGAAGAAACCGTAGACCAGGAAAAAGAAGGGGTTCCTACAGTAATGCATACGGGTGATTATCTCATAACAGAGACAAATATGGGAACGCAGGGAGAGTATACAAAGTATCGGATTTTTGATTATAATACAGCAAAAAAACTTTCAGAAGTAACGGTAAATGGCTCAGCTACTTATATGGAAGATTTAGCGGTAGGAACATTTAAGAAAGAAAATACGGAAAACTATACGGATATTTTATTCACTGTTATGACAAAAGAAATTTATTTGATTGATGTGAATACCGGAGATATTATTTATGAATATACATTTCCGAGCAGTATTATAAATATAGATTATACAGAAGCAGGTCAGATTTTAGTGACTTTAGAAAATGGAAAAGAATATATGCTTTTTGTAAATGGAATAGAAAAAGGGGAAAAAGAAAAATCAGTAGGTGCAGTGATTCATGAATTTGCATCTGAAATCGATGCTTCTGCCTGGTATAATGATGATGAACTGGCGGTAAGTGGAAATGTGGTCTATCGTTATCAGGATTTAACGAATGAATCTTGTGAAATTATAGAGGAAGAGGATAGTCTGATTTATCAGACTAAGGATAAAAATGTAAAGTACTCGGACGACACGAAGTCAAAAAAAATAAAACCGGTGATAGAAAAGCTTCAAGAGAAGAATCTGGTATCTTCTGTTTTCTGGAGTCATAAAATTGGAGATTATGTATATCTATTTGGCAGAGACGGGATTCTTTATAAAGTGAATAAAAATTCAGATGGAATAGAAGAGCAGATTACAATTAAAGAAAAGAAAGAAGATGATGCAGAAAAGTCGGAATATGTTGTAGTCTGGAAAACACAAAATCCTGATGAGATTTTACTTCAAAATCAAGATCAGGCCTGGTTAATTAATCTGGATAAAATGGAAATCCGCTATGAAATCGGTGATAATGTCAAAGGTCAGTTTGCAGGCTATTCTCAAAAAGAAAATAAAGTATTAATGAAAAACTGGCTGGAAGAAAAATACTGGATTTGTCCGCTTTACACTGCGGAAGAATTAAAAGAACTTGGAACAAAGTGGAAGAACCAAGCTGAATAAGTTACAAACAAAATTTACTTTTCTCCTGAATTTTGTTATAATTCAAATACAAAATATACAAGGAGAAAACGAGTAAATTTTATGAAGAAACGAGAATCATTTAACAGCAGGTGGGGATTTATTTTAGCCTGCATCGGCTCGGCTGTTGGTATGGGGAATATATGGATGTTTTCCACCAGAGTTTCCCTGTACGGAGGCGGAGCTTTTTTAATTCCCTATATTATTTTTGTAATTCTGATCGGTTCGACCGGAGTTATAGGAGAGATGTGTTTTGGACGTGCAGCACGCTCCGGACCGATTGATGCATTTGGAATGGCGACGGAAAGAAAGGGAAGCAGAAAGAGCGGAGAGCTGCTTGGCATGATACCGGTACTTGGTTCAATGGCAATGGCAATCGGCTATACCGTAGTTATGGGATGGATTTTAAAATACACTGTAGGTACGATTACCGGAGCAACGCTTGCACCGGAAAGTGTAGATGAGTTTGGTGCACAGTTTGGTTCAATGGCAGCTGCATTTGGAAATAATATCTGGCAGGTGGTAGTCTTAATTCTCTGCATGGGAATTTTGATGTTCGGTGTGGCAACAGGAATTGAAAAAGCGAACAAGATTATGATGCCGATTTTCTTTGCATTATTTGTAGGGCTTGGAGTCTATGTGCTATTTCAGCAGGGAGCATCTGACGGATATCGGTACATTTTCAGAGTAGATAAAACAGCACTTGCAAACCCAAAAACATGGATTTTTGCACTGGGTCAGGCATTTTTCTCCCTTTCTGTAGCTGGAAACGGAACTTTGATTTATGGTTCTTATCTTTCGGATGAAGAAAACATTCCGGCATCTGCGGGACGTGTGGCGTTTTTTGATACTCTTGCGGCAATGCTTGCAGCACTTGTCATTATTCCGGCAATGGCAACGACCGGTGCGAAATTAAATCAGGGAGGACCTGGATTATTATTTATTTATCTTCCAAATCTGATGAAATCTATGCCCGGAGGGCATGTGATTGCGATTCTCTTTTTTGTTGCAGTTTTACTGGCAGGAATGACCTCTTTAATTAATCTTTACGAAGCACCGATTGCGACGGTTCAGGAAAAATTAAAACTTGGCAGAGTACCGGCATGTACTTTGACAGGTATAGTTGGAATTGTGATTTCCCTTTTGATTCAGGGAATTGTATCGGACTGGATGGATGTGCTGTCGATTTATATCTGTCCGCTCGGAGCAGGACTGGCAGGAATTATGTTCTTCTGGGTATGCGGAAAGAAATATGTGGAAGAACAGGTCAATAAAGGAAGAGAAAAAGCATTTACGAAATGGTTTTATCCGGTTTGCAAATATTTATATGTTCCGATTTGTATTCTGGTGCTGATTCTTGGAATTGCACTGGGTGGAATTGGGTGAGAAAAAGGAGTGTGTTAGGTTAGAATGGAAATTAAAGAATTTCAGCAGAAATTACAGGATATACAGAGACTTGCAGTCAACAATGGAAGAAAAATCAGCCGTGAAGTAGTGGAGGATTTTTTTGCGGGAGATGGCTTAAATGAGACACAGCTTCAGAAAGTATATGATTATCTGACCATTCAGGGAATCCATACGGATGAACAGAAAAAGAAATCAGAAAAAGTTTCAGAGCCAGAAATGCCAAAGAAAAGTTCTATGTTTTCTTATGAAGCAGAGGAGGCAGAAGAAGAGAAAAAATCGGCCGAACTGACACAGGAAGAGAAGGAATATTTAGAGGATTATCTTGAAACATTAAATGTGATTCTTCCGGAAGAGGAAGGCGAAAGAGAACGTCTTTTTGAATTAGCAAAAGCAGGAGAGGCACAGGCAAAATCAAGATTAACAGAATTATATATGAAAGAAGTGCTTAAAATTGCAAAAGAGCTGCATGACGGAGAGGTTTTTCTTGGAGATATGGTTTCTGAGGGAAATATCGGCTTGATTGGCGCACTGGAAAGTCTTGAGGAAGCAGAAGATATTTCTGCATTTTTATCCGGCGAAATCAGAAATGCAATTTTATTGCTGTTAGAGGAACAGACAGATCAGAAACAGAGCGATGATATTTTAGTGGAAAAAGTAAGAAATCTGGAGCATAAAATCAAAGAAATCATGGATGATGATGACGATAAATACAGTGCCGAAGAGTTATCTGCATTTTTGGATATGGATTTGGAAGAAATCCAGGGAATCTTAAGATTAACCGGAGAAGATAATTAATTAAGATAAGTAACTGGAAATTTCATTTTTTTTTTAGAGAATTAACAGGGTTTCTTAATTGTAAATAGGTAAAAATTGGCGCATAATAGTTAGTATAGTAAGTGTTAAGGAATTACTTAATTTAGATGCTTTGGTAACTTGGTTGCCGAGTAGTTTACAAAGAAAAAAGAAAGGGGATATGGCTATGGAGATAAAAGATAAAAAGCCAAAAAAACCCTTGATATTTTATTATGCAATCGTAATTGTTGTTTTGGTGCTGTTAAATACGCTTTTGGTACCAAGCCTTGCAGAGAGAAGTATCAAGGAAGCCACTTATGATGAGTTCTTGGATACTCTCGACAGTGGAACGGTAGAAGAAGTCAATCTGGAAGATGATGTCATCTACTATTCTGTAAAAAAAGGAAATGAGACGCAGGTTTATAAGACCGGTCGAATCAAAGACTCACAGGAAGTAGAACGCTTAAAAGATGCGGGAGTAAAATTCTCAGAAGAAATTCCACAGAAAACTTCTCCGATTTTAAGCTTATTATTGTCTTATATTGTGCCGATTCTGATTTTTGTGTTTATCGGAAACTGGCTCAGTAAAAAAATGATGAGTGGTATCGGTGGTGGCGCCGGTGGAGCAATGTCATTTGGAAAGAGCAACGCAAAGATTTATGTAAAATCTTCCACAGGAATTAAATTTTCTGATGTTGCAGGTGAAGATGAGGCAAAAGAACTTTTGACAGAGATTGTAGATTACCTGCATAATCCGGAAAAATACAGAGAAATCGGAGCTGCCATGCCAAAAGGCGCTCTTCTGGTAGGTCCTCCGGGAACCGGTAAAACCCTGCTTGCAAAGGCAGTAGCCGGTGAAGCAAATGTGCCGTTCTTCTCTATCTCGGGTTCAGAGTTTGTTGAAATGTTCGTTGGTATGGGTGCAGCAAAGGTAAGAGATTTATTTAAACAGGCAAATGAAAAAGCCCCATGTATTGTATTTATCGATGAGATTGATACCATCGGTAAAAAACGAGATGGAAATATCGGTGGAAATGATGAGCGTGAGCAGACCTTGAACCAGCTTTTGACAGAAATGGATGGTTTCGACGGTTCAAAAGGTGTTGTTATTCTGGCAGCAACCAACCGCCCGGATTCACTTGATCCTGCACTGCTTCGTCCGGGTCGTTTTGACAGACGAATTCCTGTTGAACTTCCGGATCTGCAGGGACGTGAAGAAATTTTAAAAGTACATGCGAAAAAGATTAAAGTTTCAGATAATGTGGACTTTAGAGAAATTGCAAAAGCAGCGTCCGGTGCGTCCGGTGCAGAACTTGCCAACATCGTAAATGAGGCAGCCCTTCGTGCGGTGCGTGACAGAAGAAAATTTGCAACACAGGCTGATATGGAAGAAAGTATCGAGGTTGTTATTGCCGGTTATCAGAAGAAGAGCCGTGTACTTTCAGAAAAAGAAAAATTGATTGTTTCCTATCATGAAATCGGACATGCGCTTGTAGCAGCGATGCAGACAAATTCTGCACCGGTTCATAAGATTACAATTATTCCGAGAACCTCCGGTGCACTTGGTTATACAATGCAGGTGGAAGATGGCGAGCATTATCTGATGTCAAAAGAAGAACTCGAAAATAAGATTGCAACCTTTACCGGGGGACGAGCTGCGGAAGAATTGATTTTCCATTCCATTACAACAGGTGCGTCCAATGATATCGAGCAGGCGACAAAGCTTGCCCGAGGTATGATTACCCGTTACGGTATGAGTGATGATTTCGATATGGTGGCAATGGAAAGTGTTCAGAACCAGTACTTAGGTGGAGATACTTCCCTTGCATGCTCATTTGAAACTCAGACTGAGATTGATAAAAAAGTTGTGGAACTGGTAAAAACCCAGCATGCAAAAGCTTATAAGATTCTCGAGGATAATATCGGAAAACTGCATCAGCTTGCAAAATATCTTTACGATAATGAAACAATTACAGGTGAAGAATTTATGAAAATTTTGGCAGAGCCAATGCCGCAGATTGGAGCGGAAGAATAGAAAACAAAGAGAAGAAGCGATACATATTTGTAAAAGTATGTATTGCTTTTTTTTCTGTACTATGATTTTCAGTTGCGAATAAGAGGTCATCATGGTAATATTACAGCAGCAGAGTAAATAGTTAGTTAGTGAGAAGAAAGAAATGAATTATATTGTATTTGACTTAGAGTGGAACCAGTGTCCTTATGGAAAAGACCGTGAAAATAAAAGATTGCCGTTTGAAATTATTGAATTTGGAGCGGTAAAATTAGATGAAAATCGAGAAGTAATTGATAAATTCCAGCAGATTGTAAAACCGGCTGTCTATCACAGACTTCATTATCGAACAAAAGAAATTTTAAACATTGATAAAAATACCTTAGAGAGCGGGCTTTCTTTTTCAAAATCAGTAAGGCGTTTTTTGAGATGGTGTGGAGAGGACGTTGTATTTTGTACCTGGGGACCAACTGATCTGATTGAACTTCAGCGAAATTTGAAATACTATACCATGCTGCATTTCTTAGAAGGACCGGTTCGTTATTATGACCTTCAGAAAATCTTTGGGATTGCCTGTGAGGGTAAAAAAAACTGCCGTTCCCTGGAATATGCGATTGATTTTCTTAAAATAGAAAAGACAGAGAGTTTTCACCGTGCACTTCATGATGCCTGGTATACGGCAGAGGTGTTTGCAAAATTGCCGATTGAGGTGGTTGAGAAAAATTACTCGATTGATACTTATCAGAATCCGAAATCCAAAAAAGAAGAAATTCATGTCATGTTTGAGAATTATTCAAAATATATTTCAAGAGAATTTCCAACAAAAGAAGACGCAATGAAAGACAGGGAAGTCGTAAGTACAAAATGCATTGTTTGTAATAATACAGCAAAGAAGAAAATACGCTGGTTTTCTATGAATACCAAATCCCATGTCTGCCTGGCATATTGTCCGGAACACGGTTATTTAAAAGGGAAAATCCGGTTGAAGAAAACCGATGAAGGCAATTATTATGTAGTAAAAACAGTAAAGAAAATTAATGAAGAAGAAGCAGTTGAGATTCGGGAAAAACGAAATCTGCTTCGGGAAAAAAGGCGTGAAAAAAGACATCAGTGATGTCTTTTTTTCGCCTTTTTTGATTTTGATGTCTTTTTTTGCTTCATCGCTTTAAATGATTTTTGAATTGATTTCGATGGTAAAATCTTTACCTGTTTCGTCATTAATATCTGATTGTTAAAGAGACAGTCAGTAAATACGGAATCGCCTTCCACGCGTGTTTCATAAGTAACCGAATCTAAAGACACATCATTTGGCAGGGTTACGCAGTTGCCGTTTTCCACGCAGGAGAGAAATTCGGGAGTTGTCATTTTCAGCGAAAACGCATCCGCAGGCAGTAATTGAACAGTAGTTTCCGGCTGATTTTCTGTTATCACTTCTTTATGAAAATTCCCAAACCCATAATCAAACAGCGAAGCCGTATCACTGTACTGAAAACGCAGGGTGTCGGCAAGGACAACGCAGACCAGACGCATGTTGTCACGCTCGGCAAAGGTGACTAAAGTATTTCCGGCGGTTGTAGTGTAGCCGGTTTTTCCGCCAAGACAGCCATCATAATGTTTTTCACCGGAGAGCAGCATTTTGTTATGATTATTAAGCCAGCGTTCTTCATCAGTGATATTTGTTTTTGGTTCTATATAATATTCTGTTCCAATGATTTTTCGGAAAATTTTGTTTTGGAAAGCGGAACGGGCAATTGTAGCCAGGTCACGTGCGGTTGTATAATGATTGTCATCGTGCAGACCGCTTGGGTTCATAAAATGTGTGTTGTTACAGCCAAGGGACGCAGCGCGTTCATTCATTTTATCGACAAAAGCAGAGATACTTCCACCGCCGACATATTCGGCTACGCCATTGGAGACTTCATTTGCGGAAGCAAGCAGAACCGCATAAAGGCTTTGTTCCATTGTAAGAATTTCACCCGGTTTGATTCCAATGTGGGTGCTTCCGGGTTCAATACTGTAGACGGCATCTGTGGAAAACGTGATTTGGTCGGATAAATTGCTGTTTTCAATCGCAAGCCATGCAGTCATAATCTTTGTGGTACTTGCAGGATAGCGCTTTTCATCAATTCCCTTTGCATATAAAATTTCGCCTGAATCGACGTCCATTAAAATGGCAGTTTCGGCAGCGACTTGCGGACCTTTTGGCCAGGAAGCCCAGGAATCGGATTGAACTTCCCAGTTGTAACTTTCAGGCGGAGCATTTGGGTCAGTCGGCGGTGTGCCAGATGTAGTATCTGTAGAAGCTGGATCAGAAGATTGGGCAGTTGTAGTATCAGTCGGTGCAGCAGTTTCAGAAGTCTGAGAAATTGCTTCCGTGCTTTCAGAAGAGTTTGCGTCAGCAGCAAAAACCGGAAGTGAAAAAGTGCCGGATAAAAGGGTAATCGAACAGACAGCAGAGATTACCCGATGTTTTAAATGATTCATAAATAAAACCCCTTATAAAAAATGTACATTAGTAAGTGGCAAAATCACTTTTGACACTCACATTTTAATAGTATAGTCTATTTATGGCGATATCTCAACTAAGGATTCATTAAGAAAATGAAAAAAAATGAGATTAGATGAGAAAAATTAAGGATTTTATTTGAAAACATAAAGGGTAAGTGATATGATTAAACTGGTTTTTTCTATCATTTATTAACCGACAGAAAGCCAATCAATTTTTAAGCAAGAAGCTCGGTTATTTGTAGCTGAGTAGTTCACTACTTATAGATTAATTCAGATAAAGAAAGCAGGTGAGCCAAAGCAGACTTATTATGAGTATAACAGCAAAAAAAGAACAAACCCAGAGAGCCAAAAGCCTTAAGGGTAAGCTGACTACAACAGCAGTGGCGTTGCTGATTACGCTTATTGCAGTCGTATCGGCTACTTATGCATGGTATATTTACAATACCGGACGTCATACAACAAAGGTGCGTATGGCAGCAGGTACCGGTGTAAATCTTCAGATTAGCAATGTATATAAAGATGGGTATAAATCAGCTGCAATGCTTGAAAGTTTTTCCGGAAAGCTGAATCCGGTTTCGACGAATCGGATTGAAGGTGGATTTCAAAAAGTAATCGGATTTACCAATGGTTCTGAAAATCAACCGAATCTGGTTGCAAATCTGTTTGGAAAGAGCGAATACAGTGAGCGGTATAAAGATTATTACAAAACCAGTCTTTTCCTTCGCAGCAATGGAAAGGCGACGGATATCTACATTTCAGACATCAGTTTTCAGGACAGTGATGAGAAAATACCGATTTCTTCAGCGATTCGTGTTGGATTTGTAGTACATAAACCAGGTGAAAATCAGGACGCACAGTCAGAATATATTTTTGCGATAAACAATGCAAAAAATCCAGAAGCACAGTATAACACAGCTACAGGAAAAGAGGGGTACGTGTTGGATTCGGACCGTACGGACGGTACAACCGTAGCATTTACACCTTATACCTCAGATGCGTATTGTAATTATAATCAGGAAACCGGTGAGACAACCCTGAAAAGTGGGTCGAAAAGCCTTTGTACCGTTACCGGAACAGCTGATGGAAAACCGGGAACACCGGTAGAGATTGAGGTATATATCTGGCTTGAGGGCTGTGATGAGGATTGTACCGGAAATCTCGGCAATGAAACACTGCAGAAACTGGCAATTTCATTTGCCGGTTTAGTAAAATAAAAGAAAGGTAATGGACATGGATACAGAAGTACGTCAGTTGAAACAATCTTTTGGAAAAGCGGTGTTATGGATTCTCTTTCTTCTGGTGGTTGCAACGGGTACTACTTATGCATGGTTTACGTTATCCGGACTTGCCTCTACGAATATAACGCCGATGGCTGGAACAATCAGCAAGGGAAGTTCGGCTCTGTTAATTTCCTCAAATCAGACAGGTCCGTTTGAGAAAACATGTGAGCTGGTGCTGGATGCAAATCCAGAGAGTTTAAAACCGTTGTCCACACCGGATTTGGAACATTTTTATCGTTCGATTGCACAGAATAAAGAGGGAATTACGGTTCTCTATGAAAATGCGGACAATCGGGTAAAGCAGGAAGCAGTGCATGGAATTGTTTATTTAAAATGTGAAAATGCTGACTGCGATGTGTATTTTAACCGGGAAGAGCTGAATCTGGGAAGTGATGCGCAGGCACTTGCAGCAATGCGCCTTGGAATGAAGATTACTTCTCATTCAGGGACAGAAACATTTTTATGGAAGTTAGATGAACTTGGTTCGACCGGAAGTGCGCAGTCGGTTCAGACGATTTCACGAACCAATGCAGTGGTTTCTTCCATATCACAAAGTGGACAGCCGGTCTATATCGATGACCCTGCAAAAAATATCGGGGATTATATGATACGAGCCGGAAGTGGAAGCGATGAATTTAGCGCAGGAAATCAGAAGGTGGTTTCTCTTAATGCAGATGAAGTTGCAAAAGTAGAATTCTGGTTGTATCTGGAGGGCTGTGACGAGCAGTGTTCCAATCCGGTGCAGAACAGAAACTCTGAGATAAAGCTGGCATTTGCCGGTGTAGATACAAAGTAGGGGGAAGGAAAGTTTTATGAAGCGTAGTTTCAAAACCTGGTTTTGGAGCATAACGGCAGTTTTTGTGCTGCTGGCTCTGGCAGGCGCAACGTATGCCTGGTTTACCTCGAATCGTGCGGTATCTACCAGTCAGGCGACGGCAAGAAGTGGAGAGGAAAATCTGGAATTGCAGATTAGCAGCCAGGGTGGTTCAGCTTTCAGAAGCGAAGAAACCGCATCGATTACTCAAGTCAATCAAACCGACTCAGGGTATCTGATGCCGGTTTCAACAAGCAATTTGTGGGATTTTGTTTATTCGCCATTTACGACAGATGATATGGCATCCGTATTTCAAGATGTAGAAAATGAAGAATATTATTATCACGGAAGAATTTATTTAAGGGCTTATGCAGAGGGACTTGACAGTGAAAGCCGTGTAAATCTCTATTTTGATGAAAGTGACGGTGTGCTTGGAGAAGATGTTGATGGAAATCTTTTAAATGCAGCAAGACTTGGATTGAAATTTGACGGTTCAAGTTCTTCGGCTGTGATCCTAAAGCTGAGTCAAAATCAAAATGACCAGTCAGAACAGGTTTATAACACAGTCATAAATGGGCAGACCCTTGGGGCAAATCAGGTCTTAAGCGGTCCAAGCACAAGCTTAAGTGTGGTTTCTGACCCAAGTGTACTGATATCAGATTATGAAGTGAAATTCGAAAATGCAGGAATTTCGATTCCGGACAAACCACTTCTTACAATGGAAGTAAACCGAATTTATCCGGTGGATATTTATTTTTATCTGGAAGGATGTGACCCGGACTGCTCGGATGCGGGAATCAGCTTTGACCAGGCGGATTTACATCTTGCCTTTTATGGTATCTTAAGCCAGGAGGGCAGCAAATGATGAAAAAGAAAAGAGAGCAGGAACGAGGAAAAGAAAAACAGGTACGCAGCAGATTGTACACTTCTGTTTTGTTGGTACTGTTATCGTTAGTTGCAGTGACAGCTGCAACCGTTGCATGGTTTTCCATTGCAGATAATACAAAAGTTAAGACAATGGGACTCGATATTATAGCGGATACAGATTTGAGAATGGATTTAGACCCGCATGAAACAATCGAGCAGTATGTAAAAACATTATCGTTTGAACAGATTGCAGAAAGGATGCAGAGAGACAAAGGATTTTCAATGGCGGAGACTCCGCTTGAACCCGTGACAACAGTAGATGAAACAGTATTTACTTTTGAAAACGGAAATGTTGCAGAAAGTACAAGCGGTGCTTATCTTGAATTTTCCCTGCATTTCATGGCAGCAAAAGATATGATTGTACATCTTACCAGTGCAAACAGCAGTAATGAGACAGAAGATGGTACGGCGATTATGTCGTGGAACACAAATCTTGCACAGGCGATGAGGATTTCATTTTCGGCAGATGGATGGACATGGATTTATGATGCCGGCATGGGAGATACGAGTGGTACCTCCGGTCAGACGAAAATATTTGGGCTGCCGCGGGCATCAGTTATGAAACTGACAGATGATAATGCAATGTTTTCGTTAAAAGAAGGAGAAAATAAAGAAATAAAAGTACATATCTGGCTGGAGGGGACAGACCCGGCCTGTACGGATGAACTCAAAGCGACCCAATATTCTATCCGGCTTCGGTTTATGGGAGAAGGAACGGGAGAAGAATCGCTTTCAGATAGATAACAATAAATGAATTAAAGGGAGAAAATGAATGAAAGCATTAAAAAGAACTGGAACGATTGTAATCAGCGTTGTTTTGTGGATTATCATTTTGATTGCCGCATTATACGCATTTACAACAATAGCAACAAGGGATAATCAGAATGTATCAAGTATCGGTGGATATACTCCGATGGTAGTAAAGTCAGATTCTATGGCTCCGACATTTGAAAAAGGCGATTTGATTTTTATCAAAAAATGTGACACAACGAAATTAGAAGTAGGAGACGTTATCTGTTTCCATACAATTATTGATAATGAATATGCATTAAATACCCACCGTATCAAAGAAATTGCAGCGCAGGGTGACGTAAGAAGCTATACAACCATGGGTGATAACAACAAGGGTATTGCGGACCAGCATATTATTTCGGATGGCGATATTGTTGGTAAATATGTCGGTCATCTTTCAAAAATGGGAAATGTAATGAATTTTCTTTCAAGCAGCAGTGGATTTTTAATTGTAATTGTAATTCCGATGCTTTTATTCTTTATCTATCAGGTTTATAACCTGATTATGATTAGTGTACGTCTGAAAAAAGCGATTGCAGTAGAGACAGCAAAAGAAGTGGAAAATGCAAAAAATTCAGCACAGGATGCCGGCAAAGAAGCAGAAGCTGCAAAAGCAGCCTTAGACGAAGCGAAGAAAATGAGAGAAGAAGCGGAAGCAATCCGTGCAAAAGCAGAAGCAGAGCTTGCGAAAGCAAAAAAAGCGAAAGAAGAACAACAGGAAAGTGCATCAGAGGATAAAGACGGGGAGGCATAAAAACTGTGAGTGAGTTTTTAAAGTTTGCGTATGAACTGCTTTCACAGGTAGTTTATAATATTGTATCCTGGGTGACGGCATTTTTGAAATTGTTTTTTCTGGGCTGGATGGATTACTTCACCATATTCCGGACCTACTTTCCGACGTTAAGTATTTTTGCAAAAATCTTATCCGTATTGCTGATGCTGATACTTGCGATTATTCCATTGTTGATTTTGTGGATCGTTATACGAAAAGCGATTTTAAGGCATCAGTTGAAAGTGGATAACTCAGATAATGCGGCACTTTACAAAGAAATCGGCCGACTCAATAAACAGGTGCTGACTCTGATGGATGAGAAAAACAGTATTCTTGCCTTAAAAGTAAATGCAATGGGCGGAACGGAAAGAATTCCTTATATGGGAGCTTCCGCTCTGACGGATGATGTGCTTCCGACTGTGGGAGCAGTTACAGACCCAGGAAAGGCGATGCAGGCACAGGCAAATGCAATTTCAGCCGGTTTAAAAGAAGCGGCGGCAGCAGCAGCGGCGTCAGGAGATGCATCAAAAGCACCAATCGTTCAGGCAGTGCTTGCAGAGAAAAAAGGCAATATTCCACATCGTTTTCCAAAGCTTACGCTTGTGGATGAAAAATATGAAAATTATGAATATCCGGTTTACGATAACGAAGTTACACTGGAACAGTTTGCCCAAAGATACCGTCTGTTTGCAGCAAGCCAGATGGGACTTTACTATACACCGGAAATCGTCAGAAGATTTATTGCCGGCATGTCTTCCAGTAAATTACTGATTCTGGAAGGTATTTCCGGTACCGGTAAAACAAGTCTTCCATATTCCTTCAGCCGATATATGGAAAATCCGGCAACTATCGTGTCGGTACAGCCATCTTACCGTGACCGTTCAGAACTGCTTGGATATTTTAATGAATTTTCAAAACGTTTTAATGAAACAGAATTTTTAAGAGCCTTATATGAGGCAAATTATACACCGACCCCAACGCTCATCGTACTGGATGAAATGAACCTTGCCCGAATCGAGTATTATTTTGCAGAAATGCTGTCTGTACTTGAAATGCCGAGTAAAGAAGAATGGGTGCTTGACCTGGTTCCGACTGCATGGGAGGGTGACCCTGTGAAGTTAGAGGGAGGTAAAATTACCGTATCCGATGCAACCTGGTTTATCGGAACTGCGAACAATGATGATTCTACCTTTACAATTACCGATAAGGTATATGACCGTGCAATGCCGATAGAACTTAATGAGAGAGCCGATGAATTTGAATGTGAATTAGAACCGCCTTGTGATATTACAGCGGAACATCTGCAGGCACTTTTTGAAAAAGCAAAAGAAGATTATCCAATCAGCGATGATTTACTTGATAAGATGCAGAAACTTGACAGCTATCTGATTACCAGATTTAAACTTTCCTTTGGTAACCGTATTATGAAACAGATGTATGATTTCATTCCGGTTTATGTAGCATGTGGCGGAGACGAGCTTGGTGGAATGGATTATATCGTAGCTCGTAAAGTATTAAAGAAATTTGAAAGCATGAATGTCAGCTTTGTAAGAGATGAAATTACAGGGTTGATTAACTACATTGAAAAGACATTTGGAAAGACTGGAATGGAAGACAGCAAGGCTTACTTAAGACGAATCCAGAATCTGTATTAAAAATCAGGCAAGTCAATATGATGGTTACTTAATATTCGGTGTATCGGGTGGCAGAACAGAAATAAATGACGAAGGAGAAACAGGATGGAAGAGAGTACAATCAATGACCTATATATGAAGTATACGAATGAGGTTGAGGGTGCACTTGAAGACGACAGGTATTTTCAATATCTGTTTGAAATGATTCAGGCAGGCGATAATACCTTAGAGCAGAAAAACCGTGTTCTCCATAAAGTTGTAGATGAGAGATGGCTGACCGTTGTAGAAGAGGGAATCGAATCCATTTTTAATATCGTAGATAAGCCACGCCGGTTTATTGCTACGAGTGAAGAAGTTGTTCCGGTCGCTCTGGCAAAGAAAATTACAGCGGACAGCGTACGCCACTTAAGCCAGAATACACAGTTTATTGCATCAAATGAGGCAGGAGAAATCCAGCCGACCAGGATTTTGAATGTTACAACCGAAGAAAGTTACGATTTATATGAAAATCGCTTTGTCTATCATCTGATTCAGCGCCTGTTTGCTTTCGTTGATAAGAGAACGGATATCATCTTCTGGTCAACCGGAGATGAGACTTGTAATGTCATGAGCATGGAAAGCAAGATTGATGATGCTTATGAGGAAATCTCTTATAAAGTAGAGATGACGATTAAAAACCGTCAAAGCTATGTGGAAAATGACACCGACAACATGGAGCTGTTCAAAAGAATCGACCGTGTGCGAAGAATGTCCAGAACTTTAAGAGCCAGTTCTTTTTGCGATATTATGAATGGCTGTGCCAAAGTACGAAGCCCGATTCAGAGAACCAATCTGATGATGAAAGACCCGGATTACCGTGCCTGCTATAAATTGTGGCAGTTTATCGAAGGGTATGATGAAGTTGGATATACGATTGAAGAGCAGGACTCTGCACTCCAGTTCGATGAGGAATATTTACTGCAGATGTATATCAACATGATTACCAATTATACGGTATTTAAAAGTCTGCTGGAATCTGACCCACGAAAAATGTCGGAACTTGCAATAGAAAAGCGAGAGCCGGTAAAACCCAAATTTATCAAGAAAATTGAAGAACAGATTGTAGAAGACAGAAATATCGAAGACGTAGAAATCCGTAAAGTGTTTGTAGAAGAAGTGACGCAGGCACAGCTTGATGCGGAAGCAAAACTTGAAGATGAAACCAGACGAAGGGAAGAACTTGAACAGTCGATGCAGAGTCTGGAATGGCAGTTGGATTCTACGATGCAGGATCTTCAGTTCTTAGAGCAGATGAAAGAAGAGTTGGAAAATCAGAAAGCGGAGATAGAGGCACAGCTTGAAATCGAACAAAAAGCCCAGGCAGAATTAAAAGAGGCAATGGAGAGGGCAGAAATCGAAGCGAAAAATGAAATCGAAGTGATACGAAGTGAGACTACAGAGACAATTGAAGCAGAGCGCAGAGAAAAAGAAGAGACAATAGAAAAAATTCAGAGCGAAGCGCAGGCAAAAGTACAACAATTTTTTCAGGAAAAAGAAAAAGCATACAAAGAAGTTGAGAAATCTTTAAGACAGGTGGAAGCTGCAAAGAAAGAATCTAAGCAGTATCAGGCAGAAGCGGCGGAAACCAGATTAAGTGCTGAACAGACAATCAAGGAGACAAACGAGGCTGCAAAGAAGACCGTAGAAGAAGTTCAAAGAAATGCCGAAGAAGCTATTTTAAAGGCACAAAAGGAAGCCGAAGAAGCAGTAAAAACGGCAAGAAGAGAAGCCGAAGAGGCAGTCAGAAGGGCACAAAAAGAGGCAGAACGGGCAGTTCAAAAAGCACAGGAAGAAGCTGAACAGAGTGTAAAGGCAGCAAAAGAAGAGGCAGATAAGACCGTTCAAAGTGTCAAAGCGGACGCAGAAGAAACAGTGAAACAAGTGAAGCAGGAAGCTGAAAAAGAAGTGGAAACAGCTAAGAAAAAACAGCTTCAGGCTGAGAAAGAAAAAGAAAAAGCAGTTGCAAAGAGTGAAGCAAACAGCTTATCCCGCTATATTTTAAATGCATTGCAGGAGCGTAAAGAACGTAAAAACTCAAAAGAGGATGACAATAATCAATGATAAAAAAAATATTTTTTACGCTGATAAACGTATTATCGGTACTGGTCATAGCAGCAGCAGTGGTGGTATTATGTTCTGTAGTACTAACCAGACAGGGGGAAGCACCAAGCATTGCAGGATATACGGTTTTTCGCATTACGACAGGAAGTATGGCACCGGCATACAAGACCGATGAACTGCTGTTGGTGAAACAGACAAATCCGGAAGAAATAAAAGAAGGAGATGTTATTTCCTTTTATTCCACAGACCCTGCACTGGATGGTGCAGTAAACACACATAGAGTAATGGAAATTGAAAAAGACGGAGACCACTGGTTTTACACGACAAAAGGGGATGCCAATAACGTAGTGGATGCCTATACGGTTGATTCGGAATACTTGATTGGCAAGGTGATTGGTTCTTCTTTGATGCTTGGAAAACTGGCACGTCTGGTATCGAATCCACTGATTTTCATACCGATTATTTTATTACCGCTTGCAGTGATATTAATTACAAATCTGGTCCGTACAGTTTCACTTGCAAAGAAAATTGCAAAAGATGAAGAAGAGGCAGCAGTAAAAGAAGCAATCCAGCAGATACGGGAACAAAGAAGAAAGAAAAATTCAGAAGAAAAGAGCAATGAAGTAAAGAGTAACGAAATAAATAGTAACGAAATAAATAGCGACGATAATAAAGAATAAAACAGGAGAAATGTGAAAATGGCAGGTAGTTTGCAGATTAAACATGGAACAAAAATGCATCTTGCATTTGATGTTCCGACGGGTCAAGAGCCTCAGTTTAATATGATGAGCACATTTAATAAAGCATTAGATGAGTCAGCATTTCTGGTATCCATTCCAATGGTAGACGGCAAAGCTCTGATTCCGGATGAAAATAAAAAAATATTATTCCGGTATGGTGAAGGGGACGATGTAAATATTATAGCCGGTTATGTGGATGATGTAGTAAAAGAAGGAATCCGAAGATACTGGAAAATCCGCCGGGTAACGGAACAAAGACAATTTATAAAGCGTGTGGATGTCCGTATGAAGGTAGAATTACCGATTAAATATATGCAGGATACCTGGGAATTGAACTCGGATGGTGAGATTGATAAAGAACAGGGAGAAACGATGGATATTTCTAACAACGGTCTTGCTGTATACATGAACCGTTGGTTTGAAGTAGGCGAGTCCTGTATTTTCACCCTTCCAAGAATCGGAACCTTATCAGATGGAGTGGCAGAGCAGGAAGTAGTGGGTGTTGTCTGCTGGGTGAGAGAGCTGCCGAAAGGTGACTCATTCCGTTTTGTCTGCGGTATTCAGTTGAGATTTGCAAACCTTGAAGAACGAAGGAAAATGCAGGAATATGTTATGTATGTCAAAAAAAGATATAAACTATAGATATAGTGGTGAATATAATTAGCCTATGAAGAAGAAAAAAAGAGAACAAGTCGAAGAAAATGAAAATCAGGTAACACATGAGCCTGATAAGACAGAGGAGCAAGATAAGACAGAGAAAAATAGAACAGAGAAAACTAAGACAGAAAAAGCGCCCAAAGAAAAGAAGGGGAAACGATTTCGTCAGAGTAAAAAAGTAAGAAATGACCAGATTATTCGAATTGAAGAATTGGAAGAACTGATGAGTAAATACGGCGATGATGTTGACCCGGAAGCAATTGTCAGTATGTATGTTCCATACAGAAGACGAAAAAGGCTGGCATCGGCACTGCTTAGGATGGATAAAGTTCAGATTATACTTTTGAGCCTGATGCTGTTGGTGTGTATTCTGTTTGTCGCAGCATTTATGCAGGAAAAGATGGGTAACTTTACAATCAATCTGGATCGTCTTGAATTATATCGAAAAGGTATCAGTATTGCAGACAATGGCAATTTTGATGGAGCAACTGCAAGATTAAAAGCAGATGTGGTAGAGGATGCCACAAATATGTCGATTGAAGATTTACCGGAAGATATCGACTCACAAGAAGGAAACCATAACGGTAAAAATTATATGGCATACACTTATTATGTACGAAATGCCGGAAAAGAAGATTTGGCATATCAGGCAAGTATAAACCTGGATTCCTGTGCAAAAGGCGCAGAAAATGCAGTACGTGTTGCCGTCTGGAGAAATGGAGAACGTGTGGTTTATGCAGCACCGGCTTCCGATGGAGGCGAAGAACTCGGCTGTACGAATTTTAAGTCGAAAAAAGTGGTATGCAATTACAAAGAAGATAAATTCCTTGTAGGAAATGTAGATAAATATACGATTGTCATCTGGATGGAAGGGGATGACCCTGAATGTGTAGATTCCATTATCGGAGGAAGCGTGCAGTTCAGCATGCGTATTGACGCTGATTACGATGACAAAACAAATCTGCTGTGGAAATTTATCAAGGATATCAAAGATACTTTGAAAGGTGATAAACCGATTAATGCAGCAGGAAATGAAGTTCCGAATAATGCTTACTATGATGATGAAAACATTACATGGGAAAACAGAAGAAACAAATAAGGTATGACCGGTGCCACAACCACTGATTATATATAAAAATCACAGAGATTTTTAGGCAGAAAGAAGGACGACAGAATACAAAAGAATAATCACGTATAGTTTTTTTCAGTAGATGAAATCCTCACCGGAAACGGTGCAGGAAAGAAGCTTCAGACCGTGACAGGTGGGAGTTCGATTTGCTTAAGAAAGCTGGCTGGGAGAGTTCGGACAGATAAGGGAATCTTCAAACTGCACAAAAGGAGGAAGAAATGAAAGAAACAAATAATAACGTAAAAGGGCTGAAAAAACAGCTTGCTGCTGCTGTTGCCATGGTATGCGTTGCCGCTGTAGCGCTGGGATCAAGTACATATGCTTGGTTTGTAAGTAACAACAAAGTAGATGCTACAACAACAAATATCAGTGCGCAGAGTAACTCTGCTTATTTGGTAATTGAAGCTGGCAGTCAAACTACAACCAATTCAAAGACATCAGCAACAGGCACAGAGAAAACACATGGTGATGATACAGCACTGTATCCAGCTCAGTGGAAAAACAATTTCAATACAGAAGGAACAAAAGTAGAGGCAAATGGCGTTTATCAGTTCGAATCTGCATATGCATCAACTCCTGATGCGGCTACAGAAAAATCAGGTACTCGTTTTAAAGTTGGTAATCCTACAACAGCAGTTAAGCAGGATTATGCATTATTAAATACATTCTATATTGGTTCTGGTACTTATGATGGAGAATTCCAGAATTTGACTGTTTCCAATATGACAGTAACAGAAACAGGTACTACAGGTCTGAAAACAGGCATGAGACTTTTGATTATGGCATATGCGCCTAACAAAGGTGAAGGTGGCACTGTAACTTACGGAGATACTGCAACATCTTGGGTTGTAGCAAAATACAATGACGGTCAGACAGCTACTATTGAATCTCAGTCTAATGGAAAAACAGATGGTATTGTTTACACACCTAAATTCGGAAAATCTGAAGGTGATGTAAAAGTAGAAGTATACGCTTACTATGATGGTGCAGATGATAATGTAAAAACTACTAATCTTATAAATCTCAAAGATTGTGGTGCGACAGTAACATTCAATGCAACACCAGATGAGTTTGGTAAATAGACAAACTAATGTTTATTATTTTGTATCCCACGGTTGTGGCGTGGGGTACATGCCAAAGAGTAGAAAAGGATTTCTACTTTTTGGCATGTAGAAACTGAAAAGGTGGGATGGAAAATGAACATAAAGAAAATGAGAATGCAGTTAATAGCGACTGCTGCTTCCGTTTTAATATCTGGAATAGCCTTAACATCGGCAACTTACGCATGGTATGTTGCAAACAATACTGTTGAAGCGGTCACAACCAATATCAGTGCAACAACAAATGGATTTATTTTGCAGATTGCAACTGCTAAGCAGGGACCACAACATGGTGGGGAACAGACATCATTGGCGGCATCAACTGAGGGTGGAAAGATAAGTCCATCATCTACAAATGACTTAAAAACATGGTATGTGAATCAGGGAATTAACGGTGAAGGAAAAGTTGCTTCCTATATGCAGCCCACTTTTATTACCGGAGAAAATTCAAAACCTGGAGAATATATGGCAGGTGGGGAAACTCATTATGCATATATCAAGAGTGAGTATGTTCTTTACACAATTACCGAAACGGGTCTTGCTGATGTATATTTAGATGCGTCAGAAGGAAGTCCAGTTACCTTGACTACGAACGGAACACCAACAACGGATACCATTCCAAAATCTCTGCGTGTGGGTATTACTATTCAGAATATCAAGAAAAACGCAGATGGCACATACAGTGATGATGGAAACGAAGAATTGAAAGTAGTCTATGCACCATATGAGGAAACAGGCAAGGGCAATGATGCTGAAGGAGTCGATGGTTGGACGTATATCGGTACAGCCGATGATGGAAAGTTAAAGCCGCTTATGGTTACATATCCGTATATTTATGCGACTCATTATACAGATCAGCAAAATAGAAACTGGGTTGCGACAAAGAATGGTAATGATTATGATGCAACGAGTGATACACAGAAAATTGCTTCTTCCGTAGGGTATAATGGTGTAAAGATGCGAGTATATATCTGGATGGAAGGTACCGATGCTGACTGCATCAATAATGAAGCTGCAGAAGATCCGGCAACTTATAACGTAAATGTAAAACTGGCAGGTATTTCTGCTGAATAAGACAGCAAATATGAATTGAAAGGTCATGGTTCTCCAACCATGGCTTTTCTTTTTCTTCAATTTCCCCATATTATCTACTATCCCCAATCCCCACCACTCTTTTTTGGTACATCTGATGAATTGCTATTTCCCCGACTTCTGGTATAGTCATGTAACTGAGGGGAAGCCAAGGGGACAATAAAAAACACTTTCCCTGTCCCTTTGGCTTCTGGAATTGAAAAATAATGTGTTGCAGTTTCCAGAATTCTGCATATAATACAGATGAGCATGGAAATTCCAGCTCCACAAAATTTTTCAGAGCTATTGAACTCTGGAAATTTTGTGATGTAATGGTTTTAGAGGATAGCGGCGATGACCAGCTATCGCGGTGATGAAGCAATTGACTGGTTCGGTTTCAGCCGATTGTGGAGCCAGACCGTGGGTTATGCGGTAACCACAAGCCGAATAGATTCTTTGAATTGAAGAAAAACGCTTAGTAAGAGCCTTGCTTCGGCAAGGCTCTTACTTTGTGATAAAGGAGATGATGTGTATGGAAAACAATGATCACGGATTACTGTATGATGCAGCAACTGCGTGGAAAGAATTGACAGGATATTGTTACGTTTTTACATTTGGCTATAAGCAACAACTATATACAATCAATCTATCCTTTCCACCTGAGAGGTTTTAGGCGTTTGCGAAACACAAAAAGCCGCATAAATACGGCATTTTTTGTTGCCAAAATAAAATATCTCCTCAAGGTTTATGGTAAAATAGAGTTGACTAGAAACTAAATACCAATCCACCTTAAAGGAGATATACCTATATGATAACACATAAGCAGCTCACTTTGGCAGAAGTTTTTGAAGATTGTCAAAATAAATTCGACAACGACAAATATCAGTTTCTTTCTCTTCTTGATGAAGCCATTAACCTTGATGAATTTGTTCCTGTTTCTTTTGTTTCTCACTTTCACGCCCAAACCGGAAGAACTCGCAAGCACCAGCTTTATCCTATGCTCAAGGCACTTCTGCTCCAGCGTATTTTTTCAATCCCAACTGACACGCTCCTGATTTATTCACTTGATAGGTGAGACAGCAATATTTAATTAAAATACAGTAATTATATGGCTTTTAGTCACTTCACACGGCATAACCGTGAATAATCTAGGTTATATGTATAACAGATAAAAAACAATGTGCAAAATAGGCAAAATTAAGTCAGATCTCTGACAATGCAAGCCGGCATACGGCTATACGCTCTGAAAGCCTTATGAAAGCAGCTAAAAAAATCGTTAAACGAATTGACACGTCCGAGGGGTATAAGCAGGATTTGACCCTGTATTGCAAGCGGAAAAATGCTTAATGCTATAGCTTGTTTGCAGATTGAATGAAAGCCTTTGTTATGATAATATATTATACGGATATTTTTGCCTGAGCAGAAAGGGGCTTTCAGATAATATGAATAATGAAGTATATAATAAAATAAAAAGTCTTGCGGACAAATACGCAGATCTTCTGCCTGAATGATGATACAGAGGTTATCCGGTACAGGGAACACGCGGCACAGAAAGCATTGTGGACACCAGAGAGGAAAGCCAGACACGCAGCAAAGCATATAAAGATGAATCATAGGAGATGAAGTATATAAGTTGGAGTATACAGAGAGGGAGTATATAGATGATAACGATTGCAAATTCGAATTCTATGACGGAAAAGTCTTGACTATAAGGTGAGATACCGATATTCTTACAAAAGAGAACGAAACTGCAGGAAGGAAATAAAATGAAGAAAAAAACAGGAAAATGGATCAGGCTGGTCGGGATTCTTTTTATCATTGGCGTGCTGACTCTTGTTATATATGAAAGCTTTGCAGCGTATACAAGCTTTAACAGTGTGAAACGAGTGGTGTCTACCGGAACGCAAAGTGATACTATGTTCAGCTCAAACTATCTTTCACAGCTAAATCTGGATGATGTGAATTATCCGGTTAAGCGTATTTCACTTGCAGAGAAGGACGGAACATCTACCTTTGTCGTTCAGGTTTGCAACTATATCTGGGGGGACAGTAAACGGTATAATCTAAACGATATTACCTATAAGGTAACCGCACAGCTGTATGCAATGGATGGTGGAAAGCTTCCGGCCAATATTACAGACATTAAGATGAATAACAAGTCATTTGATAAAAATGGAACGTGTACCCTGGAGAATCAGGAATTAAAGACCGGAAGTGCAAAGAAAAACGAGTATCGATTTGTGATACCGGTAGACTTAAAGGATAAGGTGAAGATTCAGGTGGTTGCCGAGCCATCCGAAGGGAGTAAGGAGACTGTAAATCGTCAGAAGCTTGCGGCTGTCTTTTCTTTTGCGGATTATGAAGCGGTCAAAAGCTGGACCGGACATTTTCTTGATTCTCAGGCAAATGGACGTACACCAGATGATTATGATGCATTTAATTATGAAATCTCAGGAAACGGAGCCGGAACAGTGACGATGACCTGGCCAGAAAGTCTACAGCTTAGTAAATGGACGACGGGTGGTGAGCGGGGAACAAACTATTATAAGTTTGAAGTTGATGGTGAGACGACGGCCGTTCAGTTTCAGTTTTACAGAAACCCTGAAAAGATATCAGAATTAAGTGGAAAAAGCTGGGCAGATCTGGAACAGTTGGTGAAGGTTACTTTTACAGAAAAGGTTGAAGGAAAATAATGACGAGAAGAAATAGTTGGATAAGACGTGTCATAGCAGTCGGACTGGCGGCAGGTATGGTGATGAGTACGACGTTACCGGCACTGGCAGAATGCACAGAAGGATATGAGAGTTCAGTAGAAGCAGAGAATAATTTTGAGGACGGCGATTCTGCGACTTCGGTGATGCAGTCAGACAGCGAGTCAAAAACAATTGCGGAAGAAGTACAGCAGGAGACCCAGACAGGATCGGATTCAGAAGAAAACTCAAAGGAGCAGGAGACCCAGACAGAAGCAGCGACGGAAGAATCGGAGCAGGTTCAATTATCACAGAAGCTTTTGGCAGAGGGGATGGAGTCTAATGCAGAAAGTCCGAGTCTGCGGCTGGAAGTTGCAGCTGAATTATCCGGCAAATTGAATGTTAAGGACCACCAAACTGTAGAGGTTACAGATGGGGAAGGATTAATTTTGTTATCTAATGTTTCCCCAGCAGAGTATCAAGAGTATAATATTCAATTAATTACAACAACTGGCTGGGATCTTACTCAGCCCGTAACCTTAAATGGAATCAGCTACAAGTTCCTTGGGCTGGGTGATGAAAACCACCCTTATAAAGGAAGATTTGAACTGGATCAGGGAACCGCTGCCACACAGTATTCTATAGCAACATCCCGTTCTCTCTTTAATGCACTTTCGACAAACGCAAATCTTGGAACAATCCCATTTTGTATTTCAGAAAGCACACCTTCCATGCAGGAACCTTTGCTGGCTGGAACGTTAAAAAAGGGCGAAGTGGACGGACCTTTAACCGGTAAAATCGTACTGAGAGATCTAAATTCGGACAAGATATCAAATGCAGTCATCGGTGGTCTGATCGGTACAATGGAAGATGGAACCAGTGCCACTCTGACTTTTGAAAATCAGTTCACAAAAGAGCTAACGATCCGTACATCGAGCCATACGGGTCTTTTTTGTAATACAATGGCTGAAAACACTTCACTGACAGCAGAATTTGAGAAGGCTTCCGGTGCAGGAAGCATCAAAGTCGAAGCGACGGAAGCAGGGATGGATGCAGGTGGCTTTGTCGGCCATATGGAGCCGGATGCAAGATTGACAATCGCAGGAAGCTCCGTAGATCAAGTCACTTCTGATTCCGGAAATGCAGGAGGGCTTGTTGGCAGTGCAACAGATGGAATCATTCAGCGAAAAGATCAGACGACAGCCTTTAGTTTTGCAGATACACTTACAGTAAAGGCCGGCAGTGACAAGGCGGCCGGCGGACTGATCGGTTCCTGGCTTGTTACGAAAGGGAACGCAGTTAGTTGTGATCTTTCTAATTATCAGTTTAAGAAGCTTGTGATTTCCGGCGGGCAGGATGTCGGAGGTCTGGTTGGTGTACTGAAAAATACAAGTACAGAGAAGACTGCGATTTCTATTTCAGCAAATACCGCAACTACAGTGACGTCGGAAGTATCAGGTACAGTTACGAATTTTGGTGGAATAATCGGAACGTATCAGTCAGAGCAGATGAATAATACGCTGACGATCAAGGGAGAGTCCGGTAATGTGATCGGTGCAAGTACCTCAGGCGGTGCGAATGTAAATAGTTCTTATGGTGGAATCATTGGTGCCATATCTGGAAGCAGTTATGTTGAGATAGAAAACGTATCAGTAACTACATCTGATATGAAGAAGGATCCTAAAGCCAGCTTTGGCGGCCTGGTTGGAAAAATGAACGATGGTCTGTTAAACGTTGGGGATGTAACGTTAATAAGTAGTAATGACAGTGACCTGTCATCTGATGCTGACAATGTGGATGGTCGGGGAGGCCTGGTGGGACATCTGGTAAAGGGTGTACTGCGTTTACATGGGACAACAGATTTAAGTAGCCAGAAGATTACGACGGCATACCATCATGTGGGGCAGATCGTAGGAAATAATGATGATGGACTGGTATATGCACTAGGTAATGGCAATGGTCTGAATGCAGACGGAAGCGGATGGAGTCTTAACCGTTATACCGGTGCAGATAGAGGCGGTTCTGATATCGGAAACTGGGGTGCAGTAATACGCCTTGGCGATCAACTGTCTGAAGGAAGCAATGGTGTGTTTACATTTGATCAAGATGCACACACGGTTCAGGTGAAGAATGGAAACGGATCAGAGCTTGGCAGTGCCAATACATTTGCGGCATATGTGCTGGCATTTGATCTCTCGAAGGCATACACAGGAGGAAGCTCCACGGCGCTGAGCTTTGCTACCCCGATAAATGCGGCAGCATCGCAGAAAGTGACACTTACCGGAGATATTGATCTTACCGGCACCGGTATTCTGGGGATTGGTAAAGATAACGGTGTTTTTGGTCAGAAATTTCAAGGAACGCTTGAAGGCAGTAGTCATACGATTACTTTGGATATCGGGACAACGTATGGTGCAAATGTTTCAGGTACAGAAGACAATGCAGCAGGGCAGCTTTACGCAAAGAGGAGTGATCAGAGAGATGCACATTATAGTCTGGCGCTAATTCCGGCCGCCGGTGATGTGACAATTCAGAATCTCACAATTGCGGGCACTGTTGCCTGCAGAGTTCCTCAGAATGTAAATGAGGAAGAAAAATCAGATGATATCAGATATCCGGCATTCGTTTCAGCGGCAATCGGTCTGGCAGGCGGGACTACAGCTTTTAAAAATGTGACTGTTAATACCAAAGTATCTGTTGCAGAAGAAGCTGGTGCAGAAAAAGCTGTTGCCAAAAAGCTCCACGTTTGGCAGGCAGGCTTCCTGGGAAGATGTGAAAGTAAGGCATTGAGCTTTCAGAATTGTATATGGGGAAGTAAATCTACGCTTACGGATGAACGTACTACCGAGAATCAGAGAATCGGTGGTCTGGCGGCGGAAGTGATGGGAGGTTGTGTAGTGTCGGTTGACGCTTGTACATTAAGCGGTTCCATCATATCCAAATCTGCTTCCAATGCCAAAGTCGGTGGTCTGATCGCAGTCAGCAGGGGCGAAACACAGAAAGGTAACAGTAATTCTTACACATCAGCAGACACAACGATTAAGATATCAAATCTTCAGGTGAAGAAAGAGAATATTAATACTAATACTAATGGTGCAAATAACACCAGTGGCGGACTTCTTGGCTATCAGTGGAAGAATACGAATGTAGTGTTTGCAGCATCTGCGGACAATACATTCAGCGAAAGCGGAGTCACGATTTCCGAAGCCACCTTGAATGCAAAAAATGCCCGGTTTGGCGGTCTGGTATATCAGGCAACCGGATACTGGAATGCAACCGCTGTGAACAGCATCATATTTGAAAAAAAGGAAAGTAGAACAACATTTACCGGAAAATCAACGAAGAATGCGACAAGTGGTCTGCTGGTGGGAACCGGTCTGATCAAAGTGACACAAAGTGGAAAGGAAGTGGTAGAGTCTGCACTGTATCTCGAGGCAGGTACATGGGGAAATGCTTCCGATGCTGCTTATAAGATTGGCAGTGATGCGGTAACGCTTGATATAGGAAACTCAGACTACTTCGATGAACTAGTCGGTACGACAAAGAAGGATGATGCAGGAAACAGCAATGCAGTAGTTTCTCTGGCAGTGCGTGCTGGGGATGGAACAGCAGAGCTTATTGATACAGAAGGTACAGGGAAAAATACCTATACCGGACAGTTAGGCAATTATAAAAATGGAAATACAAGATACTACTACAATCTGGACAGTTACAGGAAGAATAATCTGACTTTGAATTTGGATAGTGTCACATCACCGGAAGATATGGTGCTCTGGAGTGCCGCACAGTATGCGGCAGTAAATATCAGAGGCTGTTTCAGGCAGGGAAAGCGGACAGATGTCACGATCACCAATTCAATTGACCTGAAGGGATATTCCTACTATCCGGTGACACCGCTGGGAGCAGTGAATCTTGGAACGAATCAGACGACGACCAGTCTGAACTTTGATTATGATGGCATGAATGCACAAGAGACGAAAAGTAAGAATAAACCACTGTCAGATTCTGACCGTCAGCATTATTTGATGCAGCATGGATTATTTTATCATACCACTCACAACATAGCGGTAAATAATACTTCTTTTTCGGGAACGGTAGGAAAGGAAAGTACAGCAGAGACCGGTTCCTATAGTTCCGGTGCATTGATTTATGGAAGTGTAACCGGTGATCCGGTTGGCGATATCGTTGAAATCAGCCTGAATAATGTAACACTGGCTGGAATTCGTGTGACAGATATCGCAAAAGATAGCACAGCTTATGCGCCGCTTCTGATTCATCAGATGGATCAGGCAGTCAAATTAACTGTAAATGCGCTTTCTACAGGAGAAGGTTATACGACAGGAGAAGGATCTGGTAAGACAACTGTTTATGCAGGAAGCAGTCTGATCGGTAAAGTCGGCAGTGCGACGGCAACGAAGCTGACTCTTTCATTTTCGAATATTGCACTGGATGGACGTCTGAAAGAGGATACATCGAAGTCTACATCCGTTTATAACAATGGGAATGTGACGGTTGACTATCATACAACCCATACAATATTTACCAGGGCAACTCTTTTAGAATCATTTATGTATTCATCAGAAGGTACTGGTACGTATAATTTCAACAGTACGGATAATAAGGTCACTTACGGTGTAGAATTGACGAATACAGGAACAAACGGACGTAATCCGGATAAACAGTATCAATATTATGACGGTGACAGCTATATCACAGATGAACAGGGGAAAAATGCCAATGAAGCATATGTGAAATCAAGATATAGCAGCTCGAATTTTATTCGCTACGTCTATACACAGCAGAATATTACAGAGAGCAAGTATGAGCTGGATATTAATCAGAAGACAACCGGTCTTCTGAAGGGATGTGGAACGTATGGAGATCCGTATATTATTGAAGATGCGCATCAGCTGAGCTCACTGGCAGCCTATATTCAGAATCCGGGCAGTGTTTCAAAATTCCAGGCAATTTTCAATTCAAAAGTATTGGAAAATCAGACACAGACTGCAGAAGGATATCATCTCCAAAATGGTGCGACCAGTGATGTAACAGGAACAGATATTACTTACACCTGGGAGAACGGAGTCTGGAAGAACGAGAACGGGAATGCAGCTGATACGAAAAAAGCAACGAATTATCTGCTGAATGCATATTATAAGATTGATAAGAATATTACTTTGTCAGCAGAAAGATTTGGCGGACTAGGTACGAAAGAGAATCCGTTCAGCGGAGTCATTGTAGGTGCCTCTCAGAATATTACAGTTGCCTTAATGGGAACTAATGAGAATAAAGACAGCTTTGGAGGTCTGATTGCATATAGCCGGGGAAGTGTCGTAAAGGATCTGATCGTGGATTATTCACGGGCAACGATCACCATGCAGGCGGGAAGTCTTCCGGGGACCAGAAGAAATCCGTTTTTTGGCGGTGTAGTTGGTTACTGCATGGGCGGGGATACAATCATTGATCATGTGTCAGTAAATTATGTTAAAAATTCCGTGACGTTCAGTGGAACTTATCCACAGATGATCGCAGCAGGCGGCTATGTAGGTCTGGTCGGCGGTGCAACCCATGTCACAGAAGACACGGACTACGAAAAGACCGGTGGCGGCGTGGTATTTAGAAATATGGATGGAACATCCAATACCTTTACGGTTGCGTGCACAGCTGCGGCAGCGGCCAATAAAACAGTGAATATGGTAAAGAAAGATGGCACAGTCGATGGAAAAACAGCGTCAGATGGTGGAAATTATTTTTACCGTAATCCTTATGTGGGACGTGTACTGGATGGCTATGCCTGTGCGGAAGGATGCACTGTAAATAACACGGATAAAAACTATACCATTCCGACTTTGATAGCAGGAACAAATGACCTTCAAGTAAGCGATGCAAGTGGAAGCCTGAATGTTACTGTAACCTCTGCCCAGGGATTGTGGCTGCTTTCCGCGATTGTAAACAGCGGTGCAGGGGCGATGGACTCAGGTGGCAGTTACACCGATGTGAACAATCAAGTCGTAGATGCTTATCAAGATGGTAAACCACGTACTGCATCCTATGAAGGAATTGGAACAGCGACAGGTGCTGCGAATCTTACGGATGAAGATTATTGGGGCGGAGTTGCAAGTGCTGCAGGCAGCGATACAGCAAAGAATCGCGTGTCCTATCTGGTGAAGAATTATACCACAGGAACAACAGCTGCTCGTTTGGCTGGGAAAAGTACTTCGGCTGATACCAATATTCCGGTTATGCTCACGTTTGCAACAGACAGCATAAATATGAGCAGCTACGGAAATGGTTTCCGGGGAATCGGTTCCAGCTATGGAAATAATAAGAATGTTTGGCATAGTGACTGCAGCATTCCTGAAGTATATCGCCGCAATCTGGTAATTAAGAGCATAAATGCTGATCGGAATGCAGATACGGTGATTACATTAAATATGAATCAGAATGATTATCATACGGAATACAGCAATGGTGTGTGGCAAAATCAGGGTGCCGGACTGTTTGTGGATTTTCACTTTACAGATGGATGTAAGGTAAATCATCTTCAGATATCAGGAAACATTAAGCTTGGATTATTTGATACAAATGATAGGTTAACGTATGCAAGAAAAAGAACAAATCCGGAAGTGCATATTGGTGTAGGAGGTTTTGCTGCAAGAACGGCCAATTCCGCTGGTACGGTATCCTTTGATGGTTTTCATCTGAAAGACATAAACGTGTATGGTGGGACTATGACGGGTGGAGCCATTGGTTATATCGATGGATATAGTGAAAAGAGAAGGAATGTATCCTTTATCAACAACTGGACGATTCAGAACGAAAATGTAACAAAATGGGTTAATTACGATGGAAGTACAGGTGGATTAGTAGGCTGGAATGTAGGGCATGGTCAATTGACGATTACCGGAACTGAAGGCGGTTCTGAAAATATAAATCAGTTGTCGGTTACTACACATGCAGAGAGTTTTTCTACAGCTGCTGCTGGTGGTCTTGTGGGCGCGAATGATTATAGTTCCGTAACAGTAGAGAATGTAAGTGCACAAAATTTGAGTGTTTCAGGCAAGAATCTGCGAGATCTTGGTGGTTTGTTGGCATCAGGAAGAAAAGGTGGTACGTTCAAAGTGAAGAAATGTTCCCTTGCTTCTATGAAGATTACGCTAGAGATTAATTCCAACCAGAAATCTTCAAGTGCCTGCACGGGAGGGATTATCGGATATCACGAAATACCACTGACGATTTCAGAAGTAGTGATTACGTCGGATTCGGTCATCAATGGTCAGCAATTTACGGGTGGTTTCGTAGGCTACTCAGCTATCGATGTGACGATTTGTGACAGCAGTGAAGAGAATCTCAATATTAAGACAGATATGAACTGGATCGGTGGATTTATTGGATATGTCAACCCGAACAAAACAGCCACATTCCAAAATTGTAAGGAAGAAAATGTGAATATTCTTGGACGATATACAGGTGGTCTTGTCGGAGCTATGGACGGCAGTATACAGGCATCGAATATGGGATTTATCAATGTAGTAGGAGTAACTAATAATAATTCGGGATTTGCTGCATTGTTAGTTGGTAATACGGAAAACAATACTAAGAATCCGTACACTAACAAAGTCAGTGGATATAATCTGTTAGCAAAGAATTGTAAATTTGGTTATAATAACAAAGCAAAGATAGACGAGTTATCGAATGCAAGTATCCAAACGATAAATACGTCAGGTTTTTGGATTGGTAAAGTCGGCGTAAATGGCAAAATCAATCTGGTAGCGGTTGCAGTTCAGGGGGATGTCTTTCCGCAGAAGGATATCGGTACAAAAAATGGAACTGCTGCGATTGTTTATGCAGATGCATCCGTGGATCAGACTTATCAGCCGATCAATTCCACAGACAAACCATCTTCATCTGCCAGCCCATGGCTGGATGTTAATCCGAAGAGCAGTGTACCTTTTGCTGACGGCACAGTTATGACCGGTAATGGTGTCGGAATGCAAGAAGGCAGTACAACAGCCAATGCTATTTTAAAGGGCTTACAGGCAGGGACACCTGCTTCTGATGTTTATTGGAATTTACTGGAGAATAAAGCAGAATTTGTGAATTTCTTAGATACGGCCAATGATGCCTACATGACGACGTACAGGAAAGAAGAAAGCGCAACTACCAACGTGAGCGAGAACGTTGATTTCCCGGTACTTGTGGTAAATAACACCGCAGATGTGGATACGATGATCTGGAATTACATAGCTGCCATGACGAATGTCGGCAGCGGAGCAGATGCAAAACAACAGATCCAGAGCATTACCGCAACAACTTATCAGTGGGATGCCACAAAGAGTTCTTTCGAAGCAAAGAGCGAAGAAAATGCGAGCTTAAGTATTAGTAAGGAGAAGAAAATCAGCATCGTTCCGAATGCCTACGACAATCAGAACAGCCAATTTACATTGCTGGATGTCACTTATGCAAATCCGACCAATGATAAAGCAGAGCCATTTCATTTGTACATACCGGTGCTGGTGAAAAAGGTGCTCTATATCAGCTTCAAGACAAGATTCCTTGCTGGAACTGATTACTGTACAGCAGATTATCCAATGAATGATGAAGCAACCAATCACTATGCAACGGCTGGCTTCGATGAACCACTGACTGCTTACATAGAATACAGCTATGAGAAAGATACAAACTGGCAGTCGATGCTGGATAATGGAGAGAATCTGCTTTGGTCTTACGACAAAATCATGGATCTGGCATCGGGGAGTACGGCGGAAGCCGGGAAGGCTTTGCTGCCGTCAGGAACACGTCTGACACTGGTAGACAGGCAGACGAAGCAGTATTATACCTATACGACAACTGGTACAGAAGATCTGCATAAATTTGATTTTGCACAGATGACGACAGCAGATGGACAGACTGCATTTCGTCCGGTCTATATCTGCGACTTACTTAACATGAAGGTTTCAGATCCGGTTACGGAGGAGGCAGAAGGAACAACGTATTATGTAATAGAAAATGATCCGGCTAAAGCAACAGTCAGAGTAGGAACGACCTATTACCGCAGAGCAGAAGAGAACGATAAGGATGCCGGCAAGTATCGTATAACGATCACGGAAGCATCCAAATCAGAAGCTCGAAGTGAGGGATATTATCTGACTGTTCAGGTTCCGGAAACAGCAGGATATTCCGTTATCAACAATCGGTTAAATTATGGAGCAATTTCCCGTAAAGAAGGAACACTTCCGGCTAAAATTACGTCAGATGAAAGGAAGTCCGGATCCGGCTATGTGGTATACAATGGCGTTGAGCAGAAATTTACGGTTTCCACGACTCGTGTTCATAATGGAAGTGAGATGAGTGATACGGTCATGGAAAATGGAGACAGTGTAAAAATAAAATTGCAAAGTACATTGAAGCTGACAGAAGCAGGAAAAGATCGATTTGATAAAGTCGGTCCGTCTGAATTTTATCACAGATTTGATGTCAGTCTGAAAAAATACCTGAAGGAACTAAACGGTGGTGAATATGATGTGATTGGTACGGAGAATGTATCTTATACATATACGCTGACAGGCAATGGATTAAATGTTAAGAAAGAAGATAAGTGCCAGAACGTAGCGGGACTTGATACATTAACGCTGCAATACGGAGGCAGTGACATGAAAAAATCGCTGGAGAAGGCGAAGGACGATAACACAGCAGTAACAGTTACGGCGGAAATCACACTTACCTATACGTCATCCGATTATTTTCCAGAGCGGGATACATCAAATAGCAACGACAATAGTGGTATATCAGTTATGGCCGTTTCACGTATTGCAAATACGGACAATCAGCTGCCGATTACTACGAATAAACGCACACAAGAGGATACCAAACGCTATTATACGGAGAATCCATCCAGAGCCATTCTGGAGTATTCTGCAATCGCCGGGATTAGTGATGCTACGCGCCAGCTTGGAATTAATCCGAGCGATGCGGTAAATTCTTCTGATACGATTGAAACGAGGGCAAAGTATGATTATTCCAGTGTGGATTCCGTGGTTCTTGCGAAGGCGAAAAAGATTCAGTATACGCTGGAACTGTTCCAAAAGAATTCGGAAGGAGCTTATGCAGAGAATCCGTTAGAGATTGGAGAGTATCTTAAGTCTATGCGTATGGAAGCTGATGGGGAGCTGTCCTCTTCATCAGAAGGAACATCATGCCAGTGGACGAAGTTATTTAATTCAAGTGAGGATAAGCAGGAATTTGCTTATATTAATTTTACGCCGCTTACTGGAGAAGCATTTGAAGCAAAGGGACATACATATGCCAACTATAAGGTGCGCCTGACAGCCGTGTTGCTTGATCAGGATGGTGCGGAAATTGATGGTACAAAAGCGTCGGATTACATTATCTATACGAACGCGCGCATTTATCAGCAGATTATGGAAACAATGCAGGGCGCAGAAGCCGGAGATAAATGATGCTGACAGAAGAGCAGAAACGAGGTGAGAGGATGCAGGGAAAAAAAAAGGAAGGACTGACCTCGGAGGAATACCGGCAGCAGGCCAGGGATGAGATAAGTAAGGTCAAAAATGAGTGGAAGGTTTTTCTTAGGACAGGTATCATTATGTCTGCTGCGCTGATTGTGATGATTATTGCCTGCATTGCATGGTTTGTCAGTAATAATAAGGTGACGATATCAACGACAAGGGTTCAGTCTGCAGGCAGTGAGTTTGAGCTTGCTGCCGCAGCCAAACCAAATAGTGAAACTTCCGCAGGCGTGTATGATAAGCTGCTGGATGTACCGAAAGGAACTAAAAGCAGCATCAAAAACCAGAACTTTCTGGCAACGGATGGCAGCAATACCTCAATCACCTGGGCAATTACCGATGACAGCAATATGAACAATAATACAGAAGCTGGAATTGAGCCTGGTGCCAGTGGGAAAATGACATTCTATATCATTTCGCATAAGGAGGGACCACTGAGCGTGACACTGGATCTGACGCTGACCGGCTATACGGAAGAGGAAACAGCGGCGACATCATCAAATTTGCAAGAGGCAGATACGAAGGCACAGCAGTTACTGGAGGGTCATGTCCTTCTGTTTGCAGGCTATGATTCCGATGCACGTTCTTATAAGGGCTGGATTTCCAAAGATGCCGGTCCCTGGTCGATGACTTTGGACTCCGAAGGCGTTGTATTATCCAGAGATAAAAATGGAAAACTGACCTGGTCTGTTCAAAATGCGAAAAAAGATACGGCCTATCCGGTTACACTTTACTGGGTATGGCCGGAAATGCTTGGCTCTTATCTGGTGAAGGATCAAAGCAGCATTGGAAAACGACCGATTTTATTTCCGGAGGATTGGAAGGATGGATCGAATCATCTTACAGAGCTTCCGGAAACATTATTTAAGACCATGTGCAGTTCAGAGGATAATCGATATTTTTACTGGAAAGAGAGTGAAGATTTTAAAGGAACGGTTACAGCAGAGAAACTGAACCAGATGCGAACAGATTTCAATCCGGTCATGTACGGAACACTTGCTGTTTATTATAATCAGGCAGATGAGTATCTGGGCAGCAACGTCCGTTTTATAAAACTGAAGCTGGACGCACAGTGAGCAAGTCGTGAAGCTGGGCTCTGTCAGCAGAGCAGCAGGGATGTATTGCGAATGTCCGCTTTACGCAAAAGCAGACGGAGTCTATTTTACAAGGAGGAAACAGGCAGATGAGCCAGCCGGAAGAAGAACAGCAGGAGCACAGGAAACAAAAGAAGGACTGGAAGCAGGAAAGACGAAAAAGACGGGCTATATGGGCAGTGGTATCGGCGGCACTTGCCCTTCTGGCAGTTCCGGTTCTTGCATGGCTGTACATGCAGAGAAGTATGGAAACCATCACGGAGATAAAGAAACCAGATATACTGAGTATCAAAGCCGGAGATATGCAGGATATAGAGCAGTTGGAGCTTGGCACGATCGATGTCTCAGGGGATCAGAAAACAAAGGATGTGGTGTTTTGTGTATACAGTGCGGAACAGGGAAAAAGCTATTATCTGCAGCTTGCACACACTACAAATATTGGCTTTACGTATTCCATCTACAAAGCATCATCGCCGACCCGAGACGGTGATATTACGTATCTTGGCAAACAATATAAAAAAGGTGAATTGCTGCCGGGAGATTATCTGAATCTGGCTGCGGATAAGAAACACGCTACGAATGCCTATCACAATAATACGTATGGAGAGTACGAGAATGTGCAACAGGCTGCAGAGCCCCTTTACTGGAAATCAAATGTGCAGGAAACGCTTCCGAAGAAGAAGGATGCGAGTGGGGAGTTTTATGTAAATTATTATATTTTGCACATTTCCTGGGATGAAACAGTGCAGAACAACAAGGAAACGGACATGATATATCTCATGGCGGGCTGATATGTCTTTAACTGACAAACTAAACTTAATTCCTGACAATGCAAGTTGAAATAAAAATCCCCATTCTGAAAGCCTTACGAAAGCTGATCTTACAATCATTAAGCAGATGTTCTTATGAGATTATAGCCTTAAAAAGCAGCGCTATTCAGTAAGTAATGTTGCCATGGTATGCGTTGCCGCTGTAGCGCTCGGATCAAGTACGTATGCTTGGTTTGTAAGTAATAATACTGTAACAGCAACAACTACAACAATTAGTGCACAATCGAATGCACCATTCCTGAAAATTGATAAAGAACAGTTAACGGACACTTCAACAACTGTTGCAACAAGAGCAGATGAGACAAGTGTAGCACTTTATCCGGCAGAAGTAGTTAAAAACACAGACGACAATAAGCCTAAATTTGTATCAGCATATGCATCCGCAAAAGATGCTGCTACGGAGCTTGCAAATTCTCGTTTTGATGTTGGTAATACAGAAGCTGCATTAACAGGAAAATATGCAATTAAACAGTCTTTCGTTATTGGTACTACTGATGATAAGGCTGGTTCTTTCAAAAATCTGAAAGTTTCCAAGGTTGAACTGACCGGTAATACTACTACAAGTAAACTTACAGATGCATTATCTGTTCTGATTGTATGTGGTGATAAGTGGGCAGTTTATAAAGCAAGTAATAATGGCGCAGTTCTTACTGAATATTATGACCATACCAGTGCAGAAGGAAATAATACAAATGGTGTATTAGCTGAAACGATTGCTAAAGCAAGTTCTGTAACTGTTGATTGTTATGTATTCTATGATGGTTCTGAGGAACAGGTTCATACTGATAACTACAGCAAGAATCTGCTGACAGCACTTGGAGCAACTGTAACATTCACAGCTACACCTGTTAATACAGATGGTACTGCTGTTGATGGTGCAAATAATGATGTAACTAGCAACAACTAATAACTATGAATGTTTCCCCACGGTTGTGGCGTGGGGGACATTTTAAAGAATAGAAACATTTTTAGTGATTTCCATTTTTTAAAATGTCTAATTAATGAGGAGAAAGTGTATGGAGCAAGTAAAAAAATTAAAAAAAGAACTCGCTGCGGCAGCTGTTTCAGCAATGGTTGCAGCGGTGTCGTTGACTTCAGCAACTTATGCGTGGTATGTGGCAAATAATACTGTTACAGCAACGACCTCTACAATCAGTGCCACAACAAATGGATTTATTTTGCAAATTGCAAAGCTTTCAGAAGGTGCACAGCATGGTGGAGAACAGAAATCATTGGAAGCCTTTTCTACGGGCGCAACATTAAGTCCGGCGTCTTCAGATGATATGAAAAACTGGTATATATGTCAGAGCTGGGATAATCAGGGTTTGGTTACGGATTATTCAGTTCCTTCTTTTGAAACAGGGATTGATGCAAAATCGGGTAATTATAAAGTAAGTGGTAACGATTATTATGCATTTATTAGAAGCGATTATATTGTCTATACGATTACAGAGACTGGTACGGCAGATGTGTATTTAGCAGTTGAAGATGATCAATCACCAATTACTATTACTGCGAAAAACGGAAACGGATCGGAGACAGTTACAGGTTCCATGCGAGTGGCTATCACTACACAGGAAGTTGCTGCTGATGGAAAGACTCCTGTTGGAGAAGAATCGCTTCGTATCGTGTATGCGAAAGATAATGAAACAGGATAAGGCAATGACAGCACTGCCAAGGCTGGATGGACAAGTATTCAGAATGTAAACGGAAAGCCGAAACTTGATACAGTATATATCCATATGTTTACACTGGACATTATACAGATCAAAGGATAACTGGCGCAAAGAATTGGGCTGCGACAAAGGATGGCGAGAACTTTACGATTCCAACTAATTCAGAAGCAATTGCAACAAATGTAGGTTATAATGGAATCGCCGTTCATGTGTATATCTGGATGGAAGGAACAGATGCTGATTGTATGAATGGAAAATCTGTTGAAGATGACCCATCCACCTATGATGTAACCGTAAAGTTTGCCGGAGTTGCAACCGGAAATTAAATGTATTCTGTTGAAAGGTCATGGCACAAGCCATGGCTTTTCTTTTACCCCGATATCCCTATATCGTCTACCATCCCCAATCCCCTCCGCTCTTTTTCAGTACATTTAATGAATTTCTATTTCCCCAGTTTCTGGTATAGTCATGTAACTGAAAAGAGAACTTCAGAAGGGAGAAATGCAATATGAGAAAAAAGCAGGACATCATGTGGGAAC